>Ga0302314_10001243_pt1 | contig 47840 bp, 42 predicted proteins | sample III_Palsa_N2_3_FD_200533 | JGI IMG/M metagenome (GOLD analysis project Ga0302314, IMG submission 200533) | Peat permafrost microbial communities from Stordalen Mire near Abisko, Sweden - III_Palsa_N2_3 | ecosystem: Environmental > Terrestrial > Soil > Palsa > Peat permafrost | place: Sweden...
ATGGCTACAAATACCACTGGGCCGTCGCAGACTACCTGCAGCGTGCCGCGCGACATATTGCCTCGAAGACCGACGTCGAGCAGGCCTACGCCTGCGGCAAGGCCGCCGTGGAACTGGCGGTCAAGGGTATGAATGCCGTCATGCCCACCATCGTGCGCAAGTCCGCGAAACCCTACAAATGGGTAATCGGTCACGTGCCACTGGCCGAAGTCGCCAACAAGGAAAAAAAGCTTCCGCGCGATTTCATCACGCCGGACGGCTTCGGGATCACCGCGGCCTGCCGCCGCTACCTCGCGCCGCTGGTGGCCGGGGAGGCCTATCCACCTTACAAGGATGGCCTGCCGGACTACGTGCGGATCAAGGGCGCCCCGGTGCGCCGCAAGCTGAAGACCGAATTCAAAGTCTGATGTGGCCGGCCGCCCCTTCATTGCACCGCGGTGCGCGCCCGCGCGCACCCCTGTGTGATATAAGTTCGTTGCCTAGTCATTGACGAATCATTGACGGGTAATCAACAAGAAAGTTTGAACCTGGATCTTTTGGGGGATTAGCGATGGATGCCGCGAGTTGGTTGTGGGTGGCTATTGCAGCCGGTGTGCTGGCCCTGTTGTACGGCCTGGTTTCGGTGATGTCGATCCTGAAGTTGCCGGCCGGCAACGAGCGGATGCAGGAGATTGCCACGGCGATCCAGATCGGCGCCCGCGCGTATCTCAACCGTCAGTATTCAATGATTCTGATCGTCGGAATCGTCCTACTCCTGGTGCTTGGCTTCGCCCTTGACTGGTGGACCGCCGGTGGCTTTGCGATCGGCGCCATCCTCTCCGGCGCGACCGGCTTCATCGGCATGAATATCTCGGTGCGCGCGAACGTGCGCACAGCCCAGGCCGCGACTCACGGCCTGAACGCGGCGCTGTCCGTGGCGTTCCGCGGCGGCGCGATCACCGGCATGCTGGTGGTGGGCCTGGCGCTGCTCGGTGTGGCCGGGTATTACGCGGCGCTGCTGCCGCACCTCGGCCAGGCAGGCGCCCTGCACTCGCTGGTGGGACTGGCCTTCGGCGGCTCCCTCATTTCGATCTTCGCGCGCCTCGGCGGCGGCATCTTCACCAAGGGCGCCGATGTGGGCGCGGATCTCGTGGGCAAGGTCGAAGCGGGCATCCCCGAGGATGATCCGCGCAACCCGGCGGTGATCGCCGACAACGTCGGCGACAACGTGGGCGACTGCGCCGGCATGGCTGCCGACCTGTTCGAGACTTACGCCGTCACCATCGTCGCGACCATGCTGCTGGGCGGCCTGACGATGCCCGATTCGGGAGCGAACGGCCCGGTGTTTCCCCTGGCGCTCGGCGCGGCCTCCATCGTGGCCTCGATCATCGGCACCTTCTTCGTACGCGTCAGCGGCGGCAAGATCATGAACGCGCTGTACAAGGGGGTGATCGTCTCGGCGGTGCTCTCAGGTATCGCGTTCTACTTCATCACCAAGAGCCTGATGCCCGAACAGGCGACCTCGCTGTTCGCGTGCACCATCGTCGGCCTGGCGCTGACCGCCGCGCTGATCGTCATCACCGAGTACTACACCGCAACCGAGTACAGTCCGGTGCGCAAGGTGGCGGCGGCATCCCAGACCGGTCATGCGACCAACATCATCGCGGGTCTGGGCGTCTCGATGAAGTCGACGGCACTGCCGGTGCTGGCCGTGTGCGTGGCCATCTGGGCGTCGTTCTCGTTCGCCGGCCTCTATGGCATCGCGATCGCGGCGACCGCCATGCTGTCCATGACCGGTATGATCGTGGCACTCGACGCCTACGGCCCGATCACTGACAACGCCGGCGGCATCGCCGAAATGGCGGGCCTGCCCAAGCAGGTGCGCGACATCACCGATCCGCTGGATGCCGTCGGTAACACCACCAAGGCGGTCACCAAGGGCTACGCGATCGGCTCGGCGGCCCTGGCCGCGCTGGTGCTGTTCGCCGACTACACCCACAACCTCGAGGCCGCCGGCAAGCTCGAAACCTTCTCGCTGTCCGACCCGGCAGTGATCATCGGCCTGTTCATCGGCGGCATGGTTCCCTTCCTGTTCGGCGCCATGGCGATGGAAGCCGTCGGCCGCGCCGCGGGCTCGGTGGTGGAGGAAGTCCGCCGCCAGTTCCGCACCATCGCCGGCATCATGGAGGGCACGGCGAAGCCGGACTACTCCCGCGCCGTGGACCTGCTGACCCGGGCGGCCATCAAGGAAATGATCATTCCTTCGCTGTTGCCGATCCTGGTGCCGGTGGTGCTGGTGGTCCTGATGAATCTCGCGCTCGGTCATGGCGCGGGCATCCGCGCGCTCGGCGGTCTGCTCATCGGCACGATCGTGACCGGGTTGTTCGTCGCCATCTCGATGTGCACCGGTGGCGGCGCCTGGGACAATGCCAAGAAGTACATCGAAGAGGGTAACTTCGGCGGCAAGGGCTCCGATGCCCACAAGGCGGCGGTCACCGGCGATACCGTGGGTGATCCCTACAAGGACACCGCAGGCCCGGCGATCAACCCCCTCATCAAGATCATCAACATCGTGGCCCTGCTGATGGTGCCGTTGCTCTGATCCTAGGAGTGCCCGACCTTCTCGCTGGTGAGCACCGCGCTCACCAGCTCGTTGAGCCGGGCACAGTACTGGGCGACGGGCGGCGCGGCCTTGAGCTGCCGACGGGTGAGGTCCGCGCGAACTTCGACCAGCCGACGCTCGATGCGCTCATCCACGATCAGCGTATGGCTCAACAGGGCGCTGACGCACGAAGTGATCTCCTCGTCGAGCGCTCGCGCCTCGGTCCCCGCGATTTCCACGCCTATCAGTTCGGATGGACAGCCGGCTTCCTTGTGCTGACGCCAGAGACGGGCGAGCTGCATAAGCCTTTCGACCCCTTATAGCTTCGAACATTATTGGATGGCGGCGAGGTGGCTGTTTTTTATACTCCCACCCACCGATAGCCGCAACGGGTCAGCTTGACGGGTCAACAGTTGCGTCGGAGCGCATACAGTTTGTTACCAACGACGAAGCAGTGCAGCAAATGCTTACGCGCGCTGCATACGGGTCAGGCCGCGATCGGCAAGGGCTTGGGCCTGCCGATGGCATAACCCTGCAGGAAATCGACGCCGATGCGCCGCACCACTTCCGCAGCCGCGCTGTCCTCGACCTGCTCCGCGATGACTTTGAACTTCAAGGAGCGCGCCAGTTTGATCATCGCCGTCACCATCGCCTGGTTGACGGTGTCACCTGCCAGGTTCTGGGTGAGCGAGCCATCGATCTTCAGGTAATCGAGCGGCAGGTTGCGCAGATTGGAGAACGACGCGACGCCTGATCCGAAGTCGTCGATCGCAAACTGGCAGCCCATGCCATGCAGCACGCCGACGAAGCGGCGCGCGTGCTCGGGGTTCGCAATGACCGCCGATTCGCTGATCTCGAAACAGATCTGGGTCGGCAGCGCGCCGGTGCGGTCGAAGCACTCGACGACGAACTCGAGGAACTGGGGATCACCGAGGGTCTGCGCGGATATATTGATTGCGATGGTGTGGCGGTCGGTCAGCGTGATGACGCCGCGGCCCACAGCGGTGAAGGCGGTCTGGACGACCCAGCGATCCACCAGCCGCATGAGCTTGTGCCGCTCCGCCGCACGCATGAATTCCGCAGGCAGCACCTCGTTGCCGAATTCGTCGCTCAGGCGCACCAGCACTTCCAGCCGCGGCCCGGTGCCGTCATCGGCATAGGCCGGCACGATCGTCTGCTGATACAGCTGAAAGCGGTTTTCCTTGAGCGCGGTCTGCAGCCGCTGCAGCCACTGGATCTCGCCGCTTTGCCGGGCCCGCGCTTCATCGCGCGCCGAGTACACCGCGACCCGTCCGGAGCCCTCCTTCTTCGCGATGTAGCAGGCGGCATCCGCCGCCGACAGCAGTTCCTCCATCGTGCCGCTCTCACGCGAAATCTCGAGCAGTCCGACCGAGACACCGATGTTGAACAGCTTGTCCTTCCAGATGAAGCGGTAATCGCCCACCGAGCGACACACGTCATCGGCAATCTGCCGGGCCTTCTCCAGCGGACAACCTACCAGCAGCATGCCGAACTCATCGCCGCCGAGACGGCCGACCGTGTCGCTGTCGCGGACTGCGTCGCGCAGCAGTTTCGCGACTTCGCGCAGCATGCTGTCACCGGCCAGATGACCGCTCGTGTCATTCACCAGCTTGAAGCGATCCAGGTCCAGGTAGCACAGGACGTGATGACCGTCGCCCCGGTGGGCGCTGTCGATGGCATCCGTGACCCGCCGTTCGAACTCACCGCGGTTGATGAGCCCGGTGAGGGCGTCATGCGTGGCCTGGTACGACATCTGGCGGGTCAGGCCGCGCTGTTCGGTCACGTCGCGCAGCAGCAGGACGTTGCCGGTGACGTCCAGATCTGCGGACCTGATCGGCGCGGTTGATATTTCAACGGCGCTCTCGGCGCCGCTGCGATGCGACAGCAGCAGCGCGCGGCGATTGCCCGAGGAATGCTCGCCGGTGGAGAGCGTCATATGGGTGCCGGTGGCGCGGGTCGCCGTGGTGTCCTCGTCCTCGACCAGTTCGACGATGTCGGACAGCGACTTACCCACGGCGAAATCGGCATTGGTGCCGGTAAGGGTCGCCGCGGCCGAGTTCATGAACTCGATGATACCGGCATCATCAGTGGTCACGACCGCATCGCTCAGCGACTCGAGCGCGCGGGCACGGCGCGCATCCTTGCGCGCCTGTTCTTCCTCTTCGGGGGTCATGCCGCGCAGCGTCTGTACCGTCTGCGTGGGAATGATCTCGACGCCGGTCACGAGCAGGGCCGGGGTGCCGTCATAGTCGATCACCGCCGAGGTGACTTCCAGTCGCGTCACCTGGCCGCTGGGCCCGGCCATTTCGATCTCGTAGCGCTCGGCGGCGGGCTCGCCGGCGAGCCGATGCGCGATGTTTTCATTCACCAGCTCCGCGTAGCCGGGCGGGACTAGATCGCCGAGGCGCTTGCCGACGATCGATGCGCGCTCGACCCCCAGCAGGCTCGCAAATTGGCGGTTGGCGTGCAGGATGGTATCGCGATGAATCAGCACCGCCTCGTGGATGCGATCACCGAGTTCGGCGAACAGCCGGGGCGTGCCGCGATCGCGCTCGCCCGAGGACACGCGTGTCAGCAGGTGATTGATTGCGGTCGCAAGCAGCGAGACTTCCGCGCCATCGCTCGGCACATCGACCCGTCCGCTCATGCGTCCGCCGATCGCGATGCGCTGCACCTGCTGCGATACATCATCGACGGCGAGCAGCGCCCGGCGTTGAATCATGTACAGCACCGCGAGCAGGGCTGCGATCAAGCCAAGTAACACGCACGAAAGACCGACGATGGTCATGTTTCCCCTAGTCTTTTAGTAAGACGCGGCACGTTGAGTTGGTTTTCTCGCGCGCGCGTCCCTATAGTCAGGACCAGCATAGCGCAGGATTATCGCTGCGCCTCAGGCATTCACCATATCGGTCCGGTTTGCCATACGCCCGGCGGATGACATAATGGCCTGCTTACGGAGTTGATCGACGATGCAGACCGAACTCGCCCGCGAACAAATGATTGAGCAGCAGGTGCGCGCCGTGGACGTCCTGGACGAACGGGTCCTGACGACACTGCGTAAAGTGCCGCGGGAACTGTTCGTGCCGGACAACGTTAAATACCTGGCATTTGCCGATACCGAAATTCCGCTGCCGCATGGCCAACACATGTTGCGTCCGAGCCTCGGCGGCAAGATTCTCCAGGCGCTCGAGCTGCAGGGAACCGAGCGGGTGCTCGAAGTGGGTACCGGCACTGGCTTTCTGACAGCTTGCCTGGCCGTCAACGCCGCCAGCGTGCGCAGCATCGAGCTGTATCCGGATCTCGCCGAAACGGCCCGCGCCAATCTGCGCAGCGCCGGCATCCGCAACGTCGAGGTGATCACCGCCGACGCCGCCTCCGACGAGGTGGCCTCGCCGGCCGCCCGCGCCGCGGGCAGCCCGTTCGGCGGACTGTATGAAGTCGTCGTGCTGACCTGCGCGATGCCGCTGCCCGATGAACGCTTCCGCACCCTCCTCACCCTGGGCGGTCGCATGTTCGTGATCGTCGGCGAACCCCCCGTCCAGGAGGCCCGACTGCTGCGCCGGATGGGCGACACCGAATGGGAGCGCACCGTGCTGTTCGAGACCTGCATCGATCCGCTGATCAACGCGCGCCGCGCCGAAACCTTCACCTTCTGATGGCCCGACCATGGCGACCACGCACGACATTCCGGAAATCAGACCCGCGGCGCTGAAAGCCCTGCTGGACTCCCCCCAGCCGCCCCTGGTGCTGGACGTGCGCGAGAACTGGGAACGGGAGGCAGCCCGGCTGCCGGGCACCCTCGACATCCCGATGATGGAAGTAGCGCAGCGCCTGGCCGAACTGCCCCGCGATCGCGACATCGTGGTCATGTGCCACGGCGGTGTGCGCAGCATGAAAGTCGCCTACTTCCTGACCCAGAACGGCTTCACCCAGGTCACTAATCTCGCCGGCGGCATCCATGCCTGGGCATGCGATGTGGATCCCAGCATCGGGACCTACTGAACCCCGGGCTGCGCAGCTACTCATAAAAATAAGGCCCTCAGCCCCACGGCTGCGACCGGCTGTTCAAGTGCTTAGGCACCTGATATAGTGAAGTACAACACCAACGACTCTCAGCGTAATATGCTGAAAGCAAAGGGAGAATCATGAAGCACGCAATCGTCGCGGCTTGGGTCTCGCTGGCCCTGGCGGGTGTGGCGCAGGCCCGTGACCTGGTTCAGGTCTACGACGATGCCGTGCTGTTCGATCCGCAGATTCATGCGGCGGACGCCACCCGGATGGCGGCGCGCGAGAATACGCCCCAGGCCCTGGCGGCCCTCCTGCCGCAGGCCTCTGGCAACTGGCAGATTTCGCGTACCAAGCAGAGCACCACCTCGGTCGAGCCCTTCCCGAGCGCCCTTAACCCCTCGGAGCTGGAGGCGCTGCCATTTGACTCGACTGGTTACACCGATGAGCGCCAGTACAACCTGCAGCTGCAGCAAAGTGTGTTCTCGTGGGCCAACTGGAAGGGCCTGAGCCGGGCGCACAAGCAGGTGGCCCAGGCCGAAGCTGACTACAAGGCGGCCCAGGAGGATCTCATCCAGCGCGTCGCCACCGCCTATTTCAGCGTCCTGGCCGCGCAGGACACGGTCGATGCGCAGCAGGCGGCCCTCACCGCCGTCACCCAGCAGCTCGAGCAGGCCAACAAGCGCTATGACGTCGGCCTGATCCCGATCACCGACGTGAAGGAAGCCCAGGCGGCGCACGATTCGGATGCTGCCGCGGTGATCGAAGCCAAACGGCAGCTCACGAGCGTCCAGGATGCCCTGCGCGAGATCACCGACCAGGATTATCCGACGCTGGCGAAGCCCGGCGAGGTGATGGCCCTGAACCCGCCAAACCCGGCCGACCCGGACCACTGGGTGCAGGTCAGCATGGATCAGAACCTGTCGCTGCTCTCGAGCCGCCTGGCAGCCGACGTGGCGCGCGACGCGGTGGAGATCAGCCGTTCCGGGCATTACCCGACCATCGGCATCACCGCGGCGCGCGGCGTCCAGGACGAGAACATCAACGAGAATCTGGCCTTCGGGGGACCGGCGGCCAGCATTCGCTACCCGCAGTCGGGATACGACAACCAGATCCAGCTGCAGGTCACGGTGCCGATCTTCAGCGGCGGCCTGGTCCAGTCCCAGGTCCGCCAGGCGCAGTACCAGTGGATTGCCGCCAAGGATCATGTGCAGCTGGTGTCGCGCCAGACCGAGCACCTGGCCCGGGATTCCTTCAACGGCCTGGTCAGCAAGATCGAACAGGTGAATGCGCTGCGTCAGGGACTCGAGTCAGCCCGGGTCGCACTGGCGGCAACCGAGGCCGGCTACGACGTGGGCACCCGCACCGAGGTCGAGGTGCTGCAGGGCCGGCAGAGCCTGGTGGCGGCCCAGACGAGTTACGCGCAGTCCAAGTACGACTACATGAACGATGTGATCGCGCTGCAGCTGGCGGCGGGCACCCTGACCCGGGCCACCCTGGTGGAGATCAACAAGTCGCTGACCGCACTCATGAACGGCCCGGGCGCAGCGCCGCCGCCCCAGCCGTAGGCGCGCCGGCCGCGCCCGCCAGCAACGGCTCGAGCAGATTCATCACCCGGGCACCGGCGCCGCGGCTTTCTTCGACGACCGCGAGCGCGTGCGCGCCCAGGCGTTGCCGCGCGTGCGGATCCGCGAACAGCTCGGCCACGGCGCGCGTGAGTTGTGCCCCATCGCTCACCACCCGGACGGCCTGCGCCGCCCGCAGCGCCTCCAGGATTTCGCGGGCGTTGGCATGATGTGGACCGGTAATGATCGCGCGTGCCAGCGCCGCGGGCTCCAGCAGGTTGTGGCCCCCGATCGCCACCATGCTGCCGCCGACGAAGGTGAGATCCGCGGCCGCATAGCAGTCGAGCAACTGCCCGAGGACGTCCACCAGCAACACCTGCGTATCCGCGCTCACCACCTCATCACGCGAGCGCCGGGCGAAGACCACCTGCTCGCGCTGCAGCCACTCGGCAACCGCCGCGAAACGCCGCGGTTGTCGCGGTACGAGCACCAGCAGCGCTGCGGGATGCACCTGGCGCAGCGCCCGATGGGCCGCGAGCAGCAGGTGCTCCTCATGCTCGTGGGTACTGCCGGCAACCCACACCGCCCGTTGCGGGCCCAGCCGGGCGCGCAGCTGCACCCCCGCCGCCGCGACCGCCGCGGGGACGCCGAAGTCGGCCTTGAGATTACCGGTGACCAGCACCCGTACCGCGGGCACTCCCAGGGCCGCGAAGCGCTGCGCGTCGGCCTGCGTCTGCGCGGCGACCGCCGCGACTGTTGCGAGCAGCCGGCGCAGCGCCGCGCCCAGTCGCTGGTAGCGCCGCGCCGAGCGGGCCGAGAGCCGCGCGCTCGCGAAAACCACGGGCACCCGGGCGGCGCCGCAGGCCTCGATCAGGTTCGGCCAGATTTCCGTTTCCAGGAGAATCGTAAGGCGCGGCTGCACGCGTCGCAGGAAGCGCCGCACCGCGCCCGGCAGATCCAGGGGCAGATAGCGCACGGCGACCGACTGTGACTCAAACAGCGTGCGGGCGCGGGCGAGCCCGGCCGCGGTGGTCGCGGTGACGAGCAACGGCAGCTGCGGGTCACGCTCGCGCAATGCCGACACGAGAATCGCCGCCGCCTGCACTTCGCCGGCCGAGGCTGCGTGCAGCCAGACGGGGCTGGGGAGCGGGGCACCGAACCCCAGGCGCTGGCCGAGGCCACCCCAGTTGCCGTGCACCCCGCGGCCACGCCACAGGAGTGCCCCCAGGTAGAACGGCGCAAGCAGGTAGGCGGTGATTTTGAAGAGCACGAAGATTGCGCAACGCTACTGCTGATAGCCGTCAAGCAGTCCGTGCCAGTCGTCCTCGGTGAAACGCTCGGTCGGAAAGCCCCAGGCGATCTTCTCGAGTGAACGCCGCAGCCGTACCAGATTGTCATCCTTCCAGAAGCCGGGCTTGCGCAGGCTGCCGCGATCGAAATCGATCAGATAGACCCGCTCGGGCTGCGGTTCGGCCCCTTCCAGCAACTCACTTTGCGCATTCTGATCCAGCCCGTTGGGATCTGGCGGGCTCTGGCCCAGCAGGATGTTGTGCGCATTCAGGTCGGCATGACAGACGCCGAGGTCGTGAAAGCGGCGGACGCAGCGCCCGATGGCGATCCAGGTCAGCAAGGACAGCGGTGCAGCGCCGAGCGCCTGGGCCAGCGACCACACTTCCGGCAGTCGCTCGGTGATGATGTCGCCGCGATAACCGAAGCCGTGCTTGCGGTAGCGCGCGGCGATCGGCGCCGGGACCGGCAGTCCGGCACGGTGCAGGTGGTAGGTGAGTTGCCACTCGGCGAAGGGACGGGTGCTGTCCTCACCCTGCCACCAGTAGCGGTCACGGGACACGCTGCGCATGAGGCCGCCGCGGCGGTAGTGGCGCAGCACCCAGGCCCGGTTCTGCACGGAGAGGAACCAGGCGGTGCCACGACCGCGCGCTTCGCCCACGATCTGGCCGCGACGCGCGAGCAGCACCGGATCGAAGGCTTCGGTCGACAAATTGCCGGCACGGGAGGCGTCATATAGCATGGCGCCGCCGGCCACGACCTTGCGTCGGACCTCGGATCCCAGCGGCCATTTTCCGGTCACACACGCTCCATGCCGAGTCTCATCTCGACGCCCCAGAACATCTGCATATTAAGACTCTCGGCCATTGGTGATACCTGCCACGTCGTGCCTGTGCTGCGCACCCTGCAGCAGGCGTGGCCGCAGGCGCGCTTCACCTGGGTGATCGGGGCCCTGGAGTCCAGGCTGATGGGCCAGCTGCCCGGCGTGGAGTTTATCACCGTCGACAAACGCGCCAGCCGCCCTGCCCGCCTGGCGCTCACGCGCCGCCTGAAGGCACAGCGATTCGATGTGCTGCTGCACATGCAGCTGGCATTTCGGGCGAGTCTGCTGGCGCGGCAGATCCGCGCCGCCATCAAGCTCGGCTTCGATCGGCCACGCGCCCGGGAGCTGCAATGGCTGTTCACCAATCGGCGCATCGCCGTGAACAAACGCGAACACGTGCTGGACAGCTTTTTCGGCTTCGCCGCGACGTTGGGGGTGCACGAGCGGCTGCTGCGCTGGGACGTACCCGTCCCCGAGGCTGCCGCCGCCGCGGCTGCGACGCTGATTCCCGAGGGCGCCCGGACGCTCATCATCAGTCCCTGCTCGAGCCATACACTGCGCAACTGGAGCCCGGAACGCTACGCGGCGGTTGCCGATCACGCCGCGCGCGTGCATGGCATGCAGATCCTGCTGTGCGGCGCGCCGAACCGGGTGGAACGCGAGATGGGCGAGGCGATCGTGCGCCACGCCCGGCAACCCCTGAGCAACCGTATCGGCGCGGACAATCTGCCACAGCTGCTGGCGCTGCTGGCACGGGCAACGGTGCTGCTGGCTCCGGATGCCGGCCCGGCACACATGGCGACGATGGTCGGCACGCCGGTGATCGGCCTGTATGCCGCCACCAATCCCGCCCGGACCGGCCCGTACTTCTCCCGCAGCTGGTGCGTGGATGCCTATGATCAGGCCGCCCGGCGCTTTCGCGGCGTCCCCGCCAGCAAGCTCGCGTGGACCACCAAGATCGAGGTCCCGGGCGTCATGGACCTGATCGAGGTGCCGCAGGTCACCGCGAAACTCGACCTCTTGCTAGCATCCTCCCTATGACAGTTCTGCACGTGCCGGTTTCACCCGGCGAACTGCTCGACAAGATCACGATCCTCAGGATCAAGAGTGAGCGCATGCACGATGCCGCCAAGCTGCACAACGTGCGACTGGAACTCGAGCTGCTCGAGCGGACCTGGGCAACGCTCGGCACCGCGACTGCGCAGGTTGCGACCGAGGAGCGCGCGCTCAAGAGCGTGAACGAAGAGCTCTGGGAGATCGAGGACCGCATCCGCGACAAGGAGGCGGCGCGCAGCTTCGACCAGGACTTCATCGGGCTCGCCCGCGCGGTGTATCAGCGCAATGACGAACGCGCCGCCATCAAGAGGCGCATCAACCTGGCGCTCGGATCACGCATCGTTGAGGAGAAGTCCTACCAGCCCTACCGCTAGAACTTCGCCCGATCGCCATGACGATTGCACGTCCGGACCGTCCCTTGACTGGCCGGGTAATTGGCCATCAACAACCAGGGGCATTCGAAATGGGCGGATACAAGACTCAGCAGGTCGGCGATGCGACCGAATTCACCACGACTCCGGAAGAGGTTCCCTACCCCATCGGCATGTTGGCGATGCCAGCCGTGCTGCTGGTCCTGATCGCCTTTGCAACCGGCATCATTTACGGAATCCTGGCGTGTGGCTTCGTTTACGGGGCAGCGTACCTGCTGATGCATTCCAAACAGGCCACCCAGTACCGCCAGCCTGCCACCTTCCGCGTCTCCCCGACACTGGTCATGGTGGGCAGCAGCGCCAGGCGCAGCTGGCACTGCGTGCGACTGCAGTTGCCGGACAGCGGCCCTACGCGCAGCCATTCTTCTGGGCAGGGTTTGTCGCCTCGACCCGCTAGGGTGCGCGCGGCTTCAGCCCTTGAGCGTGTACTCCGCCCCGCAGTATGGGCACTTCGCCCAACCCGTGGCTTCGATGGACAGATAGACCCGCGGGTGGGAATTCCACAGGTACATCTCCGGCATCGGGCAGGCGAGCGGCAGATCGGCCGAAGACACCTCGTACTGGTTCTGCGCGTTCGGCTGGATGAGTGGTTTGGTCGTGACGGCCATGGCGGTGAGATTATACGCGAACGCTCGCGCCTTCAGTCCACCATGGCCGACTGCCAGATGGCCGTGACCGCGGCCCTTTCGGCCGTGAACTGATCCGCCGGCACCACATTGGGGCCGCCTTCGAGCGAGATCCGGTGGGTGCGTTCGCGGTAGGCCCGGTAGGCCGCCGTGAGGGTGTCGACCGATGACTGGGGCACGAGGTCGGCGGAGGCGACGGATTCGAGCTGCCGGATGGTATCGGAATAGGTGATGAGCGGCGGGTAGCGCAGGGCCCAGGCCAGCGCCCAGTACTGGGCCAGGAATTCGATGTCGGCCACGCCACCGGCATCCTGTTTGATGTCGAACTGCCCCGGGCCGCCGCGGGACAACTCGCGCCGCATCCGTTCGCGCATGCGGCGCACCTCGGCGCGCAGCCCGCCACGTTTGACATCGTGGCGCAGCACCTGGGTACGGACCTCCTCGAAGCGCGCGCTCAGCCCCGCATCGCCGGCCACCGCGCGGGCGTGCAGCAGCGCCTGGTGTTCCCAGGTCCAGGCCTCGCGCTGCTGGTACTCGGTGAAGGCCGCAAGGCTCGTGACCAGCAGGCCGCCCTTGCCGCTGGGACGCAGCCGTACGTCCACCTCGTAGAGCCGGCCGGCCGCCGAGTGCATGGTCAGCAGATGCATGATCCGCTGGGCCACGCGCAGGAAGAACACCTGGTTGTCGATACCGACGGCGCCGTCGCGCGCACCTTCGGTTTCCTGGTGCTCGCCGGCGGAGTCGTGCAGGAACACCAGGTCGAGATCCGAGCCGTAACCGAGTTCGCGGCCGCCGAGCTTGCCGTAGCCGACCACGCAGATGTTCACCGGGCGACGCTCGGATCCCGCACCGCACATTGGCGCGCCACATTGGGCTCTGATCTGCCGCCACGACAGCTCGACGGCGCGCTGGATGATGAGTTCGGCGATATCCGTGAGCCGATCGCTGACCCGCATCAGGGGCAGGCGGCCGGACAGATCGGCCACGGCGACCCGGAACACGGCGGCCTGCTGGAAGTGCCGCAGCGCCTCGACCTGGCGTTCTGGGTCCTCCTCCTGGCGCGGATCCACCTCCAGGTCCAGCTCCTGAGAGAGCTCCTCGCGACCGGCCAGCGCCTCGAACAGGCGCTCGTCGATGAGTTCGTCCAGCAGCAGCGGATTGGCCGCCAGCTGGCGCACCAGGAAATCTCCGTAACGGCAGATGGTAACCAGGCGCGTGCGCGCCTCCGCGCGTTCATTCAACAACGCGTAGTAGGCCGAGCGCTTGCCGATGGCTTCCATGATCACCAGCAGCCGCTCGAGCGTCACGGTCGATTCGGGCACTCGGGCGACGAGCGGCAAGAACTGCGGCAGCAGGGCCTGCAGGCGCCGCCGGCCCACCGCATCGAGCCGCCGCACGAAGCCGGCATCGTGCAGCTTCGACAACCGCAGCGCCGCAGGCTGCGGATCACCGTTCCAGCCCAGCTGCACCAGCGAGGCGGCCAGGGCGCGCTCATCGGCGGCGGCTTCCGGATGCTCGAGGCCCACCGCGACCCCCGCCTGCCCATCCTGGGTCGCCGCGCCGAAGACCACCGAATGAAAATGCCGGCTGACCCGGTTGCGATGGGCATCGAGCGTCGTGCGCAGTGCCTCCCAGTCGGCAAACCCCATGGCCTGGGCGAGGTTCGCCTGCGCGAACGGTATCACCGGCAGGTTATGGGTCTGCTGGTCGGCGCGCTCCTGCAGCCGGTTTTCGAGCGTGCGCAGAAATTCATATGCCGCGCGCAGCTCGAGCGCGGCGCCCGGCGGCAGCAGCCGGCTTCGATCGAGCAGCGGCAGCACGGCGAGCAGCGACTGCGTGCGCAGCCACGGCTCGCGACCGCCGCGGATCAGCTGCAGGGATTGCGCCAGGAATTCGATCTCGCGGATGCCGCCGGGACCGAGCTTGACGTTGTCCGCCATGTCGCGCCGTTCGACCTCGCGCTCGATCATCGCCTTCATCTCGCGCAGGCTCTCAAACACGCCGTAGTCCAGGTAGCGCCGGTAGACGAACGGCCGCACCGCGCTGTCATAGATCCGGGCGTATTCGGCATGACCGGTCATCGGCCGCGCCTTCACCCACGCGTAGCGTTCCCAGTCGCGACCCTGACCCTGCAGGTAATCCTCGAAAGCACCGAAACTGGCGACGAGCGCGCCGCTGTCGCCGAAGGGCCGCAGCCGCATGTCGACGCGGAACAGAAAGCCCTCGGGCGTCGGCGTCTCGAGCAGACGGATCAGCAGCTGTCCGAGGCGCGTGAAGAACTCCTCGTTGGCGATGCCGCGCGGACCATCGGTATCGCCGGCTTCGGGAAACAGAAACACCAGATCGATGTCGGAGGAGAAATTGAGCTCGCGGCCACCGAGCTTGCCCATGCCTACGACGATGAGTTCCTGGGCGACCCCCGTGGCCGAGCGCGGCACGCCGTAGCGCTGGTTGAGGATGCGGCGCGCGTGCAGCTGCGCCTGGGCGATGGCGCTCTCGGCGAACGCGGACTGCTCGAGCAGCGTCCCACCGATGTCCGTGAACCCGGCAAGATCACGCCAGGCGATGCGCACCATCTCGCGGGTGCGCCAGCGACGCAGCGCCGCCATCAGCGCCGCCTCATCCGGCTCCGCGCCTGCCGCAAAGGCCGGTGCGCGACTCATGAAGAAGGCGACGGCATCCGCGGGAGCCGCGCTCTCGAGCTCGCCGCCGGCGATGAGCGACTCGAGCATGGCCGGATCGCGCTCGCAGGCATCGGCCACGAAGCCGCTGGCTGCGCCGATCTGGGCGGCGGATTGCCGCACCCGCAGCGACGCCGTCGCTGGCAGCTCGATCAGCGCCATTTCCGGCCGGATCCTGGCATTGGAGTGGTCATGCGGCGCGCACAATATCACGCACGGCGGCGCACAAAAAAAACCCCGCCGGAGCGGGGTTTGAACATTGCGCGGAAATTGGGGGTCTTGATCCGCGTCTTTTACGGACGGGCCGCAGCTTGCGCCGCGACCCGACCATATCGAGCAGCATACCGACCGTATGTTACGGATTTTCGGATGCCGGTTCGTATTAAGACTCTTACATGTCCATGCCGCCCATGCCGCCGCCCGGGGGCATGCCATGGCCATGGTCATCGTCCTTCGGAGCCTCGGCGATCATGACTTCGGTGGTCAGCAGCAGGCCCGACACCGAGGCTGAGTTCTGCAGCGCCAGACGGGTCACCTTCGTCGGATCCAGGATACCGGCTTCGATCATGTCGCCGAACTCACCGGTCGCAGCGTTGTAACCAAAGCTGCCCTTGCCTTCGCGGACCCGATTGAGGATCACGGCGGCGTCTTCGCCGGCGTTCTCCACGATCTGGCGCAGGGGCTCTTCGATGGCACGAGCCAGGATCCTGATGCCGATGGTCTGATCCTCGTTGGCACCCTGCAGGTTCAGCAGGGCCTTCTGGGCACGGACCAGGGCAACACCGCCGCCCGGCACCACGCCTTCTTCGACGGCCGCACGCGTGGCGTGCAGGGCGTCTTCGACGCGGGCCTTCTTTTCCTTCATCTCGATTTCGGTGGCGGCACCGACCTTGATGACGGCGACACCGCCGGAGAGCTTCGCAACGCGCTCCTGCAGCTTTTCCTTGTCGTAGTCCGAAGTCGCTTCCTCGATCTGGTTGCGGATCGACTCGACGCGGCCCTTGATCTCGGCAGCCTTGCCGGCGCCGTCGATGATCGTGGTGTTTTCCTTCTCCACGACGATGCGCTTGGCTTCGCCGAGGTCGTTGACGGTGGCCTTCTCGAGCGCCAGACCGACTTCGTCGGAAATCACGGTGCCACCGGTCAGGACCGCGATGTCCTGCAGCATGGCCTTGCGACGATCACCGAAGCCCGGGGCCTTGACGGCCGCGACCTTGAGGATGCCACGGATGTTGTTGACGACCAGGGTCGCCAGCGCCTCGCCTTCGACGTCCTCGGCAACGACCAGCAACGGACGGCCGGCCTTGGCCACGCCTTCCAGCAGCGGCAGCATCTCGCGGATGTTCGAGATCTTCTTGTCGACCAGCAACACGTACGGCTTCTCGAGCTCAGCCGTCTGATTCTGCTGCGTGTTGATGAAGTACGGCGACAGGTAGCCGCGATCGAACTGCATGCCTTCGACCACTTCGAGCTCGTTGTCGAGGCCCGAGCCCTCTTCAACGGTGATGACGCCTTCCTTGCCGACCTTTTCCATTGCATCGGCAATGGTCTTGCCGATCGACTCATCGGAGTTCGCCGAGATCGTGCCGACCTGGGCAATCGCCTTGTTGTCCTTGCAGGGCTTCGAGAGCTTGCGCAGCTCCTCGACGGCCGCGATGACGGCCTTGTCGATACCGCGCTTGATGTCCATCGGGTTGCGGCCCGAGGACACGGCCTTGAGGCCTTCGCGGATGATCGCCTGCGCCAGGACGGTCGCGGTGGTGGTGCCGTCGCCGGCCTCATCGGAAGTGTTCGATGCCACTTCCTTCACCATCTGCGCGCCCATGTTCTCGAACTTGTCCTTCAGTTCGATTTCCTTGGCGACCGAGACACCGTCCTTGGTGATGGTGGGGGCGCCGAAGCTCTTCTCGAGCACTGCGTTGCGGCCCTTGGGGCCGAGAGTTGCCTTGACGGCATTGGCAAGGATGTTGACACCCCTGAACATGCGTTGACGTGAGTCATCGCTGAAGCGAACTTCTTTAGCTGCCATGATCTTTGATCCTTACTTGGCTTCAAATATGGCCATGACGTCTTCTTCACGCATGACCACCAAATCTTCACCGTCGATCTTGACCTCAGTTCCGCTGTACTTGCCGAACAGGATCTTGTCGCCGACCTTGACGTCCAGCGCGCGGACGCTGCCGTCTTCTAGAATCTTGCCTTTGCCGACCGCCATGATCTTTCCCTGAACCGGCTTTTCAGCCGCAGAATCGGGGATAACGATGCCGCCCGGAGAAGTACGCTCTTCTTCCAGACGTTTCACGATGACGCGGTCATGAAGAGGACGGATCTTCATGGATATGGCTCCTTGAGAAGCTATTTAACTTAAATGGGATTGGATTAAGCGGGGCAGGTGTTAGCACTCTACCCCGACGGCTGCTAATGATAGGCGTGACGGGCTAGAATACAAGTCGGCCGCGAGGTTTTTTTAGCCGCCCACGGTCCCCGAGGGTATCCTTGGATGGGCTTGCTTCGGGTGCCCTGCGACCTTGGAAATGCGGCTCCAGACGCTACATCCGTATGAAATCCCTGAGATTACCGGCACTCGCAGCTTCCACCTCATCGAGCGTGCACCCTTTCATGAGCTCCTCACTCTCAAGCCTGCGCCATTTCGCCCGCGCCGCGCTCCTGGCGGGTATGGCGATCCTGATGCAGTCCCCGCTGCATGCGCAGAACTCAGCCGCGGCCGCCGTGACGCGTGCGGGCGGCACATCGGCACCCCTCACCCCGGGGGGCGTCAGCGCCGTCCTGAGTTCGATCCACGACTGCAATCACCAGCCCTTCCCCGCCGATCAGGCCTTCCAGGCAACGGCCAGCGCCGCCGGCCCCGATGCCGTGCGCATCGACTGGCAGATCGCGGATGGCTGCTACCTATATCGGAATCGGATCAAGGTGAAGGCCCAGGGCGCGGTCCCGGTGGGCACCCTGGCACTGCCTGAGGGCGAACCCCACACCGACGAATATTTCGGCCCCCAGCAGATCTATCACCACGCTCTGAGTGCCACTTTGCCGGTGACGCGCACCGCCGGCAGCGGTGCAATGAGCGTGGCCGTGGATGTCAGCTACCAGGGCTGCGCCGAGGTGGGACTGTGCTACCCGCCCACCACCCGGACGCTGAACGTGAGTCTGCCCCCCGCCCCGGCCGCAGGCGGCGGGACGGCGGGCGCACCCGGCGACCGACCCAGTTTCCTGGACCCCGACCAGGCCTTCCAGCTGGCGGCGACGCCGGCCGGTCCCGATAACGTCCATCTCGAGTGGAAGATCGCCGACGGCTACTACCTATATCGCAGCCGCATCAAGGTGAAGACCGACAGCCCGGTGCAGCTCGGCACTCTCGCGCTGCCCGAAGGCAAGAGCCAGACCGATGAGTACTTCGGCACCCAGCAGATCTATGAACATGCGCTCGCTGCCACGCTGCCCGTCGCGCGCCCCGGCGGCAGCGGCGATCTCAACGTCGCGGTCGCCGTCACCTACCAGGGCTGCGCCCACGCCGGCCTGTGCTATGCGCCGATCACGAAGACTCTCAACGTCACGCTGCCGCCGGGCGGCGGCGCGGGCAGCGCGGCCACTGCCCCGGGGGCCAGCCTTGCGGCCAACGGTTTCGTCTCAGAACAGGATCGACTGGCGGCCCTGATCCGCGACGGCAACCTGCTGCTGGTCCTGGGCACTTTCTTCGGCCTGGGACTGCTGCTGGCCTTCACGCCCTGCGTCCTGCCGATGGTTCCGATCCTGTCCGGCATCATCGCGGGCCACGGTGACAACGTCACCACGGCGCGTGCCTTCCTGCTCTCCCTCACTTACGTGCTGGGCATGGCATGCACTTATACGGCGGCCGGTGTCGCGGTCGCCGCCGCGGGCAGTCATGTCCAGGCGTTGTTCCAGCAGACCTGGATCATCGTGCTGTTCGCCGGCCTGTTCGTGGTGCTGGCGCTGTCGATGATGGGGCTGTTCACGCTGCAGATGCCCGCCGCGATCCAGACCCGCCTGAGCGCGGCGAGCAACCGCCAGACTGCGGGCAGCTTCGGCGGCGTGGCCGTCATGGGGGCGCTGTCGGCACTGATCGTCACGACCTGCGTGGCGCCGCCGCTGGTCGCGACCCTCGCGGTGATCGGCCAGAGCGGCAATATGGCGCGTGGTGCAGCCGCCCTCTTCGCCATGAGTCTGGGCATGGGAGCGCCGCTGCTGGTCGTGGGGGCATCGGCCGGCAAGCTGCTGCCGAAGGCCGGCCCCTGGATGGACACGATCAAGCAGCTCTTCGGCGTGATGATGCTCGCGGTCGCCGCGTGGATGCTGACCCGGGTGGTGCCCCCAGCTGCGGTGCTGCTGCTATGGGCGGTGCCGGCAGCGGTCGCCGCCTGGCTGCTGTGGCGCGCGGCGCGCGGCATCCGTCACCTGCCGATCCTGGTTCGCGCACTTGCGGTGATCGCCGCTGCCTACGCCGTGGCCCTCATCGTCGGCGCCGGCGTCGGCGGCACCGACCCGCTGGCGCCGCTCCCGGCATTGGGCCCGCATCACGAGCAGCTGGCCTTCCACACCATCAAGTCGTTGCGCGACCTGGACCAGGAAGTCTCGCAGGCCCAGGCCAGCGGCCGCCCCGTGATGCTCGACTTTTATGCGGACTGGTGCGTGTCGTGCAAGGAAATGGAGAAGTACACCTTCACGGATCCGGCCGTTCAGGCGACACTCAAGGACGTGGTGCTGCTGCGCGCCAACGTGACCGCGAACGACACGGATGACCAGGCGTTGCTGAAACGCTTTGGAATCTATGGGCCGCCGACCATCGCCTTCTATGGCACGGACGGCCACGAACGCGCGCCCTACCGGGTCGTCGGCTTCATGAAGGCACCGGAGTTCGCAGCCCTCAGCCGCAAGGCGATGGGCGCCTCGTGACCCCGGTCGCTCGGGCATTACTGAGCGTCGTTCTGGTCGCCGGCGCCGGGCCGGCCGGCTTCCTGATCTATCACGCGGTGTTTGCGCACCATCCGCTGCCGGTGATCGAACCCAACATGCCCGATGCGTTACCGGGTTCCGCACCGTTGGAGCCGCAGACGACGGGCAGCCCGCGGGGCAAGCCCGACCCGCGACTGCCGCCGACCCAGACGACGGACAACGTGGCGCCCGTTCCGCAAACCCTGCCCGAGAGCATCGCGTTGCCCGATCGCAACGGCGCTGTGCACCACCTGGCAGAATATCGCGGCCATCCCCTGGTCCTGAACTTCTGGGCCACCTGGTGTGAGCCGTGCAGGCGCGAGATACCGCTGCTCGAGTCGCTGCACCTGGAACGCGGGGCCAGCGTCCAGATCGTCGGCGTCGCGGTCGATTTCCAGGCGGATGTGCTCCGCTACGCCCAGGCCAACGGCATCACCTACCCGCTGCTCATGGGTGAAAAGGATGGCCTGGCGGCCGTCAACGCCCTGGGGATGGATACGGCATTCCCGTTCACGGTGTTCGCCGACGCCCGTGGCGACATCGTCGCGGTAAAGCGTGGCGAGCTGCATGCCGACGAAGCGCGGCTGATCCTGGGTGACGTCATCGCGGTGGATGCCGGCAAGATGGCCCTGACCGATGCCCGTGAAGCCATCTCCAGCGGCCTGCGCAGCCTGGCCATTGCGCGGACGCAACAGCCACCGACGGCCCCGACCGCGGCAGGCGGAAAGTCGTGATCTCACGCAATTTCACCAGGAAAGATACCCAAACGCCTGCGACTTAGGGTAAATTCGCCGCGCTTTGCTTGAGTGGACGAAGGTCCGATAGCCCGATGGCGCGAATCCTCCTGGTCAATGGCCCGAACCTCAACCTCCTGGGCACCCGGGAGCCCGAGATCTATGGTTCCGAGACCCTGGGTGACATCGAATCCCGGGCCGCGGCCGTGGCGCGCGAGTGCGGCCATGAGCTGACCGCGTTCCAGAGCAATGCTGAGCACGGGCTGATCGAACGGGTCCACCAGGCTGGCAGGGAATCAACGGACTTCCTGATTCTCAATCCAGGCGCCTTCACTCACACCAGCGTGGCGTTGCGTGATGCCATTGCTGCGGTGCGGTTACCGTTCCTGGAAGTCCATTTGAGCAACGTCCACGCCCGCGAGGCTTTCCGGCGCCAGTCCTATTTCTCGGACATCGCAGTCGGTTCGATCGTCGGGCTCGGTGCGTATGGCTACGAGCTCGCGGTGCGCGCCGTCGCCAAGCTTCTGGCGCGGGCGCCTTCGGGCCCGTGACCGCCGCGGCACCGGATTACCAGAACCTTTCAGGGGAGCACTCTCGGCATGGATATTCGCAAGGTCAAAAAGCTGATCGAGCTTCTGGAGGAATCCGGAATCGCCGAAATCGAAATCAAGGAAGGCGAAGAAGCCGTCCGGATCAGCCGCATGCCCACCGGCGCCTATGCGCCCCACCCCCAGCAGTACCTGATGGCCCCGCCGGCGCCGGTCGCGCCGCCGGTCGCCCCCGTGCCCGCTGAAGTCCCGGCGGCCAAACCGCGCGCCAACGAACATGTCGTGACGGCGCCCATGGTGGGCACCTTCTACGCGGCCCCGACCCCGGGCGCGAAGGCCTTCGTGGACATCGGTGACGAGGTCAAGGTCGGCCAGGTGCTATGCATCATCGAGGCGATGAAGATGATGAACCAGATCGAGGTGGACAAGGCCGGCAGGGTCACCTCCATCATGGCGCAGAACGGCGATCCGGTTGAATTCGGCCAGCCGCTGTTCGTCATCGAATAATTCCCATGCTCGAAAAAATCGTTATTGCCAATCGCGGCGAGATCGCGCTGCGCATTCTGCGCGCCTGCAAGGAGCTGGGTATCAAGACGGTCGCCGTGCACTCCACGGCAGACTACAGCCTCAAGCACGTGCTGCTCGCCGACGAGAGCGTCTGCATCGGCCCGCCCCCCTCGCAGCTGAGCTACCTGAACATGCCCGCCATCATCAGCGCGGCGGAGGTGACCGACTCCGGTGGCATCCATCCCGGCTACGGCTTCCTCTCCGAGAACGCCGACTTCGCCGAACGGGTCGAGAAGAGCGGCTTCATCTTCGTCGGCCCGAAGGCCGAAACCATCCGCCTGATGGGCGACAAGGTCTCGGCCATCCGGGTAATGAAGGGCTACGGCGTGCCGTGCGTGCCGGGCTCCGACGGTCCCCTCGGCGCCGAAGCCGATGAAAATCTGCGCGTTGCCCGCGACATCGGCTACCCGGTGATCATCAAGGCCTCCGGCGGCGGGGGCGGACGCGGCATGCGCGTGGTCCACACCGAAGCCTCGCTGCTGAACGCCATCAACATCACCAAGGCCGAGGCCCTGGCGGCGTTCAACAACGACCAGGTCTACATGGAGAAATTCCTGGAACGGCCGCGGCACATAGAGTTCCAGGTGCTGGCCGACGGGCAGGGCAATGTCATTCACTTAGGCGAGCGCGACTGCTCGATGCAGCGCCGGCACCAGAAAGTCATCGAGGAGGCCCCCGCTCCCGGCATCACCGCCCGCCAGCGCAAGATGATGGGTGAGCGGTGCTGCGATGCCGTGAGCGCAGTCGGCTACCGCAGCGCCGGCACCCTCGAGTTCCTCTACCAGGACGGCGAGTTCTACTTCATCGAGATGAACACCCGCATCCAGGTGGAGCATCCGGTCACCGAACTGATCACCGGAATCGATCTGGTGAGGGCCCAGCTACTGATCGCGGCCGGCGAAAAGCTTGCGTATACGCAAGGCGACGTGCAGATCCGCGGCCACGCCATCGAGTGCCGCATCAATGCCGAGGATGCCAAGACCTTCATGCCCTCGCCGGGCCCGATCCGGCTGTGGCATCCGCCAGGCGGCCCCGGGGTGCGCATCGACAGTCACGTGTACTCCGGCTACAACGTCCCGCCCAACTACGACTCGCTGATCGGCAAGGTCATCACGCATGCCGAAACCCGCGAGGCAGCCATCGCCCGCATGAAGAACGCGCTGGGCGAGATGGTGATCGAAGGCATCAAGACGAACATCGCGCTGCACCAGGAAATCTTCAGTCACCAGGCCTTCGGGGCCGGTGGACAGGACATCCATTACCTGGAGCGGCGCCTCGGAGTGCGCTGAGGGCGCGCCCGACCGCGCCAGCCGCATGCCGTTCCTGGAATTGACCCTGGAGCTTCAGGGGCTGGTGCCGGACGCCGCCGAGGAGGCGGCGTTCGCGGCCGGTGCGCTCTCGGTCACTCTCACCGACAGTCGCGATGATGCTGTATTGGAACCGGCGCCCGGTGAAGTGCGACTGTGGCCTGCGACCCGGCTGCAGGCCCTGTTCGCCGATGGCACCGACGCCGATGCCGTGCGCACCGCGCTGACCCGGAAACTCGGCCTCGACGCGGCGCACGTCCGCTCGCGCGTCATCGCGGATCGCCTCTGGGAGCGCGAGTGGCTGAAGGACTTTCATGCGATGCGCTTCGGCAGGCGCCTGTGGGTGTGCCCGCGCCACGAATCCGTCACCGATCCCGGGGCGATCGTCGTCGTCCTGGATCCGGGACTCGCCTTCGGCACCGGCACGCACGCGACCACGGCCATGTGCCTTTCGTGGCTCGATGCCAATGCCCCGGCGGGGGCGCGGGTCATCGACTTCGGCTGTGGCTCGGGCATCCTCGCGATCGCGGCACTGAAGCTCGGCGCGACGCGCGCCTGGTGCCACGACATCGACCCGCAGGCGCTGCTGGCCACGACCGAGAATGCCGCCGCCAATGGCGTCGGCGCAGCGACCGGGATCTGCGCCAGCGCCGCGGAATTGCCGGACGCGGTGGACGTGGTGCTGGCGAACATCCTCTCCGGGCCGTTGTGCGAGCTCGCCGCAAGCTTCGCTGCGCTGGTGCGGCCGGGCGGTCATGTCATTCTATCCGGGCTCATGGAGCACCAGGCGGCGGAGGTGACAGCGGCCTACGACGCGTGGTTTGATACCAGCCCGATTGCGGTGCGCGAGGGTTGGGTTGCGCTGCAGGCCGTGCGGCGCACGCAGCGGGCCGCCTAGGACCGACCGCCATGTTCACCGTCTGCTCGAAGTGCAACCTGCGACTCACCGTCACCGCAACCGACCTGCGTGCGGCGCAGGGCTACGTGCGCTGCGGACGTTGTGCCAACGTATTCAACGCGCTTGCAACCCTCGCCGATGATCCGGCACGCCAGGTCGAACCGGCGGCCACCGCCGATACTCAGCGCCGCCCGGTGCTGACGCAACCCGAACCACACCGCACGGAGCCGCTGCCACCCCCACCGGCGCCGCCGCCGCCGCCGCCGCCGCCATCACCGACGGCATCGGAATCGCCGTCACCGTCGCCGTCGTTGCCGAAGACGACGCTGCTGGACACTTCCGTGACGGACAGCGCGCTGGAGTTCAATCCGTCCTCGACCAACATCAGTGAAGTGTTCATCGAGCCGTCGGCGGCGGAGCGCACCGGCACCTTCGAATCCATCGTCCTGAGCAGCGATGAGCTCTCGCCCGAAAGCCTGACGCTGGACCCGGTGATCGCACCGCAGGCGCTGTCGGCGCCCGCCCTTGCGGTTGCGACCGAAGAAGGCGCCGCGGTCGACCTGCAGCGCATGCGCGATGCGCTCGCCGAACCGGCGCTCACCCGGACTGCGCCGGTGCCGGAACCGGCCGCGGCCATCGATTACGGCGATGAAGTGGCGCCGGAGGTCGCGCTGCTCAACCCCGCGCGCGCGCAGGTCCCCGACTGGACTCTGCACGTCGGCGCCTGGGTATTGGCGTCGTGCCTGATCCTGCAGGTCGCGCACCACTATCGCGCCGAACTCGCCGATAACGCTGCGTTGCATGAACCGGTGACGGCGTTCTATCAGGCGCTGGGCCACCCGCTCGCGGTGCACTGGAACATGGCGGACTACGATGTCCGACAGCTCGGCGCGTCCGCCGATGGTGCGGCGGCCGGCAACCTCGTGGTGCGCGCCGTCATCAGCAATCGCGCACCGCACGAGCAACCGTTGCCGCTGCTGCGGGTGGTGATGCAGGATCGCTTCGGCAACCGCGTGGCGGCCCGCGATCTGAAGCCGGCCGAATATCTTGCTGCGGGTGCAGCGCAGGCGAATGGCCTCGCACCGGGACAGCGCGTCGACGTGCAGGTTGCGTTCCAGGATCCGGGTCAGGCGGTCACGGGCTTCGAGGTCGATGCCTGCATGCCCGGCGCCGACCACACCGTCTCCTGCGCGAACGATCCGGGCAGTCACTGATGAAGATCGGACCCTGGGAATTGCCGGCGCGCGCGGTGCTGGCACCGATGGCGGGCGTCACCGATCGACCATTCCGCATGCTCGCGCGCAGATTCGGTGCAGGGCTTGCCGCATCCGAGATGCTCACGAGCGATACGACTTTGTGGCACACATCCAAATCGCGGCACCGGCTGGATCACACTGGCGAGCCCGAGCCGCGCGTGGTGCAGCTCGCGGGAGCCGAGCCTGCCGTGATCGCGCAGGCGGCACGCCTGAACGTGGACCGTGGCGCCCAGATCATCGACATCAACATGGGATGTCCCGCGAAAAAAGTCTGCGGTCGCTGCTGCGGTTCGGCGCTGTTGCGCGACGAACCGCTGGTCGCGGCCATCCTCGATGCCGTGGTGCGTGCGGTGGCCGTGCCCGTGACGCTCAAGATTCGTACCGGCTGGGACCGTGACTCGATCAATGGTGTGCGCATCGCACAGCTTGCAGAAAGCTACGGCATTCAGTCGCTTGCCGTGCATGGGCGCACCCGCGCCGATCGCTACGCGGGGCAGGCGGAGTACGACACGATCCGCAATATCAAATCCATGGTACGGATTCCAGTGTTCGCGAATGGCGATATTGATTCACCGCAGAAGGCGCAATCGGTACTTGCGCATACCGGCGCTGACGGAGTAATGATCGGCCGCGCCAGTCATGGTGCACCGTGGATTTTTCGCGATGTCAACGCCCTGCTTGCCGGCGAGAAGATTCCCGATCCACTGGCGTCACACCAGCTGCGTGATATTATTCTTGGGCATCTGGATTCCCTGTACGAGTTCTACGGCGAGACAGCGGGAGTCCGGATCGCACGCAAACATATAAGCTGGTACTGCGACCGACTCTCCGTCCCGGAGAGTGTCCGGAAGGCATTGCTGGCTGCAGGGAATACGGTCGAACAGTTTGGGCTGGCTGAGAATCACTTTGGCCGCAGTGGCGAAATTGCCACGACGCAAAGTGGAACGCGGTCGGGGAGCGCACATGGTAGTCAGGAAGAATGGTCGGTCCCGCAGGGAAACCGCGGCACGGTCCAACGGCAAGGAACTGCCCCTGCGCACCCACACGGAACGGGCCCTGATCGACTACTTCGCGAGCCTCAATGGTCACCGGCCGGCACACCTCTATGACCTGGTGCTGCGCGAGGTCGAGGAGCCGCTGCTGAAGGCCGTGCTCGACTACACCGAGGGCAATCAGGTGCGGGCTGCGGGGATTCTCGGCATTAATCGCGGCACTTTGCGCAAAAAGCTGCGTTTACACGGCATCGCCGGCTGATACCGGCAAAAATGCTGCAACCTGTGCGTCGGGCGCTGCTCTCCGTGTCCGATAAGACCGGCATCGTCGAGCTGGCCCGGGCAATCGCGGTCCGCGGCATCGAGATTCTCTCCACCGGCGGCACCGCGCGGGTGTTGCGCGAGGCCGCTATCGCGGTGCGCGATGTCGCCGACTACACCGGTTTTCCGGAAATGATGGACGGGCGCATCAAGACCCTGCACCCGAAGATTCATGGCGGCCTGTTGGCGCGACGCGGCATCGACGATGCCGCGATGGCCGAACATCAGATCGCGCCGATCGATCTGCTGGTGGTCAATCTCTATCCGTTTGCCAGCGCGGTCGCACGAGCGCACTGCAGCTACGCCGAGGGCATCGAGAACATCGACATCGGCGGCCCCGCAATGCTGCGCGGCGCGGCGAAGAATCACGAGTTCGTGACCGTCGTCGTGGAGCCGGCCGACTATGCGCGGGTACTGGCCGAACTCGACTCAAACAAGGGCTGCACGAGCTTCGAACTGCGTGCCCAACTTGCGGCGCGCGCCTACGCGCATACCGCGCAGTACGACGCGATGGTCGCGCAGTGGCTCATGCAACAGCAGCACCTGACGCCGGCGACCTTTCCGCCGACGCTGCCGCTGGTGTTTGCGAAGGTCCAGGATCTGCGTTACGGCGAGAACCCGCATCAACAAGCCGCGTTCTACCGTCCGGCAGCGCAGGTGCCGCAGGGCATCGCCGCGGCCCGCAGCCTCCAGGGCAAGGAGCTGTCCTTCAACAACATTGCCGATGCGGATACCGCCATCGAGTGCGTGCGCCGCTTCACCGGCCCCGCCTGCGTGATCGTCAAACATGCCAATCCCTGCGGCGTCGCGCTGGCCGCGGATCCCGCGGCCGCCTACGAGGCGGCGTATCGGACCGACCCGGTGTCCGCGTTCGGCGGCATCATCGCCTTCAATCACGAACTCGACGAGGCGACCGCGCGCCGCATCATCGCCAGACAGTTCGCCGAAGTGATCGCGGCACCCGCGGTCAGCGCGACGGCCCGCGCGCTGCTCGCGCAGAAACCCGACATCCGCGTGCTGGAGCTGGCGCGGGCGGCGCCCGCCGCGGCCGACGAGGCGGACGGAATCGAGCTGCGCAGCGTCGCCGGGGGTCTCCTGATCCAGACTCCTGATGCGGCGCACATTTCTGCCGCAGGTCTCACGGTCGTCACACGCCGCGCGCCGACGACCGCGGAACTCGCCGATCTGGATTTCGCGTGGCGCGTGTGCCGGTTCGTGAAGTCCAATGCGATCGTGTTCGCACGCGCCGGCGCCACGCTCGGGATCGGCGCGGGCCAGATGAGCCGGGTGTATTCGACCAAGGTCGCGGCCCTGAAGGCCGGCGATGAAAAACTGCCGATAGCCGGCGCGGTGATGGCCTCGGATGCCTTCTTCCCGTTCCGCGACGGACTCGACGCGGCTGCTGAACTCGGCATCCGTGCGGTCATCCAACCGGGCGGTTCGAGGCGCGATCAGGAAGTCATCGCCGCCGCCGATGCACACGATATCGCGATGGTGTTCACCGGCATGCGGCACTTCCGGCATTGACCATGAAGGTACTGATCATCGGCGGCGGCGGCCGCGAACATGCCCTCGCGTGGAAGTGCGCCGCGGAACCGGACGTGAGCGAAGTGCTGGTCGCGCCGGGCAATGCCGGCACGGCCATGGAGCCGCGCGTGCGCAACGTCGCCGTCGGCGCCGAGGACATCGCGGGACTTACGAAGCTCGCCGTCGCCGAGCGGGTCGATCTGACCATCGTCGGGCCCGAGGGACCGCTGGTCGCAGGGGTCGTCGATGCCTTCAATGATCGGGGCCTGAAGTGCTTCGGGCCGACGCGCGCCGGGGCGCAACTGGAGGGCTCGAAGGTGTTCTGCAAGGAGTTCCTGCAGCGCCACCGCATCCCGACCGCGCTCTACCGCAGCTTCACCCGGGCCACCTTCGATGCTGCTTACGTGCGCGCGCGGTCGCTGCCGATCGTGGTCAAGGCCAGCGGCCTCGCCGCCGGCAAGGGCGTCGTGATCGCAACTTCTCATGATGAGGCGGTGCGCACCGCGCAGGAGATGTTCGCCGGTCAGTTCGGCAGCGCGGGCGTCGAGGTGGTCATCGAGGAGTTCCTGCAGGGCGAGGAGGTCAGTTTCATCGTGATGGCCGACGGCACGCATGCGCTGCCGCTGGCGACCTCGCAGGATCACAAGCGGCTGCTCGATGCCGATGCGGGACCGAACACCGGTGGCATGGGTGCCTATTCACCCGCGCCGATCGTCACGCCGGCGCTGCACCAACGCATCATGCGCGAGGTCATCGAACCCACGCTGCGCGGCCTCGCGGCGGATGGCATGCCCTATACCGGGTTCCTGTATGCCGGGCTGATGATCGCGGCCGACGGCACGCCCAATGTTCTCGAATACAACTGCCGCTTCGGCGACCCCGAAACCCAGCCGGTGCTGGCGCGGCTGCGCTCGAATCTGACCGAACTGTGCGCGCTCGCCCTCGCCGGCGAGCTGCATCGCGCGCAGGTCGAGTGGGATCCGCGCGCGGCCCTGGGCGTGGTGCTCGCCGCCGAAGGCTATCCGCACGACGTACGCACCGGCGATGTGATCTCCGGATTGGACGCGGCCGCGAAGCTGCCCGGCAAGGTGTTTCATGCGGCAACGCGTGCCACCGGCGGTCCCGGCTCGCAGGTGACCACCAGCGGTGGTCGCGTGCTGTGCGCCGTCGGCCTCGGCGATAGCGTCGGTGCCGCACGGCACGAAGCCTACGCCCTCGCGCAGGCCATCCACTGGAAGGGACTGCAGTATCGCCGGGACATCGGTTATCGGGCCGTCGCCCGCGAACCCTAGAAGCTCGCGCGCACGAAGAGTTCGGGTCCACGCAGACGGATGCCCGACAGTCCCGGATTGCCGTAGGTGGTCGAATCGACTTTGAGCTTCATCAGCGAGTAGCCGGCGCCGAACTGCAGGTCGGTGAATACACGGAACTGCACGTCGGTGTGAAAGTCCCCGAACGAGCCGGTGGTCTCGTTCAGGTTCGCCTTGATGTAATCGCCGCGCGCCGTGAATGAGATCAGGTTCGTGGCCCGCCAGATGGCCTCGAGTGCAGGCGTGGGCACCGCGCCGGCGACCGAGGTGTCATAACTCTGGAAAGTCGCGGGCGCATTGCCCCGCACGGACAGGTCCATCAGATGCACGCCCGCGCCCACGCCCAGTTCGAAATGGTCGTTCTGGATGAAGGCGTAGGTATAGGTGATGCCCAGGACGCGCCACACCAGGCTCGAGTTCAGCACAGTCCCGGTGTTGAACTCCTGGTTGCCGAATACCGTCGGCCGCGACAGCGACGCAGCGCCGGCCTGATCGAGTTCCGTGAAGTCGGCCCGGATGCGGTTGCGTTCGCGCAGTCGGAACATCACCTCGATCGTACCCTCGTTCTCGTCGGGCTTGTAACCGAGGTCCTGCGTGCCGTTGAGCGGCGTACCCGCAAGCGGCAGGCCCGACGGGTCCACCCGCAGTTCGGTGTTGACCCAGGCGTACCAGTAGCTGGCGCGCAGCGAGAAGAAATCGGTGATGGGACTCGGCGTCTGCGCGTCGTCGTCGAAGAAATCATCGTTGGCCCACGCGGGGCGCAGCGCGGTCAGCGCCAGGCACGCTAAGACGTAGGCCAGCGGGGCCGATCTGCGCACTGGAGGACCGATAGATTGCGACATCGCTGCATCATCCAATATGGCGCTGCGGCGCGCCAGAGTCGCAGCCTGGAGACGGTGTCGCGGGCGCCTGTACATAATGTCCAGGCTCCCGCGTCCTTCGAAGATCAGCGCTTCATCGCCTCGAAGAATTCGCCGTTGGACTTGGTGTCCTTCAACTTGTCGAGCAGGAACTCGACCGATGCCAGCTCGTCCATGGGATGCAGGAGCTTGCGCAGGATCCAGACCTTGGCGAGTTCGGCCTGATCGGTGATGAGCTCTTCCTTGCGGGTGCCGGAGCGGTTGATGTTCACTGCCGGGAATACGCGCTTTTCGGCAATGCGGCGATCCAGGTGGATTTCGCTGTTGCCGGTGCCCTTGAATTCCTCGTAGATCACATCGTCCATCTTCGAACCGGTATCGATCAACGCGGTGGCGAGGATGGTCAGACTGCCGCCCTCTTCGATATTACGGGCCGCACCGAAGAACCGCTTCGGACGCTGCAACGCATTGGCATCGACGCCACCGGTCAGCACCTTGCCGGAGGACGGCACGACGGTGTTGTAGGCGCGCGCGAGACGCGTGATCGAATCGAGCAGGATGACCACATCCTTCTTGTGCTCGACCAGGCGCTTGGCCTTCTCGATGACCATCTCGGCCACCTGCACGTGACGGGCCGCCGGCTCATCGAAGGTGCTGGAGACCACTTCGCCCTTCACCGTACGCTGCATTTCGGTGACCTCTTCCGGCCGCTCGTCGATGAGCAGCACGATCAGGTACACCTCGGGCTGGTTGTTGGTGATGGCGGTCGCGATGTTCTGCAGCAGCATCGTCTTGCCGGCTTTCGGCGGGGAGACGATCAGGCCGCGCTGGCCGCGGCCGATGGGCGACATCAGGTCGATCATGCGCGCCGTCAGATCTTCGGTCGAACCGTTCCCGCGCTCGAGCTTCAGACGGCGCGTCGGATGCAGCGGCGTCAGGTTCTCGAACAGCACCTTGTTGCGCGAGCTGTCCGGAGAATCGAAATTGATCTCGCCGACCTTCAGCAGCGCGAAGTAGCGCTCGCCATCCTTCGGCGGCCGGATCAGGCCCGAGATGGTGTCGCCGGTGCGCAGGTTGAAGCGGCGGATCTGGCTCGGACTCACGTAAATGTCATCCGGGCCGGCGAGGTAGGAGCTGTCGGAGGAGCGCAGGAAGCCGAAGCCGTCCTGCAGGATCTCCAGCACACCGTCGCCGTAGATGTTCTCGCCGTTGCGGGCGTGAGCCTTCAGGATCGCGAAGATGATGTCCTGCTTGCGCGAGCGGGCCATGTTTTCCAGGCCCATCGACTCGGCAAGCTTCACGAGGTCCGTGATCGGCCTCGCCTTCAGCTCCGTCAGATTCATCGACTGGCGCGATTGCGTCAGCTCGGCTGCACTGATGACCTGTCCGTCATCGCCACCGTCGAATCCGTCCTCAAGCGGCTGATCCTCACGCCCGGTGGCGCGGTTGCCGTCCCGGTTGCCGTCCCGGTTGCTGCCGCCACCATTGTCGCGGTTGCCGTCCCGGTTGCCGCCCTGGCGGGGACCCTTGTTCGGTCCACCGCGGTTGCGTCCCTGATTTCCCAGATATCCCCTCACGCTCCGGCTCCGGGGGACGCCTTGGCAGATTCCAGGTTCGATTCCAGGAAGGCAGTCAGCTGTGATTTGGACACGGCGCCCACCTTCTGGGCCTCGACGGACCCGTTCTTGAAAAGAATCAACGTGGGAATGCCGCGGATGCCGAACGTGCGCGGCGTCTGCGGATTGGCATCGATGTCGATTTTGGCGATTTTCAGGCGGTCCTGATATTCACCGGCGATCTCATCGAGAATCGGGGCGATCATCTTGCAGGGGCCACACCATTCGGCCCAGAAATCCAGCAGCACGGGCTTGTCGGATTTCAGTACGTCCTGGCTAAAGGTGGCATCGGTGGTGTGCACAATGTGCGAACTACTCACGCGGTTCATCCTCCATGGGAGAACTAAAAGTTCGGGTTGAAAAAAAGGAAATTTGAGGCTTGGGCCTGTGAAAAACAGGAGGCAGCGGCGAAAGCCGTGCCAGAAACACCCGTTAAACGGTTACACTATGATCTGTGATCTGTATCGGAATGGGGGAAAAACTTGATGGCAGGTGGGGCACCTACTGACCGCAATCCGGGCGGGTTTCTGCCCGGTCGCTTTGGAACCCCTGTCTTGAGTACCTTTTTAGCGCTTCCCAACGCCATTTTCAAGGCCCTTAGCCGCAACCCCATGACTCCTCGCGAACAATGAGTGACCAACCTCCCACTTCCACCCGCTTCGACAGCCTCGGAATTGACCCGTCGCTGCTCGCCGGCATTCACGATGCCGGCTTCACCCACGGGACCCCGATCCAGTCCCAGACGCTGCCCGTCGCCCTCACCGGCCGGGACGTGGCCGGGCAGGCCCAGACTGGTACCGGCAAGACCGCCGCGTTCCTGATCGCGCTCTACAACCTGTTGCTGACGCAACCGGCGCCCGCGGGCCGGACCCCGACCTCGGTCCGTGCCCTGGTGGTCGCGCCGACGCGCGAACTGGCCGTGCAGATCCACCACGACGCCGAGATCCTCGGCAAGCACACCGGCCTCAAGACCGCGGTGGTCTATGGGGGTACCGACTATGAAAAGCAGCGCCGGCAGCTGGCCGACGGCATCGATGTCCTGATCGGCACGCCCGGCCGCCTGATCGACTACTTTAAACAGCACGTCTTCGAGCTGCGCCATGCGCAGGTCCTGGTGCTGGACGAGGCCGACCGGATGTTCGACCTGGGGTTCATCGCCGACATCCGCTACCTCATGCGGCGGCTGCCGCCGCCGCAGCGACGGCTGTCGATGCTGTTCTCGGCGACGCTCTCGCAGCGGGTGCTGGAGCTCGCCTACGAGCACATGAACAATCCGGAGCTGGTGCGCATCGAGCCGGACAAGATGACCGTCGATCGGGTCCGTCAGATCATGTATTACCCCTCGATGGAGGAGAAGCTGCCGCTGCTGATCGCACTGCTGCGGCAGGCCGATGCGCGACGCACGATGATCTTCGTCAACACCAAGCGCATGGCCGAACGCCTCGAATCGGTGCTGAACGGCAATGGCTTCAACGCCCAGGCGATCTCGGGTGATGTGCCGCAGCCCAAGCGCCTGCGCTTCCTGCGCGACTTCCATAACGGCGACCTGGCCGTGCTCATCGCAACCGACGTCGCCTCCCGCGGCCTGCACATCCCGGATGTCAGCCACGTCTTCAATTTCGACCTGCCCCAGGATGCCCCCGACTACGTGCATCGGATCGGCCGCACGGCGCGCGCCGGCGCCGAGGGCGATGCCATCAGCTTCGCCTGCGAGGAGTTCGCGGTGTCGCTGCCGGAGATCGAGGCCTATATCGGCCACAAGGTCCCCTACGCGCCGATCTCCCTGGAGCTGCTCGCGACGGTGCAGCTGCAGCCGGGCACACCCAGCGAACACGGCCCGGTCAGCCATGGCGGTCGGCGCCAGGGCGGCCGCCCCCCGGCCCGTCGTCGCCACACCGGGGGTGGCCCCAACCGCCGTCCCGGCGGTCGTTAGACCAGTCCCGAATCCGGTCTGATGAGATCGGTGATCCGATCCACCGCGGCCCAGGGCCCGTGATCGCGCACCGTGCCCTGCGTATCCGGGTGGCGCAGGCCGACCACCCAGCGTATGCCGAAGGCCCGCGCCGCCGCGAGCACCGCGGGACTGTCGTCCACGAACAGTGTGCGCTCGGGAGCGAACGGCTCGGTCCGGCGTGCGGTTTCCCAGAACCTGGCGTCCTCCTTCGGCCACAGGAAGCTGTGGGAACTGAACATGGCGTCCAGGTACCCGGAGACGCCGGTGCGTTCATCCTTGATGGCGAGCGCTTCCGGGTGGGCATTGGTGAACAGCACCAGGCGCTTGCCGTTGCGGCGCAGGGTGGCCAGGAATTCCGGGACCCCCGCCAGCCACTGCACCTCGTGCATCGCGGCGCGTTTGAGCGCGGCGACATCCAGCTCAAGCTCCCGGCTCCAGTAGACGACGCTGTACCAGTCCAGGGTGCCCTCGCGGGCCTGGAAACGCGGCAGCAGCTGCGCACGCGCCTCCTCCAGGCCGATGCCGCGGCGCTGGGCCCAGGCGCTCGGAATGGTGTGGCGCCAGAAGCGGGTATCAAACGCGAGGTCCAGCAGCGTGCCGTCAAGATCCAGCAGCACCGTATCGATGGCGGCCCAGGGAAGGGACAGGGGTTGCGTCATTGCGTTGCGCAGCATATCGCCAATGGCATCCTCCCAGCGCCTTACGTTAAGCTTCGACCCGCTTATGGCGGATAACGAAGACAACGTCGACCGCGAACTGTTCCGCAACATCGAAAAACTGCGTGAACTGCGGATCGCACATCGCGACCTCGACGATGTCATCCACCGCCTCTCCCTCGACATGCACATCGATGAGCTGCAGTTGAAACGGCTCAAGAAGCGCAAACTCATGCTCAAGGATCAGATCACGATCCTCGAGAGCCAGCTCATTCCCGATCTCAACGCCTGAGGGCGCCCGCACCTACCTACCCGATGGACAGCGCCAGCAGCGGAATCCGGGATTTCTTCGCCCAGTTGGCTTCTGCCCAGGTGCTGACGGAAATCATCTCGATCGTGGTGGCCGCCGCCCTGGCGGTGGCCGGCGGCCGCTTTGCGCGCATCTGGCTGCAACGCTCGGCCCGCATCGACAGCAGCACCTGGCTCGGCGCGAGCCTCGAGGGCATCGTGATCGCGGCGCCGATGTTCATCGGCATCGTCGCCCTGACCCTGATGCACCTGGTACTGGCGCGGCTCGGCGCCCGCGCCGAGCTGCTCTACGTCGCTCTGCAGCTCACGCTCGCCCTGGCCCTGGTGCGCCTCGGGACCTACGGCATGCGCCTGATGCTCGGCCGGGAAACCTGGTTCGACGCCTGGGAGGGCCGGATTGCGGTGGCGATCTGGCTGGTGATTGCCCTGGAACTGCTCGGATGGCTGGAGAAGATCCAGGGGACCCTCGAGCACGTGCACCTGATTCCGGGGCGCAACGTGTTCACGCTCTGGGAGCTGGTCAAGGGCATCGTGGTCGTGACGGTGTTCGTGATTGTCACCACCTTGCTGGCGCGCACCGTGGAACGGCGGGTGATGCGGCTGGGCTCGATCGCGCTGTCCACGCGCATCGGCATCTCAAAATTTACATATTTCGTGCTGCTGGGCATCGGCATCCTGCTGGGCATCAATGCCGCCGGCGTCGATGTGACGACCCTGAACGTGCTCACCGGCGGCATCGGCATCGGTCTGGGGTTCGGCCTGCAGACGATCGCCGGCAACTTCGTCAGCGGCTTCGTGCTGCTGATCGACAAGTCCATCAAGCCCGGGGACGTCATCAGCTTCACGGGCCACACCGGCACCAGCACCGACAACTTCGGCTGGGTTCAGGAACTGCGTGGCCGCTACGTCGTGGTGCGCGACCGCGATGGCGTCGAGACCCTGGTTCCGAACCAGAACCTGATCACGAACTCGGTCATCAATTGGAGCTACTCCGATCAGCGGGTGCGCCTGCGGCTGCCGGTGATGATCAGCTACGAAGATGATCCCGAGGAGGCCCTCGAGGCGCTGCTCGAGGCCGTCGCCGATCATCCCCGGATCCTGCGCGAACCGGCCCCGGTCTCGCGCCTGATGGCGTTCGAGGACTACGGGATGCGCATGGAGGTGCGCTTCTGGATCGCCGATCCGATGAATGGCGTCAACAACGTGCGCTCGGACATCAACCGCGCCATCTGGCGGGTGTTCCGCGAACATGGCATCCGCATCCCGGTCGCGCAGCGCGAGCTGCGGATGCTGCCACCCGGCCCGGAGCGCGGCGCACGGGACGCGCCGCAGCCCGACCCCGGCGAGTAACCTGCCGGTATGCCCCTGATCGTCTCCGAACACCTGGTCGTACCCGACACCGATCTCACCTTCAGCGCCATCCGCTCCCCCGGACCCGGCGGCCAGAACGTGAACAAGGTGGCGACCGCCGTGCAGCTGCGCTTCGACCTCGCGAATTCCCAGGCGCTGAATGCCGGGGTCAAGCAGCGCATCCGCGCGCGCGCCGGCCATCGTCTCAACGAGGACGGCACCCTGCTGTTCGTGGCACGGGCCCACCGCTCGCAGGAACGCAATCGGGCGGACGCCCTGGAGCGACTGCGACAGCTGATCATCGACTCGCTGGAGCCGCCGCGACCGCGCAAGAAGACGCGCCCCACCAAAGCCTCGAAGGAACGGCGCCTGGACGGCAAGGCCCACCAGCAGCGCCGCAAGGTGCTGCGCGGCCGGGTCCGCGGCGAGGACTGAACGCTAGGGCGTGGCCGGTTCGTCCCAGCCCGGGTTCATGTGATATGGGACCCCGAGGGTGAGCATCTGGATGCGATGGATGCTGCCGCCTTCGATCCTGAATACCAGCAGCGCCTCGGTGCTCGCCGGCTGCGCGAGCGCCCGCAGCGCCAGGATGTGCCCATCCGCGAGCCGCAGTTCGCGCGTGCCGGCCTGGTCCAGGTTCGCCCACACCACCACCGTGCCTTCTTCCGGGTCCACCGCCACCACCCGGCGATGATGGATGCGGGAGATGGAGCCGAAGTAGCCGCTCTGCAGCTGCTGGCGGCAGCCGAGCGCGGCGAGATTGAAGCTGGCATCGCCGATACGCACCTTCGGATTGCCGCTGACCTGGGTGCCGTTCTCGAAGCGCACGCAATCATCGCTGAGCGGCACACTGGTCCTGCCATCGTAATGGGCCAGGGTGGTCATCCAGCTGAGCGCGATCCCCGTCAGCTGCTCGCGCGTACCGCGCAGCCCCGGCGGCACCGGCGTCAGCCACGCCGCATCCCCCGTGCCGCGGGCATTGATGGCATCGATGCCGGCGTCGCTCCAGGCCGGCCCTGCGCCCTTGCGGTAGAAGAGGGTCTCAACCTCGCTGATGTGCCGGTCCCGGACCTTCAGGCGCATGGCCATCAGCACCAGGTTGTCGAATTCGCGCATGGTGCCGACGAAGGTGATCTGCTGGGTCAGTGGGTCGGCATAGAACTGCTGAGCGGCACCGACGCCGCTGGCGGTGTTCCAGAAGCCATCCCCCGGCAGCAGCTCCTGGCCGTTCTCGGTGAAGCGCACGTGGTCATCGAAGCTCAGCAGCTTCGGATCGTGGGCCAGCACCGCCTTGAGGTAGTCGTCGGCGAGACCCTGCAGGCAGGTGCGGTCGCACAGCAGCTGCGGGTCCTGGGCCGCGCTCACCACGGCCGGCGCCGAATCCGGGGCCGAGCCGAAGCGCGTGCGCACGGTGCTGCGTTCGCGCGAATGGGCCACCGTGGCCCGGTCGCGATCATCGGCGGCCGGCGCCGATGCTGCCGGCGGCGCGGACGGATCGGCAGCCGCATGCCGCGCGAGCCCCAGGTTGAGCATCGCGACCGCCAGCGCCAGCAGTGAGGTACGCCCGTTCATCGGTCAAGAATGCCCTGCGACGGCCGCCGAGCACAACCGCGAAGGCGCCTGCTCAGGAATGCGTCACCTGGAGAATGCTGTGACGGATCTCCTCGTTGAGCACCACCTGGGCATCGGCCGCCACCTCCATCAGCACCTCATCGAACTCGAGTTTGCCAGCGCCCGAGGCGCGGATGACCCGCCGCTTGCGCAACAGGTCGATGAAGTTCTCGAACAGCGCCCGGTCGAAGAATTCCGGGGAATTGAAGCCGTACAGCAGCGACATGCGCTGGGCCATCAGGTAACAGCGCTCCTCGAGCTGCGATTGGGTGATCTGGCCGCTGCCCGCCTGCAGCAGCAGGGAGATCGCCAGGTAGTACCGTTCGATCGTCTGGATGGTGGACTGTTGCAGCAGTGACAGCTGCATGGCCTGCGGCGAGGTCGGCGCCGAGCGGCACCACTCACCGGCCGCGTTGCACTCGATCAGGCCCTGGGCCTTGAGACTCGCCAGCGTCACATCGAGGGCCGCCGGAACCGCCTCCTCCGGCCAGATCAGGAACAGCTCGGAGGCGATGTAAGGATAGATACGGCCGGTCAGGCGCAGCAGATCCGCGCGATCCATGGCCGCGTTGCCGGCGAATGCGCAGGCGATCAGCGAGGGCAGCGCGAACAGGTGCACGATGTTGTTACGGTAGTAGGCCGCGAGCACCGCGGCCGCATCGCTCATCTGCACCAGGTCCCCGAGCGGATGGGCGCGCCGGGTGATGGCCTTCATCTCCTCACCGTAGGCGACGATCTGCTGCGCGGTGAGGTCCGTGACGGTCACCCGCGGGCTGTACGGGCAGTCGGCCAGCAGCGCCTTCATGAGGGTCAGCTGCCGCAGCAGATCCGCCTCCACCAGGGTCCGCCGCGGCGAGGCGAGCAGCGCCACCGCGAGCAGCCCGATCGGCGTCACCGCCGCGGCCGCATTGATGTTGCGCATCACCTGCGTGGCAAGTTCCCCCACCGCCGCATTCAACCACGGCAGGCGGCCCTCCTCGGCCGTCAGGCGGCTGCGCCACTGGGGGTCATGGCGCTCCAGCAGCGCGGCCAGGTGGATCGGCTCGCCGATGTTGACGTGCACCTTGCCGAATTTCTCCTTCAGGCGCGGCAGGGAGCGCAGCAGCCCGAAGAAGCTTTCCTTTTCCTTGGGCTTTCCGGAAAGCTCGCCAAGGTAGGTGTCGGCCTCCATGATCCGCTCGTACGCGAAGTACACCGGCAGGAACACGATCGGACGCACCGGCGAGCGCAGGAATCCGCGTAGCGTCATCGTCAGCATGCCGGTCTTCGGCTGCAGCAGGCGCCCCGTGCGACTGCGGCCACCTTCGATGAAATATTCGATCGAATGGCCGCGGGCCATGATCGCCGCCATGTAGCTCATGAACACGACGGTGTAGAGGGCATTGCCCCGCAGGCTGCGCCGGATGAAGAACGCGCCGCCCTTGCGCAGGTAGCGGCCGACGAGCGGCATGTTGAGATTCAGGCCCGCCGCGATGTGCGGGATCGCGTAGCCGTTGCGGTAGATCACGTACGAGAGCAGCAGGTAATCCATGTGGCTGCGGTGGCAGGGCACGTAGATGATCTCGTGGCCATCGGCGACCTTCGCCAGCGTCTCGGAATTACCGAAGTCCACGCCGTCGTAGATCCGCGTCCACAGCCAGCTGAAGACCCGCTCGAGAAAGCGCACGAAGGCCGGCGAATAGTTCGCGGCGATCTCGTAGGCGAGCTTGCGGGCGCGGATCAGGCCCTGGCGCCGCGTGATCTTCTTCTCGCGCACCTCCTGCGCCACGGCCGCGCGCACCGCGCGCATGCGCAGGATGCGCCCGATGATCGTCCGGCGATGCGACAGGTCCGGTCCGATGCGCGCCGCGCGCTGCCGGGCGTAGCGCACCCGCAGCGCCCGTGCGACCCGCCGGCACTGCACCACCGTCGGGGCATCGCTCCCCAGGAGGCTGCGCAGGGAGATCGGCTCATCGATCTCCAGCAAGGTGTTGCGGCCGTTGAAGATCACCTGGAAGAAGCGGCGCACCCGCGAGGTGATGACCCAGTCATCCACCAGTAGCAGCCGGAACCAGGACGCCTCGCGCTGCGGCGCGCGCCCCCAGAACACCGCCGCCGGCACCAGGTCCACGTCCGCCTGCGGATCGGCGCGCAGGTGCTCGACCAGGCGCGCCAGGATCGGTGGCGGCCGCCGGTCGAGCGGTTCGGCGCCGATGCGGCGCGGATCGAGGTAGAAGTAGGAACGCAGGTCGCCGCCGTCGCCCAGCAGCCGTTTGCGCGGTCGCGGCAACTTCAGTTTCACGCAGGCGCTTTGCAGGATCGCCAGATCGGTGACGCTGCGATGTTCCATGACGTAGCACAGCGGCCGGCCGCGACCCAGCAGTCGCCCGGGCGCATCGGCAGGCAACGTGGTGAAGCGAACCCACAGCGCCAGGATCCTTCGCAGCAACCAGGCCATGGCCTATTCGCCCGAAGCCGGCATATCCAATGAGATCAGGAAGTACTCGAACAGGTAGCGGATCATCGCCATCTGGCGGTGCAGGTGGTGGTCGTCGTGCAGCAGGTGCAGCGAGGCTCCGTAGTCGCGCGCGAAGCGGGCGCTGTCCTCGTAAGGAATGACCTCATCCTGCCAGCCGTGCACCACCATCGTCGGGCAGTCGAGCACCCCCTTGCGCAGCGGCGGCAGACCTTCGGCGTAGATCGCCGGCGCCATCAGGAAGACCCCCCGGGCATGCAGGTGCGAGGCGGCGGCCACCGACACGTAGGCGCCGAGACTCGAGCCGACCAGGACCAGTTCGCCCTCCAGGTCCTTGCAGAAATCCATCAGGTGCGCAAGGCGGTCCTGGGGCGAATCGATGCCGCGATAATCCACGGACTCCGGCTCGTAGCCCTCCGCCCGTGCGGTATCGGCGAGCACGGTGATCTTGCGACCCCAGGGGCCGCTCGCCTGTCCATGCGAAAAGACTACATAACGACTGGTCACGGGCCAATATCTTATACCGGCAGGGCAGGCAGCGACGATGGAACCGCCTGACGGTTGATGGTCACCGGTCGCACCCGGCTGCCCCCCGGATGATGCGTCAGCAACCAGCACTGCAGGGCGCCGGGCTGCCGCAGGGCGTAGCCGAACAGCAGATTCACGTCACCGGCGGCGATCGTGCTCGGACGATTGACGCGCTCGTCCCAGACCACCAGGCAGCAATCGCGGAATGCGCCGGGCGCCAGCGCGCCCTCGGCGCGCACGGTATCCAGGAAGTGCTCGATCTGCTGCCCGGCCCGCTCCCAGGTCGCCGCGGCGTTGGGCGCGCTCAGCACCCAGCGCGTGCCGCGCTCGACACTGTTGACCAGTTGCAGGGTCAGACGGTGCGCCGCGAGGTGGCGCCCTTCGGCCGAGGAGGAGACCCCCGATGACAAGGTGCAGCTGCGTGAGCGCTGCGGCGGCCCGGGTCGCAGCGGTTCGAGGATGTTGACGCCGGCATGCGCCAGGCGCTCGCCCTGTTCGGCCGCAAGTTGGACCGCGGGGCGCAGCATCGGCCGCAGTGCCGTCTCACGCACGCCGTCGGCCCGGGCCAGCATGCCCGCGGCCGCGGCGCCCGGCGCGAAGCTCGCCATGCGGTTGCGCAGCCGATCGAACGCCATCAGCCGCGGAAAGAACATCGCCGCATCGCCGCTGCGGAACGGCCAGGCGTTAAGGCCGTCGAGCACCTCCTGGACCTGGGTCCAGCGCTGCGGCGGATCGACGATCTGCAGTGCGCGGCGCTCGTGGCAGAAGCGCGCGGCGACCAGCAGCGTACTCAGGCCCAGGTCCTGATCGCGCGTCAGCGGCGGGATGTAGAGCAGGTCGAAATCGGTGTCCGCCCCGAGGGCGAAAATCCCGGTACGCCGTGGCAGCGAGCCGATGATGTCGTAGTCCGAGAGGGGGCCGCCGTCATCGCCATCCGCATTCGCGCCGACGTAGCCGACCACCGCGCCGTGCGGTCCGACACCGGTCGGATCCGGACGCGAGGCCGGCACCGCGCCCGTCACCCGCGCCAGCGCCGAGGCACGCAGTGCATCAGCAACGAAGCGCGCACTGCCGGGCTCGACCGAGAGGTTGCGCTGGATCTCCTGCTCCTGGACCTGCTCGGAGCCGGCGACGGCCAGCCGCTGCACGATCAGGTTGAAGCGATCCTCGGCCGTGATGCCGTCGTAGTCGACGGCGGCGCGCAGATATTCGCGTGAGCCGGGATTCACGGCCACCAGCCTCAAGGCACCGTGAACGCCGGGCAGCGTGAGGGTCGCAGGCGTAGCGCCGTTGATGACGCGCACGATGACGGCTTCCCGGCCGCCGTTCTCGAAGAACTGTTCGATCGCGTAGGAGAGGCAGGAGGGTTGCCACAGACCGCCGAAGATCTGCGTGAATCCGGCGAAGCTCTGCACTCGAAGGGGTTTGGCGACCGGGCCCTTCAGTGTGCGACCGACGAAGGCGGTTACACCTGCGGGAACACGCTCTATGGCGCGCCCGGGACCGGGAATGAATCTGGAATCTGCTTCGGAAATGCCGCGCACGGCCACCCGTACCTCAAGCGACCGAAAGCACTCTAACAGTTTTTTAATTCAGCGTGTTTGAGATGCGCCCGCTGCGGAGGCAGCGCTGGCCGGCGCGGCCGGATGCGGTTGCGATTCGCTGCTGCGTGCGTCGGATTCGGCGGCGCCGCGCGCGCGCTCCTCGTGCTTGCGGGCCACCTCGCCCAGCATGATCTGCAACCATTCGGATAATTCGGCCACTTCTAAGTTCCGGCCTTGTGGACCACGGGCGGCGGCACCGTGTGATCCTGCGGGTCCTGTTCACCCATCACCTGGTTGAAGGTCTGTTCGTCCATGGGCAGATCCGACTTGCCATCCCAGGAAGCGCCCACCGGCAGTTCGTTCTCGACCTTGGTGGCGCTCGCCAGCACCTTGTCGAGGCTCGCATCGGTCAGCGTCACCGGCACGATCAGGCCGCGCGGATCATGGGCGAGTTGCGTGACCAGGTCCCAGTCGACGGTCTCGCCGCGATTCTTCAGATCGCTCTGCACGCCCTTGCTCAGCGAACGCGACAGCAGCGCCGACTGGGCCTTCTTCCAGTCGCGCCGGTCATCCTCCAGGGAACCGAACGCCTGCATCACCAGCTGGCCGTTGTCCCAGCCGAACACGTAAGGCTGGTTCACCACGTGCACTTCGGTGCCAATCGGCACCTTGTCGAACAGTTCCGAGATGTCTTCCGGGAACAGCCGGATGCAGCCGTGGCTGGAGCGCAGACCCACCCCGGCCGGCTTGTTCGTGCCGTGGATCAGGTAACCGGGCCAGGTGAGGTAGAACGCGCGGTTGCCGAGCGGGTTGTCCGGGCCGGGGCCGACGACGGCGGCCAGCACATCGCCGTTTTCCCTGTGCTCCTTGATCACCGAGATCGGCGGATGCCAGATCGGATCCTTCTGCCGGCGCACGATCTTGGTGGTGCCCTCCGGCGTCGCCCAGCCGACCTTGCCGATGCCGATCGGATGGGTCAGGACGACCTGGGGTTCGCCCTTCTTGTGTGGCGGGAAGTAGAACAGGCGCATGGCCGCGATGTTGATCACGACGCCGTCGTGCGGCGCATCGGGCAGCACGAAGCGCGTCGGCAGCACGATCGTGCGGCCGACGCCCGGCAGCCACGGATCCACGCCCGGATTCGCGCGCAGCAGTTCCTCGTAACCGAGGTTGAAGCGACGGGCGATGTCGGTGAGCGTATCGTCCTTGCCGACCGTCGTCTCCTGCAGATCCCCGATCACGTTCTGCCCGTCGGCAAGTTCGAAGCGGGAGGTCTCCTGCGGTGCCGGCAGTGGCGGCGGTGGCGGAGGCGTTACCGCAACGGGCGTTGGCGCCGGCTTGTTGTGCGTGCTCCAGGAGCCGCCGACCAGCGAACAGGCTGCCAGGGACGAGACGGCCAGGATGGCGCAGGTGGCGCGAATCAGCGACAGATTACGTGTCATGGTCCGACGATTATGACATCCCCAGGGCCGACACCAAAAAAAAACCCCGGGGGTTAACCCGGGGTCGAGAATGCGGACTTTCGATGAAGGGAAGGAAGTCCGCTAGGGGATTCGTGGCTTCAGTGCAATCGGGCCCAGTGCAGAATGCGTATGTCATCGCTCGTGAGGTCAAAGCTCTGTGCAAGCAAGGAGCGCAATTCCCGGGTTCCCGCGGTCTGTTCAAGCGGATGCCGCAGCTCGACCACACCACTCCACTCGCTCGATTCAGGAGACGACTCGACCGTCGCCAGAGCGGGCTCGTCTGCCGTTACGAAGTGTGTGTAGTACTTAGTGGCCATGGCTCAAAGATAATTTCGCGCCGGCAAAAGTGCCGTGAAACATTCCACAGATCTTTGTTCAATACGCCTGACATAACGCGAAAAGAGCCTGATCGATGAGTCGCTACCGCCCGCCACAGGTACCGGGTTCACAGTTCATCACTCCCGAGGGCCTCGCACGCCTGCGCGCCGAGCTCGATGAGCTGTGGCGCGTGGAGCGGCCGCGCGTGACGCAGGCGGTGCAGGATGCTGCGGCGCAGGGGGATCGCTCGGAAAACGCCGAGTACATCTACGGCAAGCGCCGCTTACGCGAAATCGACAGCCGGGTGCGCTTCCTGCGCCAGCGTCTGGATGGCATGACGGTCGTGGACCGGCCGCCGTCGGATGTCACGCGGGTGTTCTTCGGCGCCTGGGTGACGCTCGAGCGTGGCGATGGGGAGGAAGTGCGCTACCGCATCGTCGGCCCGGATGAGACCGACGCGGGAACCCACTGCATCAGTATGGATTCGCCGCTGGGACGGGCGCTGCTGGGCAAGGCGCTGGATGCCGAGGTGTCGGTGGTGCTGCCTTCAGGCAGCACCACCTTCACCGTCGTTGCAGTCGATTACGGGTCCGCTACCAGATGACCCGGACGTTCTTGAACTGCCACGGATCGCTCTTGTCGACATCCTCCGGGAAGAGCCGTTCGCGATCCGTCAGCGGCGTCCAGTCCGTGTACTCGCCGACGACCTTGCCCCAGTAGGGCTTGCTGATCTCGATATTGCGGCGGAAGTCGATCTCATCCGGTTCGACCAGGCCGCTGTTCGGATTCTCCATCGCCCACACCATGCCCGAGAGACACGCCGAGGTGACCTGCAGGCTGGTCGCATTGTTGTACGGTGCGAGCGCCCGCGCTTCCTCGATGGTCAACTGCGAGCCGTACCAGTAGGCGTTCTTCTTGTGGCCGGCCAGCAGCACGCCGAGTTCATCGCGACCGCTGATCACATCGTCACACATGATCCGCTTCTTTTCCTGGACCACGAAGTTGCGGCCGGCAAACTCATGCACCGAGGCGATCGCGGCGTCCGAGGGGTGATAGGCGTAATGCGCCGTCGGCCGGTACACGACCTGGCCGCCCTCGCGCACCGTCAGGTAGTCGGAGATCGAGATCGCCTCCGAGTGCGTGATCAGGAAACCGTGGAAATGCCCCGCCAGCGGGGTCCAGGTGCGCACCCGGGTGGCGGCTCCCGGCTGGGTCAGGTAGATCGCAGCGCCGGTACCGAAATCATGGCGCTTGCCGTCACGGGGAAAATTGCGCTCATGCGTCCCCCAGCCCAGTTCGGCCGGCTGCGCGCCCTCGCTGACGAAGCCGTCCACCGACCAGGTGTTCACGAACTCGCCCAGCTGCTTCGGCCGGGAGGAAACCTGGGTGTCGCGCTCGGCGATGTGAATCACGCGGATGCCCAGCAGGTTGGCGAGCGCCGCCCAGTCCTCCCGCGAGGCCGGGTTGCCGGCGTCGACGCCGGTATCGCCGGCGATGTTCAGCAACGCCTGCTTGACCAGGTGGGACACCATGCCGGGGTTCGCACCGTGGGTGACCACGGCGGTCGGCGCGCGCTGGTTGCCGGCGCGCAGGCCGAGGGCCTCCTCGCGCATCGCATAATTGGTGCGCCGGGCCGCACTCAAGGTCGGATCGACGTAACCGCCGGCCCACGGCTCGATGCAGGTGTCCAGGTACATCGCACCCTTCTCCCAGCTGAAGCGGATCAGGGCGAGGCTCGAGACATCCACCGAGACGTTCAGCAGCATGTCGCCGCGCCCGAGCAGCGGGGACAGGATGCGCCGGAAATTGTCGCGCGTGAGGGCCTCGTTGATGCGCTTCACGCCGAAATGCTCAGCCTCCGCGCTCCCGGCATCATCGGCAGTCACGATGGTGATGCGATCCGGTGAGATACCGATGTGCCGCAAGATGAGCGGCAAGACTCCCTGGCCAATGCTGCCGAAGCCGACGAAGACGACTCGGCCGGGAAAATCGATATATACCGGATCTTTACTCATGATTACCGCCAGTGTGGAGGGAAAGTCCGCTCATACCCCGGCAGCGCCGCGACACGGCCGATCCAGCGCTCCAGTGCTGGATAGTTGGCAGCCAAGGGCAGGAAACGGGACGACAGCGCACGGGCCGCTGGCTTATCCAAGGCGCGCAGCAACAGCTGCAGCGCCGGGAATATCATTATGTCGGCGGCGGAGAAGTGTTCCCCCACCACCCATTCGGAACGCGACAGTCGGGCCTCGATGGAGCGGGCCTCACTGGCCACCACGTGCATGGAGTCCGCCAGGGCATCGATGTGCTCCTGCGCCTCGCCGTCGAACACGGCGCGCACGATCTTCATCAGATGCTCTTCGACGTACGACTGGTATTCGCAGATCACGCGCATGATCACGCCGGCCTCCTCGGGTGAATGACCGAAGATGGGCGGATCCGGATACTTGAGATCCAGGTAGTACAGTACGGCAAGCGACTCGAACACCACATAGTCACCGTCCTTGAGGATCGGAACGCGGCCACGGAAATTCAGCGCCAGGATCTGCGGCGACTTATGCTCCTGGCGCGAGAACTGCAGCTGGTGACCCACGTACCCCAACCGCTTGTACTCGAGCGCGAGCAAAACGCGCCAGGAATACGGGCTGCCGCTGCCCCAGTAGACTTCAATCGCCATATACTTGATTCACAAGGCTGTCGGTACGATTGTACCGACAACTAAGCCATACCACACTGCATCGAACATGAGCGCCGAACTGCCACTGCACCTCATCGAAGCCACCGACCTGGCGCGGCTGCTGACTTCCGCGGAAGGAGCGCGGCGCCTCGCAATCGTCGACTGCCGCCACGATCTGGCACGCCCGGACTGGGGCGCACAGGAATACGCCGCGGCGCATATTCCCGGCGCCGTTTTCGCACACCTCGATCGCGATCTTGCCGGTACCGTGACGCCGCAGTCCGGACGGCACCCGCTGCCGGACCCGGCGCGACTCGCCGCCTTTCTCGGCGCCGCCGGCATCGATGCGGACACGCACGTCGTGGCCTACGACCAGGACAAGTCGCCGTACGCGGCGCGCCTGTGGTGGCTGCTGCGCTGGCTCGGGCATGAACGCGTGTCGGTCCTGGACGGCGGCTTCGCCGCTTGGCGCGCCGCCGGTTTGCCGCCTGCGCATACCCGCAGCATCCCTGCCGCCCGGGTCTTCGTCATACGCCCGGCGCTGGCACACAGCGTGAGCACGGGCGAGGTCGAGCGGCAACTCGCAGCCGGGGAAATTCTGCTGCTGGATGCGCGCGCGGCCGATCGCTTTGCCGGCCGCAACGAGACCGTCGATCCGGTCGCAGGCCACGTCCCGGGGGCGCGCAATCAGCCCTTTGCACTGAATCTTGCCGCCGATGGCCGTCTCAAGTCCTCGGCGGAGCTGGCGACGCAATGGCGCAAGGTGCTGGGCGATGCACCGGCGGCACGGGTCGTGGCGATGTGCGGCTCCGGGGTGACCGCCTGCCACAACCTGCTGGCCATGGAGCTCGCCGGATTTCCCGGCGCCCGTCTCTACGCCGGCTCGTTCAGCGAGTGGATCCGCGACCCGGCCCGCGCGGTTGCGACCGATCCGGTCTGACGTGACGCGGCCGTCATCCGGTTGTCCCGCTTTTTTGTTATCTTCCGCGCCCCTT
>Ga0302314_10001245_pt1 | contig 47831 bp, 43 predicted proteins | sample III_Palsa_N2_3_FD_200533 | JGI IMG/M metagenome (GOLD analysis project Ga0302314, IMG submission 200533) | Peat permafrost microbial communities from Stordalen Mire near Abisko, Sweden - III_Palsa_N2_3 | ecosystem: Environmental > Terrestrial > Soil > Palsa > Peat permafrost | place: Sweden...
TGTCCAGCCACGTCTCACCGGCGCCGGTGGAAGGTCCGGTCACGCTCGCCTCGCTTGTCGAGCGGCACCTGATCTCCCTGTTCGCGGGCGAGGCCGACGGCCTGCCGCCGCCGGGCCTGTACGATCGGATCCTGGCAGAGGTTGAGCGCCCGCTCTTCCAGCTCACCTTGGCTGCGACACGGGGCAATCAGGTGCGCGCCGCCGAGGTTTTGGGGCTCAATCGCAACACCTTGCGCAAGCGGATCAACGACCTCGGGATCGCACGCGGCAAGAGCTGACGTACTTCAGCCACTCACCTGTTGAATTTCGGGCACAGTCCGCCTTAGACTCGTCGCTGTGTCGAGTAAGATGACTTCGAACCAGGCGCCGCTGAGCGGCTTGCTCGCGTCACGCACGCTGCTGGGTGGGTGCTATGCGGCGGCGGTGGCCTTGACCGGCCTCGCCGTGTTCCTCGGCGCCTCGCCGACCCTCACCGGTCCGCTTGGACCCGCAAGCCCCGTGGTCATGAGCCTGCTGGGCTTGGGACTTGCGTGTCTCGTCCCGCCCGCCGCGAGCCTCGTGTGGCGAATGGTGAGTCTTTTGCGCGCGCGCTCACGCGACGCCGGCGCCCGACTGCACCTGCGGTTCGTCTTTCTGTTCGCCCTGGCCGCCGTGGCCCCGGCGGTGATCGTCGCGCTCTTCTTCGGCGTGCTGGTGACGCGCGGGATAGACAACTGGTTCAACGCCCGCGTCCAGACCGTGGTCGAGAATTCCGCTACGGTCGCCAGAAGCTACCTTGGCGAACAGCAACGCTCGATCGGCGTGCGCATGGGCAACATGGCGCAGGCGCTCAATGCGGCCGCGCCGGCTTTGGCGGATTCGCCGGTCGCCTATTCGCGTTTCTTCCGCGATCTAGCCGACGACGGCGGCTTCGCCGCGGCCTACCTGATCGATCGTGACGGTCGAGTGCTGGCCAGAACTGAAAGTCAGGGCGGCCCCGTCTTTCTCGATCCGCCCCCCACCGCTTTCCGCGTCGCGGACGGCGGCGAGGTGGAGATGGTCCCTTTCGAAACGGCGGACCTTTTTCGAGCCCTCTATCGCCTCCGCGGCTATCCCGACGCCTATCTTTATGTGGTCAGACCGGTGGACCCGGGGATCTTTCGGCATCTTCGCCTGACCGAAGGTTCGCTGGGCGCCTATCGGCAGGCCGCGGCCAGCCGGTCGCGCATCCGAGAGGCTTTCGCCTTGTCCTACATCGAGACTGTGCTGCTCGTCCTCGTGGGCGCGGTGTGGCTGGCCATGGAGGCCGCCGGCGGGATCGCCGAACCCGTGGCCAGGCTGGTGCAGGCCGCCGGCAAGGTGTCGGCCGGAGACCTCTCCGCACGCGTGGCCATCGGACGCGAGCCAGAGGAAATCGCGACGCTGTCTCGCGCCTTCAACCGCATGACGCGCGACCTGGAACAACAGCGACAGGATCTACGCGCCGCGCACGAGGACGCGGAGTCGCGGCGCCAGTTCACGGAAGCCGTGCTGCTGGGCGTCAGCGCCGGTGTCGTCGGACTCGACGCCGAGGGGCGAATCTCGGCGGTGAACCGTCAGGCCGGCGAGTTGCTCGTTCTGGAGCCCGGACAGGGTGACGGGCGCCGCATGACCGAGATCGCGCCCGAATTCGCCGGGGTGGTTTCGCTGGCCCTCAGGGGCGACGGCGAGGCGGAGGAAGATGTGGACGTAACGCGCCACGGAGAGACACGTCGCCTGCGCGTACGCGCCAGCCAGAGCGCCCAGGGGCTGGTGCTCACCTTCGATGACATCACACGCCTGGTGACGGCCCAGCGCAACGCCGCCTGGCGCGATGTCGCCCGCCGCATCGCGCACGAGATCAAGAATCCGCTGACGCCGATCCAGCTTTCGGCTGAGCGCCTACGGCGCAAATACCGAGCCGAGATCACCAGCGATGTGGAGACCTTCGACCGCTGCACCGACACCATCGTGCGGCAGGTGGGCGACATCGGCCGGATGGTCGACGAATTCTCAGCCTTCGCTCGGATGCCTGCGCCGGTCTTCGCGGCTAACGACCCGGCCGAGCTGCTGCGGGAAGCCGCCTTCGCCCAGCGCGTCGCCGATCCCGAGGTGACGGTGGACCTTGTCGACCCGCCGCGCGGACTGATCTTGATGTGCGACGGGCGCATTGTCGGTCAGGCGCTCGCCAATGTGCTCAAGAACGCCGGTGAGGCGATCGCCGCCCGGCGGGCGTCGGAGCCGGAGCTGAGTGGCCGCATCTCGGCCGCGCTGGTGGCCACGGCGACGCGGATTGATTTCGTCATCGAGGACAACGGCGTCGGCCTGCCGTCCAAAGACCGGGATCGCCTCACCGAGCCCTATGTCACCACCCGGACCAAGGGAACGGGTCTCGGTCTAGCGATCGTCAAACGGATTCTCGAGGACCACGGCGGTGAATTGCAGCTCGGCGACGCGTCAGAGACGCCTGGCGCACGCGTTCTGTTGTCCTTTCCCGCCGCGCGGTCCGTGGGCGCCACAGGTGAAGTTGAAGATCAGAAGGTGAAAGCATGACCGGTGATGTGCTCGTCGTCGACGACGAGGCCGACATCCGCGAACTGGTGGCGGCGATCCTGCAGGACGACGGCTACCAGGTCCGCACCGCCAAGGATTCCGAGAGCGCCCTGGGCGCGATCCGCGCCCGCAAACCGTCCCTCGTGGTGCTCGACATCTGGATGACCGGCGGAGGGATGGACGGGCTCGAACTGCTCGACGTGCTCAAGAGCCTCGATCCGGAACTGCCTGTGATCATGATCTCCGGTCACGGCAACATTGAGATGGCGGTCAGCGCCATCAAGCGGGGCGCCTACGATTTCCTGGAAAAGCCGTTCAAATCCGACCGCTTGCTGCTGTTGGCCGATCGCGCCCTCGAGTCCGCCAACCTGAAGCGGGAAAACCGACGGCTGCGCAGCCAGGCAATCGTACCGGACGGCATGCTGGGTTCGTCCCAGCCGGCGCAACAGCTGCGCCAGATGATCGCCAAGGTGGCGCCGGCGAACAGTCGCGTGCTGATCTCCGGTCCGGCGGGCGCCGGCAAAGAGACCGCCGCGCGCCTGATCCACGCGGCCAGTCCACGGGCGCGGGGCGAGTTTGTGGCCATCAGCGCCGCCGGCATGACGCCGGGAAGCCTGGATCTAGAGTTCTTCGGCGAGGAAGGTGAGGGCGGGGGCCCCCGCAAGATCGGCGTCTTCGAACGCGCCCACGGCGGCACACTCTACATCGACGACGTGGCCGACATGCCGCGCGAGACTCAGAGCCGGCTGTTGCGAGTCCTGGTCGAGCAGCGGTTCCGCAGGGTGGGCGGCGACACCGACGTTCAAGTGGACGTGCGCGTGGTTTCCTCTACTTCCAGGGATTTGCGCGAGGAGATCGCGGCCGGCCGCCTGCGTGAAGACCTGTTCCATCGCCTCAACGTCGTCCCCCTGCGCGTGCCGGGCCTTTCCGAACGGCGCGAGGATATTCCGGATCTGATCGACTATTACCTCGATCGCCTGAGCACGGCCTCGGGCCTGCCGCGTCGCCGATTGGCGGACGACGCCTATGCGACGCTGCAGGTGCAATCGTGGCCGGGCAATGTGCGGCAGCTGCGCAATGTTGTCGAACGCATCCTCATTCTCGCCGCTGGCGGTCCCGGCGATCCGATCACAGCCGACATGCTTCCGCCGGACGCCAGCGCCGCGCCCGCCGCCGCGGGTCTCGCCGCCGAACGGATCATAGCCTTGCCGCTGCGCGAGGCACGGGAGTTGTTCGAGAGGGAGTATCTCAACGCCCAGATCGTGCGCTTCGGCGGCAACATCTCGCGCACGGCCGGCTTCATCGGCATGGAGCGCTCGGCGCTGCACAGGAAGCTGAAGTCATTGGGTTTCGGTCGCGCCGAGGAGGAGGCCTGATGTCGCGCGTCGCCTACGTCAACGGCCGTTTCACGCCGCACGCGGACGCGGCCGTGCACATCGAGGATCGCGGCTATCAGTTCGGGGACGCGGTCTATGAGGTGTGGGCGGTGGCGGACGGCCATCTCTGCGACGCCGAAGGGCATTTCGCGCGCCTCAACCGCAGCCTCGGCGAACTGCGCATCGCCGAGCCGATGAGCCGCAAGGCCTTGGAAATCGTCCTCAAGGAGACGCTGCGCCGCAACCGGGTCGACAACGGCCTCGTCTATCTCCAGATCTCGCGAGGCGTCGCCCGCCGCGACCATCCCTTTCCGGACCCGCCGCCGCCGCCCAGCGTGGTCGTCACCGCCCGGCGCATCGACCCCGGCGCTGGCGAGGCGAAGGCCGACAAAGGCGTCGCGGTGATCACCGTCCCAGAAAATCGCTGGGGCCGGTGCGATATCAAGACGGTGAACCTCTTGCCCAATGTGCTCGCCAAGCAGGCGGCGAAGGAGGCGGGGGCCTATGAGGCCTGGTTCGTGGACGAACTGGGCTTCGTCACCGAAGGCTCGTCCACCAACGCCTGGATCGTCGACCGCGAGGGGACCCTGCGCACGCGCGACATCCAGGCCAACATCCTGCGCGGCGTAACCCGGGCCGCGGTCCTGCGCGTCGCCGCCGAGTCCGGCCTCAAGCTGGCCGAGGGGCCCTTCACGCTCGACGACGCCCTCGGCGCCCAGGAGGCCTTCATAACCGGCGCCAGCACCCAGGTGACGCCCGTCATTCGCATCGATGGACGATTTGTAGCCCGCGGAGAGGCCGGACCGGTGGCGAAAAGGCTCCGCCAACTCTATATCGCCGAAGCGCGTCGAGACGCCGTGTGATTGGCGCGGGCGCGTAGAATCCATGCGGCCCGAGGGCCGCCAATCAAAGACAACGGAAGGGGCGACAACCCATGCCGAACGACAAGAAACAGAACCTTCAAGACACCTTCTTGAACGCCGTACGCAAGTCCAAGACCCCGCTCACGATATTCCTCGTGAACGGTGTCAAGCTTCAGGGAGTCGTGAGCTGGTTCGACAGCTTCTGCGTGCTGCTGCGCCGCGATGGCCAGGCTCAGCTGGTCTATAAGCACGCCATCTCCACGATCATGCCCGCCCAACCCGTGCAGCTCTACGAGCCGCCGGCGGATGACGACGAAGACGAGGATTGAGCGGCGCTGAGCCAATCCACCCGGATCGGATCGCACTTGTGGTCCACCCCGACCGGCGTCGCGCGGACGCCGGTCGCGATCCGGCGGCGCGGGTGGAGGAGGCCGTCGGCCTGGCCGCCGCGCTCGACTTGGAGGTCGTCGACGCTCTGATCGCGCCGGTTCGGACAGTCCGTCCGGCGAGTCTGTTCGGTCAGGGCAAGGTGGATGAGATCGGCGAACTCTGCCGCGCGTCCGATGTCGCCGTGGTCATCGTCGACGATGCGCTCACCCCCATCCAGCAGCGCAATCTCGAGCGCGCATGGATCGTCAAGGTCATCGACCGCACGGGCCTGATCCTCGAGATCTTCGCCCGCCGCGCCCGTACATCCGAGGGGCGACTGCAGGTCGAGCTAGCCAGGCTCGACTATGAGCGATCCCGCCTGGTGCGCACCTGGACCCACCTCGAGCGCCAGCGCGGCGGCTTCGGCTTTCTAGGCGGCCCGGGCGAAACCCAGATCGAGGCCGACCGGCGCCTGATCCTGGAGAGGATTACCCGCCTCAAGGCCGAGCTTGCCGACGTGCGCCGCACGCGCGGCCTGGCCCGGCGGGCGCGCCGGCGCGTGCCCTATCCGGCCGTCGCCCTGGTGGGCTACACCAACGCCGGCAAGTCGACGCTGTTCAACCGGCTGACCGGCGCCAAGGTGCTGGCCAGGTCAGCGCTCTTCGCCACCCTCGATCCGACGCTACGGCGCCTGCCGCTCCCGGACGGGCGGCCCGCGATCCTCTCAGACACGGTGGGGTTCATCTCCGACCTGCCGCACGAACTGGTCGAGGCGTTCCGCGCCACCCTGGACGAGGTGCGCGAGGCCGACATCATCCTGCATGTGCGCGATATCTCAGGGCCGCACACGGAGTCGGAGGCCGAGGATGTCGCCAAGGTTCTGGACGAACTGGACCTGGGCCCCGAAACCGGCCGCCGGCTGGTCGAGGTGTGGAACAAGATCGACGCGCTAGGCGAGGAGCCGCGCGCCGAAATCGCTGGTCGGGCGCGCCGCGCCGGCGCGGTCGCGGTATCGGCGCTGACCGGTGACGGGATCGACGAACTCCTGACCCGGATCGCCGGCCTGGTCGACGACGGACCGGAGATCACCTTCCACCTCGCCGCTTCTGATGGGGAAGCCCTCGCCTGGCTCTACCGTCACGGTCGGGTGAGCTCACGCGAGGAAACGGAGGAGGGCGCCCTGGTGCGCGCCAAGCTCGATCCCCAGGCGCTTGGACGCTTCCAGCGCATGCGACCGCAGGCCGAGCTGAGGGCGGCGGAATAGACTAGGCGCGGGACCATCCTAAAGGTCGAGGGTGTGGCGCAGGATCGCCGCGGCGCCGCGCACGATCTCGTCGCGCGGGATCAGGGTCTCCTCGTTCAGCATCTGATCGGCGGCGAAGCCGAACTCGACCGATATGCGCAGCCGCCGCCACAACACCTCGCGTGACAGGTGCGGCAGCAGCGGCGCATAGGCTTCAGTCAGGCGATCTGTGACCAGGCGGTGGGACGCAAGCCGCACATGGGCGAGCTGGGGAACGGCGCTCATCGCACGCAGCGTCCAGATAGAGCCCGGCTCGGCGGCCGTGACCTGGGCCGTGGCGCGCATCAACTCCTCGACGCCGTCCTCGAGCGCCTGCAGCCCATGCGGCGCGCAGCGGTCCAGCCAGTCGAACAGCACAGCGTTCTGACGGTCCATGAGGCGTGCGCCCAGCGCCTCGAGAACCGCGTACTTGTCCTTGAAGTAGCGGTAGAGCGCGGGGGGCGTCATGCCCGCCTGGGCGCAGATGAGATTGGTCGAGATGCGTTCGATCCCGACCTCGGCCAGCAACTCGCCGGCGACATCGAGCAGTCGCTCGCGCGTGGCGATGCCGCGTTGCTGGCTGGGCAGCGTCATGCGTCGACAGGCGCGCGCCGCGACCGCAGTTGCGTGGCCGGTTCGAAGGCTCCGCCCGCCGCTTTCATCTCGTCGAAGGCCTCCTCCGCGGCGGCGATGGCGGCGGCGACATCGTCCGACGTCATCGCCGCGCAAATAAACATATTGTGCCACGGGTGCATGTAGACGCCTCGCCGCAGCATGGCGGCGCACCAGAAGTAACCCTTGGCGAAGTCGGCGTCGTCATCGAACAGCACCATGGGCATCTGCGCCGGACCGGTCTGGCGCAGGCCGAAGCCGGCGCTGGCGGCCGCCGCCTCGAGGCCCGCGCGCAGCTGTGCGCCCAGGCCTTGCGTGCGTTCGAGGTAGTCGCTCTCGCGAATCAGTTTCAGCGTGGCGAGCGAGGCGGCCATCGGCGCCGCGGAGAACCAGTAGGAGCCTGTGACATAGATCTTCGAGGCCGCCTCGCGCGCCTTGTCGGCGCCGAGCAGGGCCGAGATCGGATGACCATTGGCGATCGCCTTGCCCCAGCTCGACAGATCAGGCTGGACCCCGATCGGCGACCACGAACAATCGCGGGCCAGGCGGAAGCCGGCGCGCACTTCGTCGACGATCAGGAGAGCGCCGTGTGCGTCGCACAGTTCCCGCGCCCGTCGGGCGTATTCGGGGAGGGGAGAGGCCTGATCGACAAAGGCGTCGTGCTTGATCGGCGAGGCGATGACGGCGGACAGGTCGGCGCCCGCAGCCCGCACGGCCGCCTCAAGGCTCTCGACGTCGTTGTAGTCGCAGAAGATCTGATTGGCCCGGTCTTCGGCCGTAACACCCGACCGCACCGGTGTGCACCAGGGCGCGGCGCCGTGATAGGCGCCCTTGGCCAGAACGATGGTGCGGCGGCCGGTGTGGCAGCGCGCGATGGTCGTGGCCATGGTGGTGGCGTCGGTGCCGTTCTTGCAGAACATCGCCCAGTCCGCGTGCCCGACCTGGGCCACGAAGGCTTCGGCGAGTTCGACCATCACCGCGCCGGGACCGGTCATGGTGTCGCCGGCGCTAAGCTGGTCGATATAGGCCCGGTCGATCTCCGCGTGCCGGTAGCCGAACAGATTCGGCCCGTAGCCGCACATGAAATCGATGTAGCGATTGCCGTCGCTATCCCACAGATGTGCGCCGTCCGCGCGAGAGAAGAACTGCGGATAGGCGTCCGGCAGCATGCGCGCGGACTGGTGCCCATACATGCCGTTGGGGATCACGGCCCAGGCGCGTTCCTTCAGCTCCCGATCACGGCTGTTCGTCCAGGCCATGGCGTCCTCCTGCAGCGCGCCGAACCCGCGCCCAGAGTGGGGAGGGAGGCGCGTTTCGACTCCCCCCTCAAGGGTAGGGGGCGGCGATAAACGCTAGTCTTAGCTACTCTCTATTTCACCCGTGATGCAAGCCCGCGCTCGGCGGCCTTGGCGGCGTCCCACAGGGCGTCCATCTCGGCCAGGTCGGACTGATCGGGCGTGCGGCCGGTTTCGGCCAGCCGCGCCTCGATATAGCCGAAGCGACGCACGAACTTGGCGTTGGTCGCTCGTAGCGCGTCCTCCGGGTCGATCTCCAGCGCCCGGGCGATGTTGGCGCACACGAAGAGCACATCGCCGAGCTCAGCCCGCGCTTTGGCGGCGTCGCCGCGCTCAACCTCGACTTCAAGCTCGGCGACCTCCTCGTGGAGCTTGGCGACGATCTCCGCCGTCGTCGGCCAAACGAAGCCGACGCGTGCGGCGCGGGACGACAGCTTCACCGCCCGGGTCAGCGCCGGCAGGGTCGGGGCCACAGCGTCGAGCCAGCCTACGCCCTTAGCCTGGCGCTCGGCCGCCTTGGCCGCCTCCCAGGCCTCGGTCTGCTCGGCGGCGCTTTGGATAACCGCGTCACCGAAGACGTGCGGATGGCGGCGGATCATCTTGGCCGCGATGGCGCGGGCGACATCGTCGAAGTCGAAGGCGCAGGCCTCCTCTGCCATGCGGGCGTGGAACACCACCTGCAGGAGGAGGTCGCCCAGCTCCTCCTCCAGGTCCTTCATGTCGCCCCGCTCGATGGCGTCGGCCACCTCATAGGCTTCCTCGACCGTATACGGAGCGATGGTGGCGAAGGTCTGCTCCAGGTCCCAGGCGCAGCCGTGCTCGGGATCGCGCAGGGCCGCCATCACCGACACCAGGCGCGCCATCGGCTGGATGTCGTCCGGCGGGGTCTGGCTCATGGGGTCCGAAGGGTCAGGCCGATTCAGCAAGGCGGTCGCGCGCGGACATCAGGCGCCACCCCTCCGGCTGCAGAATCTCCAGCGGCGAGAACCGCGCCTTGTAGTCCATCTTCTGGCTGCCGCGCACCCAATAGCCGAGGTAGAGATAGGGCAGCCGCAACCGCCGCGTCTCCATGAGATGGTCGAATATAATGAACGATCCCGGGCTGTTACGGGCGAACTCCTGATCGTAGAAGCTGTACACTAGCGACAATCCGTCGGAGAGCAGATCGACCAAAGCGCAGGCGGCCAGATGACCCGGGCCGCCGTCGGCCGATGGCGTGCGGTATTCGACCATGTGCGTTCGCACGGCCGTGTCCTCGACCATGGCCACATAGTCGGGCCAGGTCATCTCAGCCATGCCCCCGCCCCTGTGACGCGCGCCGAGATAGCCGCGCAGCAGGTCGAACTGTTCACGGGTGGCTTCGGCTTCGACCACATGGCGGGTCAGCTCGGCGTTGCGGGCCAGCACCCGCCGCTCGGACCTCGAAAACCGGTAGTCGTTGACCGGCAGCCGCGCCGAGACGCAGGCGGCGCAATGTTCGCAGGCCGGGCGATAGGCGATATTCTGAGAACGGCGGAACCCGCCCTGGGTGAGCGTGTCGTTCACGCTGGCCCCGTCAAGCATCGGCAGATGCGCGAAGACCTTGCGTTCCTCCCGGCCCGGCAGATAGGGGCACGGTGACGGAGCGGTCAGGAAAAAACGCAGCTGGCGGGTTGGGAAATGCTGGGTCACAGAACCAAATCGCCGTCGAGTCGCCCCCCACTGATCAATGATTAGGGGGCAGGCGAGGCCGGCGCGCAAGACGGCGCCGAATGAAATGTGGAGACAATTTGGCGCCGGCCGAAGCCGGCGTTTCGCTTTGCTTACCTAAGATGAGGATTATCCTATGAAAATTGCCTTCGTTGGCCTCGGCGTCATGGGCGGACCGATGGCGGGACACATGGTCGCAGCCGGCCACGAGGTGGTTGGATTCAACCGATCCGCCGACAAGACGCGGCGGTGGGCCGAGTCGTTTGGCGCGCGCGCGGCCGATTCCCTCGCCGAGGCGGCCCGTGGTCGCGACCTCGTGGCCCTCTGCGTGGGCGCCGATCACGACGTGCGCGAGGTTGTAGGCGCCATCCTGCCGGTCCTGGCGCCGGGGGCGATCATCCTCGACCACACCACCACCTCGGCCGTCCTGGCGCGCGAGATGGCGGCAGCGGCTGCGGACCGCGGCCGCGCCTTCCTCGACGCACCGGTATCGGGCGGTCAGGCCGGGGCCGAGAAAGGTCAACTCTCGGTCATGGTCGGCGGAGATGCGGCTGCGGTCGCCAAGGCTGAGCCGGTCATGAGGGCCTACGCCAAGGCGGTGCGCCACATGGGGGGGCCGGGCGCCGGGCAGCTGACCAAGATGGTCAATCAGATCTGCATCGCCGGCGTCGTCCAGGGCCTGGCCGAGGCGGTCGGTTTCGCCGAGCGCGCCGGCCTCGATCCGGACCTCGTCTATCAAGCGGTCTCGCAAGGCGCGGCCCAGTCCTGGCAGATGGACAATCGCTGGGCGACCATGGCGCGCGGCGAGTTCGAGTTCGGCTTCGCGGTCGATTGGATGCGCAAGGACCTGGGCCTGGTGCTGGCCGAGGCCCGCGCCAACGGCGCCCGCCTGGAGGTCACAGCCCTCGTCGACCAATTCTACGCCGAAGTGCAGGCCATGGGCGGCCGGCGCTGGGACACCTCCAGCCTCGCGGCGAGGCTTCAGCCGCCGAGCAAGCGCGCGGCCGTCGGGGCGAAATAGGTGATGACGCCGGCCGCGCCGGCGCGCTTGAAGGCGGTGAGGCTCTCGAGGATGGCGCGCTCCTCGTCGATGGCCCCAGCCGCCGCCGCGGCCCGGATCATGGCGTATTCCCCCGACACCTGGAAGGCGAAGGTCGGCACGGAGAAGGCCTCCACCACCCGTCGGACGATGTCGAGAGAGGGCATGCCCGGCTTGACCATCACCATGTCGGCGCCCTCGGCGATGTCGAGCGCCACTTCGCGCAGGGCTTCGTCGCCGTTGGCCGGGTCCATCTGATAGGTGGCCTTGTCAGCCGGCGCGCCGCCCGCGCCCAGCTTGGCCGAGCCGATCGCCTCCCGATACGGACCGTAGAAGGCCGAGGCGTATTTAGCGGCGTAAGACATGATCATGGTGTCGCAGAGGCCCTCGCTCTCAAGGGCGGCGCGCAGGGCGCCGACGCGCCCGTCCATCATGTCCGACGGGGCGAGGATGTCGCAGCCGGCCCGCGCCTGCATCAGCCCCTGTTCGACCAAGCGCTCGATCGTGGCGTCGTTGAGGATGCGGCCGTTCTCGATCACGCCGTCGTGGCCGTGATCGGTGAAGGGATCGAGCGCCACGTCGCACAGGATGCCGACCTCTGGCGCGGCCTCCTTCATGGTCTTGACCGCGCGGGCGATAAGGCCCGCCGGATCGGCCGCCGCCGAGCCGAGGGCGTCCTTGCGGGCGCCGTCGATGTGCGGAAAGACGGCGATGGCCGGAATGCCCATCTCACGCGCTTCGCGCGCCGCCCGGCCCACGCCGACCATGCTGAGGCGCTCCACGCCGGGCATGGTGGTCACCGGGCTGTTCTTGCCTTCCTCGTGGACCACGATCGACCAGATCAGGTCGGACGGCGCCAAGCTCGTCTCGCGCACCAGACGGCGGCTCCAGTCGGCCTGGCGCGTGCGTCGGAGCCGAAGGGCGGGGAAGGGGGCCAGAGACATCGATGGGTCCTCGAACTGGGCGACTAAGGATCGCGACGCGTGTTGGGCTACCCCTCGTGGCGAGTCCGCGCTGACTTGGCCCAATTCCTGGGCTAATGACAGATCAAACCTCGGAGGAAGCAAACGATGAGAACCCAAGGATTAGGGCGGTTTGTCGGCGCCGCCACTCTGGCGGTCGCCGTGATCGGCGCCGCCGGGTCGGCGGGGGCGTCGCCGGCCAACATAGCGGCCGCCGTGGCCGATGCTGGACGACCTCAGACGGACAAGGATAAGGACGCCGAGCGCAAGCCCGTCGATATGCTGACCTTCGCCCGGGTGCGCCCGGGCCAATCGGTGGTCGATTTCATGCCGGGCGGCGGTTACTTCACGCGCCTGTTCTCGGTCGCGGTCGGGCCCAGGGGCAAGGTCTACGCCTTCGTTCCCAAGGAGGTCGCGGTCTTCGCCAAGAAGCCCCTGCCTGACAACGGCTCCTCGCCCGATCCGACCCACCCCAATGTGGTCGCCCTGGTGGCGCCGGTGATGGACTTCTCAACGCCCACGCCGGTCGATCTGGTCTGGACCAGCCAGAACTATCACGACCTGCACGACCCGTTCATGGGCCCGGCCGACATGGCCAAGTTCGACGCCGCCGTCTACCGCGCCCTGAAGCCGGGCGGCCTTTTCATCGTCCTCGACCACGCGGCGAAGGACGGTTCGGGGACCTCGGCGACCAACACCCTGCACCGGATCGACGCGGCCGTGGTCAAGAAGGAAGTCACCGCCGCCGGCTTCGTCTTCGTGGGCGAGAGCAATGTCCTGCGCAATCCGGCCGATCCGCGCACGGCGCTCGTGTTCGACAAATCGATCCGCGGCCACACTGATCAGTTCATTTATAAATTCAAAAAGCCGAATTAATACCTTGTCTTCTATCGCTTTTATAGGCCTCGGAAACATGGGCGCCGGCATGGCCGCCAACCTGGCGAAAGGCGGCGCGGCGGTCACGGCGTTCGACATCTCCGCGCCCGCGCTCGACAAGGCCAAGGCGGCCGGCTGCGCCGTGGCCGGCTCGGCCGCCGAGGCCGTGCGGGCGGCGGAGGCCGTCGTCACCATGCTGCCGGCCGGTCAGCACGTGCGGGCGGTCTATCACGACGACATCGCGCCCAACGCCCCCAAGGGCGCGCTCCTGATCGACTGCTCGACCATCGACGTCGACAGCGCCAAGCAGGTGGCGCACGGCATGGGCGCGCTCGGCTTCCGCTTCGCCGACGCGCCGGTCTCCGGCGGCGTGGCGGCGGCCGAGGCTGGGACCCTGACCTTCATGGTCGGTTGCGCCGACGCCGACTTCGCGGCGGTGGAGACGACGCTGAAGCCCATGGCCAAGACGGTGATCCACGCCGGCGAGGCAGGGGCGGGCCAGTCGGCCAAGATTTGCAACAACATGCTGCTCGGCATCTCAATGCTGGGCGTAGCCGAGGCCTTCGCCCTGGCAGAGAAGCTGGGCCTGGCGCCCGAGCGTTTCTTCGAGATCGCCAGCGTCTCGTCCGGTCAGTGCTGGTCACTAACCAGCTATTGCCCCTGGCCCGGGCCCGTGCCGACCGCGCCCGCCAACCGCGGCTATGAGGGCGGGTTCCTGACCGCGTTGATGCTCAAGGACCTGAAACTGGCCCAGGCGGCGGCGGCCAGCGCGGGCGCCTCGACCCCCATGGGCGCCCAGGCCGAGGCCCTCTACGCCCTGTTCGACGGACTGGGCTACGGCCGCAAGGACTTCTCCGCCGTGCTCCAGCTAATGCGGGGCAAGCTCGGGGAGCTTTAGCCGATCCTCTACAGCGGTCGGGGCCCCCGGTTCGCCGCGGCCAGGACCGGCGCGTCGGCGAACAGGTGGCCGGAGATGGGGTTGAGGCCGCCCGATCCGCTGGGCCCGGCAGCCCCGAGGCTGGCCATGGCCTGGACGAAGGCGTGCTTGCCGGCGAGGGGGCTGAGCGGCGGATCGGTGATGAAGGTGCCGGTGTGACCGTCGGTGGCGAGGGCGAACTCGCCGGTGGTGTAGAGGCCGAGCAAGGTCAGCTGAGCGACCTGGGCTCCGTCGGTGACGGTCAAGGTCCCGCTGGTGTTCCCAGCCGCCTCGGTCCACGACACCGTCTCGCTGGTCGCATAGCCGAAGCCGGTCAGGTCGATCTTCTGGCTGGACAGGCCCGAGATCTCGCCGGCGAAGGCGGACGGGTTGGCCAGGGCCAGGATCCCGCCCGAGCCGGAGAAGGCGATGGTCGCCCCGGCGGCGACGGCGCCGGAGATGGTCGCCCTCCCACCCGCCAGAGTCGTCGTCCTGGCGAGCGCTCCGCCGGAGGAGACCACCAGCGTTCCGCCGCTGAGGACCGTCGCGCCGCTGGCCGTCGCTCCAGACCACACCTGTTCGTAGCCGCCCGAGCTCAGGGTCGCCCCAACGGTCAAGCCACCGGACAGCACCCGCTCGGTTCCGCGGATCGTCGTCTCGCTCGCCGTCCCGCCACCTGAGACCGTCACAACGCCGCCGTTCAGGATCGTCGTCCCGCTGACGGAGGCCCCGGACCACACCACTTCCTGCCCGCCCGAACTCACCGTCGCCCCGACGTCCGCGCCGCCGGACAGCACCCGCTCAATGCCGCCGTTCCGGATCGTCGCGGCGCTCGCCGTTCCGCCGCCCGAGACCGTCAGCGTTCCGCCGCTGGAAATCGTTGTCGCCCTGGCCAGCGCACCGCCGGAAACTGTCAGGACACCCCCGCTCAGCACCCTCTCCTGCAGGAAATCCAGGATCGCGCCGGGCGATAGGGTCGCGCCGCTGATCGTCGTGGCCGCGCCGATCACATGCGCCACGGCGGTGACGCCGCTTGAGATGACGCCGGCGGCGAGAGTGAGAATACCGCCGGCGAGAATGGTCGCGGCGGAAGTGGACGCCCCGACGTAGAGGATCTCGTCGCCGCCGCTCAGGACCGTCGTCCCGTTCGCCGTCCCGCCTTCGGTGATTGTCAGCGTCCCGCCGCCGGAGACCGTCGCCGCGCTCGCCACGGCGCCGGAGTCGACGAACTCGAACCCGCCGCGGGAGACGATGGCGCCCACCGTCTCCCCGCCGTATTCGACGGATTCGGACCCGCCGGACCCAATAATAGTGCCACTGGCGACGCCGTCGGCGACAATGTCCTGGGGGTCCAGACCGCTCAGCACCGTCCCGGTCGCCGTGCCGTAGATCTCGAGTACAGCGAAGCCGACCGTCACGTCGCGGGCCGAGCCGCCGGACGCCACGACCATTCCGCCGTTACCATCTTCCACCGAACCGCCGACCGATACGCCGCTCACCAGGCCGTAGTCATAGGCACCACGGGTCAACTCGCCCCCGCCGTCGAGCGTGCCGCCGGAGGACACTGTCACGTTGTTGGCCACCGCGCCCGAGGACAGGGTCAGCGTCCCGCCGCTCAGCACCACCGACCAACCGATGTTGAGCGCGGCTCCGCTGGAGACCGTCACCCCGTCCACTGTCGTCGTGGTCAACACCCCGCTGGAACCACCCACCCCAGCGACCATACCCAGGCTCTGGCCGCTACTCACCGTCAGCGCATAGTTGGCCGAGCCACCGCTCTCGACCGTGACTCCACTGGCCGCGCCGCCTTGCGAAATCGTCAGGCTGCCGCCGGCGCTGACCGTGGCGCCAGTGCCCACACCGCCGCTGGAGATAATCAGGCCGCCGCCGTCGCCAATCGTAGCCCCACTGATCAGACCCCCGGAGAAAACGATCTCGGTCCCACCGCCGGAGACGACAACACTCGCCGCCTTCCCACCCAAGGCCACGCTCTCTTCGCCGCCGGAGACGACGACCGCGCCGTTGGCCGCGCCAGCGACAATGTCCCAGGCGGACGAACCGCTCAGCACCGTCTCACTCGCGGTCACGCCCGAATCGATCCGAAGTCCGCCATAAGCGACCGTCACGCCGCTGGCTGAGCCGCCGGACACCACCTCCAGATAACCTGAATGGGTTTCGGCCGGGTCGCCGACCGACACGCCGCTCACCAGACCGGAGTCGATGCTATAGCCTGCCAACTCGCCGCTGCCGGCCAGCGTGCCACCAGAGGACACCGTCAGGTTGTCGGCGAGCGCACCCGAAGACAGGTTCAGTATGCCGTCAGAGGACACCGTCAGGTCGTCGGCCAGCGCTCCCGATGACAGGTTCAGCGTGCCGCCTGAGGACGCTGTCAGGTTGCTCGTCGTCGTTCCCGACAACAGGGTCAGAGTCCCGCCGCTGAGCACAACCGAGTCGTCGACCAGGATCGTCCCACCGCTGGAAACGGTCACCCCGTCCACAGTCGTGGTGGCCGTCACGAGCCCCGCGCTGAAGCTCTGGCCGCTGCTCACCATCAACTGATAGGCGACCGAACCGCCGCTTTCGACCGTCACGCTGGCGGCCGAGCCACCCTGGGTGATTGCCACGCTACCGCCGTCGCGAATCACAGCAGCGCTGACCACGCCGCCGGATTCGGCGGCTTCGCTGCCGCCGCTGGAGACGACGGCGTGCACCGCCTCACCGCCGGAAACGACGGTCTCATTGCTGCCGGACCCGACGTTCGTGCCGCTGGCCAGGCCGTAGACGATATCAGCGGCGGACGACCCCCTCAGCACCGTGCCGGTCGCGGTCCCCCCAGAGTCGATCTGCAGCACACCATTGACTCTCACCGCATCGGCCGAGCCGCCGGACTCGACATACAGTCCTGGGTAGTTTGCGGCTGAGCCGAGGAGTAGCACGCCGCTCATTTGGCCGTAGTCGTAGCTATAGCCCGCCAGTTTGCCGGAGCCAGCCAGCAGACCTCCGCTGGACACCGTCACGCTGCTGGCCACTGCCCCTGACGACAGGGCCAAAATTCCCCCACTCAACACCACGGAGTCGGGGATCGTCAGCGTCCCACCGCTGGAGACCGTCACACCTTCCACGGTCGTCGTGGCCGTCGCTGTACTGGCGCCGACAACCACAATCTGGCCGTTGCTCACCGTCAGGGCGTACGCGGCGGAGCCCCCACTCTCGACCGTTACTCCGGCCGCCGAACCGCCCTGGAGAATTGCCAGGCTACCGCCGTTGTCGATCGTGGCCCCGCTGACGAGGCCGCCGGTGAAGACGTTTTCAGTCCCGCCGCTGGAAACGACGGTTCCCACCGTTTCCCCGCCGGACACGACATGTTCATTGCCGCCGGAATCGACGATCGTGCCGCTGGCGACGCCGCCAAAGACGTAATCCACAGCGGACGGGCCGCTCAGAACAGTCCCGGTCGCGGTCCCTCCGGACTCTACGCCAAGATCGCCGTCAGCGACCGTCACCCCTATGGCCGAGCCCCCGGCAAAGACGCCGAGGACGCCGGAATAGGTCTCCGCCAAGTCACCGAGCGTTACCCCACTCACCTGGCCGTAGTCGTAGGTGTCGCCCGCCAGCTCCCCGCTGCCATCGAGCGCGCCGCCAGCGGACACAGTCAGGCCGCTGCCCAAGGCGCCTGACGACAGGGTCATCGTCCCCCCGCTCAGCACGGTCGTGGCGTCGGCGATCCCGCCTGACAGCACTAGCAATTCATTGCCGCTGGAGACGGTGAGGCCTGAACTGGTGACACCGGAGGAGACGGTGATCGTGGTCATGGGCCGGCCCCCTTTTGCGGTGGCTCGACCATAGCCGTTGAGCCGCGTTGTTGACCACCGTCAGAATTGGCGCATCCGCATCTCGGTCCAGGCTAGGCGCCGGCGCGGCCTATTCCTGACCAGCCGACGGCCGGCGGCGGGCGCGACGGGCGTAGGCCGGTCGCCAGAAGACCAGGATCAGCGCCGGCAAGACAAACAAGGAGCCCAGGGTTCCGGTGACGAGGCCGCTCAGGATGACGATGGCCATGGGGCCGAGAATCTCCCGCCCGGCGTCGCCGGCCTGCACGGCGAGGGGCGCCAGGCCGAGGGCCACCAGCAGGCTAGTCATCAGTAAGGGGGTCAGGCGTTCGCGCACCGCCAGCACGACGGTCGCGGGCGACCAGGAGGCCCGGTGCGTGAGGATGAGGTCTTCCAGCTCGCACATGATCAGGATGGCGCCGCGCATCGAGAGGCCGAAAAGGGCGATAAGCCCGGCGATCGCGCCCACCGACAGCGTTCCACCCAGCAGGATCATGGCCAGGGCGGCGCCCATGAGGGCCATGAGGGTCGAGGCCAGGATCAGGGCGGCCGTCCGACCGTCGAAGGCGATGGCCAGCAGGGCGAAAACACCAAACAGGGCCAGAGCGTAGTCGATCAGAAGGCTGCCGCGCGCAGTCGACGCGGCCCGATCGCCGCCGGCGAACTCGACGAACGCGCCGGGCGGCAGCACGACCTTGGCGGCGACAGCCTGGCGCGCCAGGCCGATGAATGCGCCGGGGTTATCCGGATTGGCGTCGATCAGCTGGCGCCGCAGGCCGCCGTCGTGAACGATCCGGGGCCGGTCGTCGGTCAGATAGACATTGGCCACCGCCTTCAGCGGCGTCGATATGCCGGAGGTTGAGCGCAGCAGGAGATCACCCACCGCCTCGGGGTCCTGGCGCAGCGAAGCCTGGGCGCTCACGGCCAGATCGATCTCGCGACCGTTCTGATAGATTCGCGCCACGCGCTCGCCGGCGAAGGCGGCCTGGACGGTGTCGAGCACGTCGGCCGCGGACAAGCCGTAGAGGGCCAGACGCTGGAAATTGATGTCGACACGGACCACCGGCGCGCGCGCCTCGCCGTCCACAGCAACGGTCCCGGCCCCAGGCAGGGATCTCAGAACCGCCGCAATGCGGTCCGCGGCCGAGTCCAGGGCGTCGAGGTCGGAACCGAACACCGTGACCTGCACCCGCGAGGCCGGCGCAGCGTTTTCCTCGGCGTCGAAACTCGACTGCACGGCGGACGCCAGGCCGGGGAACCGCCCCAGGCGTTCGGCCACCTGTCTCGCCAGTCGCTGCTGGCCGCCCGCGCTCAGGCCCGGGTCCAACTCCAGATCGAAGCGGCTGGTCTCCGGCCCCCAGCTGTCCTCGCTTGTGGGATCGCGGCCAATGCGCTCGCTGACGGCGCGCACGCCTGGAAGCGGCGCTAGGGTCGCCGCGACGCGGGCGCCGATCTCGCGGCCGGCGGCGATGGAGGTGGACGGCGGCGCGCTCACCTGAACCGCCAGGTGGCCATCGTGAACGCTCGGCAGCGGTTCGGTCTTGACGAACGGCACGCTGGCGATCGCCCCGCCCACGAGGATCGACGCCACGACCAGAAACAGTCCCGGCTGGGCGCCGACACGGGCGAGCCAGCGACCGTGGACATCCTTGAGGCGATGCATGAGGCGGGGTTCGCCGGACGGGCGGATGTGCTGCAGGAAGATCAAGGCCAGCGCCGGTGTGACCACGGTCGCTATGACCAGAGAAGCGAGGGCGGCGGCGCAGATCGCGGCGGCCAGGGGGGCGAGGAGGGCGCCTTGAGCGCCCTTCAAGAGCAGAATCGGGAGCAGAACCGCGATCATCGCCAGGGTGGCGTAGATCACCGGTCCGCGCACCTCGATCGACGCGGTCAGGACGGTCTCCAGGCGGGAAGCGCCGCGCGCCTCGGCGGCCCTCAGATCGGCGACAATGTTCTCGACGTCGATCACCGCGTCGTCGATGGCCACGCCCAGTCCGACGGCGAGGCCGCCGAAAGTCATGGCGTTCAGGGTCCAGCCGAAGGCTTCGAGCGCCAGCACGGCGGCCAACAGCGACAGCGGAATGCTGATCAGGGAAATCAGGCTCGCCCTCACATCTCGCAGGAACAAGGCCAGGGCCACGGCGATGAGGCCGCCGCCGATGGCCAGGTCCCAGGCGATGCCGCGCACGGCCATGGTGGCGAAGGTCGCCGGCCGGTCGAGATCCGTCCGAACGGCGATTCCCTGGGCGGCCAGGGAAGGTCGCAGCGTGGCCAAGGCGTCTTCGACGGCATGGGTGGTGTCGAGCGTGTTGGTCCCGAATTGCCGCGCCACATCGACGATGACGGCGGGTTTGCCGTCGACGAGCGCGTCGCCAGACTCCGGCGTGGCCGCTTCGACCACATCGGCCACGTCGTCGATGCGCACAGGCGCGGCGCCGGCGGTCTGGATCTGACCGGCGCCGACATCCTCGGGAGTCAGGGTCTGGCCGTGCGGTTCGATCAGCACGCGCTGGGAGTCGGTGTCGATGAAGCCGGCGCCGGCGACGCTGGTAGCCCGCTTCACGGCCCCCAGGATATCCAGAAAGCCAAGGTCGCTGTCGGACAGATCGCCTGGCCGGGCGCGCACCTCGATGCGGCGGACCTGGCCGCCATAGACGGCGACCCGGGCGACCCCGGCGACGGCCAGCAGGCGCGGACGGACGGTCCATTGCACGGCGTCGCGCAGGCTCATGGGATCGAGTTTGGCGCTGCTGAAGCCGATCCTGAGCACCTGCGCGCCGCGGGATGTCATGGACGCCATGCGCGGGGCGGCGACGCCGTCCGGCAACTCGCCGGCGACTGAGGTCAAGCGCTCGGCGATCGCCGCGCGGACGCGTCCAGGATCGGAGCCCTCGGCGAATCGAACGGTGACCACCGACAGGCCCTGGACCGAATCCGAATGCACGCCGACCACGCCCCCGGTGCCGACGAGGGCAGTCTCGATCGGCCGGGTGACCAGGTTCTCCACCTGCTCGGCGACCAGGCCGGGGGCTTCGGTCTGGATGGTGGTTTCGGCCGGCGACACGGGCGGCAGGCGATCGAACTTCACGTCGCGCACCGCAAAGGCGCCCCAGACGAGGAACCCAAGGCACGCCCAGGCGATCAGACGGGGCCTTTGCAGCGACCAGCGGGTGACCCGCGCCAGCATGGTCAGCGCGACTGCTCGGCCGTGAACAGCGCGGCCGCGCCCCGGGTCACCACCTGCTCGCCGGAGGTGAATCCGGTGGTGACGAAGAAGCCCTCGGACTCGGCCACCGGGTTGGTAAGCAACCTGCGTTCAAAGACGCCCGGGCCGGCGCGCACATAGGCCCAGTCCGACCCGCGAAAGCGGATGACTGCCGCGCGCGGGATGACGAAGCCCTGCTGGGGGCTTTTGGATTCGATGTGCGCGCTCTGGGTCAGGCCGACTGACAGCAGGATGGCCTGGGCCCCGGTGATCTCGACGATCAATCCCGATGACTGCAGCCTGGGTTCGGCCGCCCTGGCCGGCCCCAGCACCACGCCGCGCGGTGAGCTGTCGCCAACATCGACCTTGACGAACCGCGCGCCCGCCTGACCGTCGTTGTTGTGCGTGTCGACGTGGACCAGGGCGGCGGCGCCGGCGACGAGGCTGCGCACCAGGCGTGAGCGCGCCTGGTCGCTCATGCGGGCGACGCCCGGACCCCACTCGAGGTCGAGGCGACGACGGAGCATGGAGACCTTCAGGGCGTCGGACTGGGCTTGGGCGACCGCCGCCTCGACGTCTTTCGAGGCGACGCTGCCGTTGGCGGCGTGGAGCGCCTTGGAACGCGCCGCCTCGGCGCTGGAAGCGACCGCGGCCGCCTCAGCGGTGGCGAGATCGGAGTCGAGCTGAACCAGGGGCTCGGGGTCGAGGACCTAGGCGAAGGCGTCGATCTCGGCGGCGCGCTGGGTGGGAGCAAGGCGCTGGGTCGCGATCCCGAGCGTCTGTTCCGTCGCCGGCGCAATGCGCACGCCGGCGGCCGCCAACGGTCCGGCGGCGGCCACCCACAGCATCGCCGCAAGCATCAAGAGCGGAGTTCTGGTCATTCGAACCTCGAACTGTCGCGCCAGCCGCCGCCCAGGGCCTGGTAGAGGGCGACGGTGTCGGCGTAGCGGGCGGCGCGGGCCTGGGAGAGGGTGACCTCGGCTTGGCGCCAGGCGCCCTCGGCGGCGAGCACCGCCAGGACCCCGACCTGGCCGTGCTGATATTGGGACCGCGTCAGACTGAGGGACTTGGCCGCCGACGCCTCGGCCGCGCTGGCATGGTCCAGGGTCTGGGCGTCGTTCAGGACTGCGTGCAGCACATCGGCGACGTTCTGCAGGGCGACGAGGACGGCGCTGCGGTACTGGTCCTTGGCCTGGTCCAGAGCCGCCTCGGCCGCTTTCTGCTTGTGGCGCAGGGCGCCGGCGTCGAACACCGGGGCCGTCACCCCACCCGTGATCGACCACAGGGCGTTGCCGTTGGCGAACAGGGTCGCCAGATCGCTGGACGCGCCGCCAGGCCCGCCGGTGAGCGAGAAACTGGGCAGCCGCGCCGCCACCGCCACGCCGACTTGGGCGGAGGCGACGTGAACATTGGCGTCCGCCGCTTGAACGTCGGGCCGCTGGCGCACGAGAGCGGAGGGAATGCTGACCGGCAGGGTGGGCGGAAGCTGCAGGTCGGCGAGCTCGAACCGGTCCGCCGGCGCCGCCGAGGGCGGACGCCCGATCAGCGCCGCCAACAGATCCCGCTGCTGGTCGATCTGCTTTTGCAGCGGCGGCGCAAGCTGTTCGGCCTGCTCCAGCGCCGTTTCAGCCACCGCCACATCGGCCGTGCCCGCTTCGCCGAGCTTCTGCTGAGCGCGGGTAATGTCGAGCGTAGTCCGGGCGGCGGCGATGATCCGCGACGTATCGTCCATCTGGGCGTCCAGGCTGGCGAGCTGGATGGCGGCGTTGGCGACATTGGTGGTCAGGGTCAGATAGACGCCCTCGGCCACGAACCGCTGGTTGTCGGCCTGGGCGGCGGCGGCCTCGACCTGGCGTCGGACACCGCCGAAAACATCGAAGACATAAGAGATGTTGAGCCCGGCCGTGAACAGCGAGTAGACCTCGGAGTTGTTGGCGAGCGGCGGCGCGATGGTGACCGAATTCTTGGCGCGCTGGGCGTCGGCGGCCAGGGTCACGGTCGGGAACCGCGCGCCGCGCTGGGCCAGCCAGGCCTCGCGCGCCTGTCTCAGGGCGGCGCGAGCGGAGGCGAGATCCGGATTGGCGGCCAGGGCCTCGTCTTCGAGGGCGTCGAGCTTGGCTGAGCCAAACAGCGTCCACCAGCGGGCCACAGGCGCGCCCAGCGCAAATTGCTGGGACGCGCCGACACCGGCGTGTGTCCGGGCGGGCAGGGGCTCTCGCGTGTAGCGGTCAACCGCGGGCGGCGCCGACGCCTGGAAGTTCGGTCCGACCGCGCAGCCACCGGCCAGGGCGCATCCGGCCCCGGCCAGAGCGGCGCGGACGAGGGTGTTCACGCGTCGACCGCGCCCGGCCCAGGCTTGGTCCGCTGCAGAACTTCGGTGAGATCGTTGACGGCCTTGATCAGGGCCATGACCTCTTTCTCGCGCAGCTCGTCGACCTTCTGGTGCAGCAACTCGATCTCGAGTTCGGCCTTGATGTTCACCTTGTAGTCGTTCTCGGCTTCCTTGCGGTCGATGTCCTGCTGCCGGTTCTGGGCCATCATGATGAATGGCGCGGCGTAGGCGGCCTGGAACGACAGGGCCAGGTTGAGCAGGATGAAGGGATACGGATCCCAGTGCTTCATGTAGGCCGTGACGTTGATCACGATCCAGATCGCCAGCAGGACCGACTGGATGATGATGAAGGGCCACGACCCCATGCCGGCGGCGACCGCGTCGGCGATCTTCTGGCCCGTGGTCAGGTCGGAAGGCGGCTTGACGACTCCCTCGATCGCCCGCTGTCCACGTCGCAAACTTCGCAGTTCAGCCAGCAACCGCTGCTCAGCGTCGTGTAGGTCTCGTCTTAGAGTATCCGCCATGGTCATGGCGCGGCCCCCCCGGCAGCTGAGTCTGTGCAGTTTTGGGTCTGGCCGCCGTTAGGTCAATCTCGGCCGGCGAAGTGTGCGGCGTAGCGAAGGCGGCGTCGCCGGCTATCCAACGCCGGCAAGGAATCCAAATACGGCGCTGCGCGCTGTTGGCGGGGTTTTGGCCCGCGGAGATCAATTGTTCACGACCAAGTGCTAAAGTCAGTTTCCATTGAAGCCATTTTGGTATCCTATCCACTCAGCGATGCGGCAGGCCAAATCGTCTTCTCTGGTTTTTCGATCGAACAACCGAGGTGGGGCATGCGGGTGATTTCCAAGACTCTGGCGTGCGGTCTGGCCGCCGCTGCGCTCGCCGCGGCTTCTTCGGCTTCGGCGGCCCTCGTTTATGACACCATCACCGTCTACAATTCGGACGACGGGATCATAGCCCAGCTGGTGGTTACCGAGGCTGAGCAGGCTGCCGACCCTACGGCAATCGACTATCTGTCGGGCGTGGCTGTCGACAGCAGCGAGTACGGAAATTACGGCGTCGTGCTGGCGGGTAGCACTCCAGTCGATATCTTCGGCATCGCAACTGGCGGTCCAGACCCCTATGATCTGGCCTTTTCACCCGGCACGGTGGCGGCGACCTATCCGGTGCAGAACCCGGTCGCCGACACTGGTCTTCCGATCAGCATGACGCAATACCTGGACACCGGGCTTCAGGCCGCCGGCGATACCGCGTTTTTCACCGCCAGCGGCAACTTCACCGAGGGCGTGCCGGAACCGGCGGCCTGGGCGATGATGTTGGTCGGGTTGGGCGGATTGGGCGCGATCCTGCGTTCGCAACGCCGGCGCGCCGCCGCCAGGGCCTGACCGCGAAAGCTTACGGCTTCAAGGCGCGCGCCCGAGGCTGCCGGGCGGCCGGGTTGATGATTGATCCCGCCCAAAAAGCTGGGCATCACCTCGCTCATGGAAGAGCTGCCCAGAGACATCTACACCGAGCAGGAAGACGTCGACGTCCACACCCTGGCCAACCTCGGTCCGCTGGCCGCTCTGGCCGGCAAATGGGAGGGGACCAAGAGCCTCGACGTCAATCCGTTCGGCGACGGCGACCGCCGTCAGCCCTATGTCGAGACCATCGACGCCCAGCCGACCGATCCGCAGTCGAACGGGCCGCAACTGTTCTATGGCCTGCGCTATCACGTCCACATCACCAAGCCGGGCGACGTGGAGACCTATCACGACCAGGTGGGCTATTGGCTGTGGGAGCCGGCGACCGGGCTCATCCTGCACTCCTTGACCATTCCGCGCGGCCAGATCGTGCTGGCCAAGGGCCAGGCGAGCGCGGACGCGACCTGTTTCGAGGTCTACGCCGAACGCGGATCGACCGAGAACGGCATCTGTTCAACCGAGTTTCTGGAGCGCGCCTTCCGCACCGACAGCTTTCTCATGAAGGTCACCGTCAACGCCGACGGGACGTGGTCGTATTTCGAGGACACAGTGCTGAACATTCCCGGCCGCGACCAGCCGTTCCACCACACCGACCGCAACATCCTCCACCGCATAGGGCCGGCCAAGCCTAACCCGCTGGCCCGCTAGGGTGAACCCCTTGGCCCAAGCCCCGCGACCGCTTAGGTAACAGGGGCGGGATGACAGGCGGGGCCGTTCGTGTCAAAGGACCGCGGCGAGCTATCCGGAGTAGACGAAGCGATGGACTACAAGGCTCATTTCGCCAGCGCCGTCGAGAAAGTGCGCGGCGAAGGCCGATACCGAGTGTTCGCCGATTTGAAACGCCACCGCGGCGCCTTTCCGCTCGCCACCTGGACGCCCACGCAGGGCGAGGCGCGCGACGTGGTGGTGTGGTGCTCCAACGACTACCTCGGCCAGGGCCAGAACCCCGTAGTGATCGAGGCCATGCACCGGGCCATCGACGAGGCCGGCTCGGGATCGGGCGGCACGCGCAATATCTCGGGCACCACGCACTATCATGTGGAGCTGGAAGCCGAACTCGCCGACCTGCACGGCAAGGAAGCTTCGCTCCTGTTCACCTCGGGCTATGTGTCCAACGAGGCGGCCCTGGCCACGCTGCAGACCATCCTGCCCGGCCTGACCATCTTCTCGGACGAGCTCAACCACGCCTCGATGATCGCCGGCATCCGCCACGGCGGCGGCCCGCGTAAGATCTTCCGGCACAACAACCTGGCCCACCTCGAAGAGTTGCTGGCCGCCGCGCCGGCCGACGCGCCCAAGCTGGTCGCCTTCGAGAGCGTCTATTCCATGGACGGCGATATCGCCGACATCGGCGCCACGGCGGCCCTAGCCAAGAAGTACGGCGCCCTGACCTATCTGGATGAGGTCCATGCGGTGGGCCTCTACGGCTCGCGCGGCGGCGGCGTTACCGAACGGGACGGCGTGGCCGCCGAGATCGACATCATCGAAGGCACCCTCGGCAAGGCCTTCGGGGTGATGGGCGGCTATATCGCCGCCGACGCCGTGCTGATCGACGCCATCCGCTCCTATGCGTCCGGTTTCATTTTCACCACCTCCCTGCCGCCGGCTCTGATGGCCGGGGCGCTGGCCAGCATCCGCTGGCTGAAGGCCCACGACGAGGTCCGCCAGAGGCACCAGGAGCGGGCGGCGACGCTGAAGGCGCGGTTCGCCGCCGCCGGCCTGCCGGTGATGCCGTCCGTGAGCCACATCGTGCCGATCCTTGTGGGCGACCCGGTGCACTGCAAGCTGGTGTCCGACATGCTGCTCACCGAGCACGGCATCTATGTGCAGCCGATCAACTATCCCACCGTGCCGCGCGGCACGGAGCGTCTGCGCTTTACGCCGACGCCCTTCCACACCGACGCCATGATGGACGACCTCGTCGCCGCGCTCGAGGCGCTGTGGACGCGGTGCAACATCCAGCGCCTGGGAGGCTACGCCGCGTAGCCGCGCGATTCCCACCTCTCCCTCGAGGGAGAGGTCGAGACGCGCCGAAAGGCGCGTCCGGGTGAGGGGCCATAACGCGGCATATTTCGCGCCGATATTTGAGCGAGAGCTTCTACAGCGCGGCGGGCGCCGATCGATTCGAGTGCAAACTGAGGGTTCCCTAACCACTCACCTTCCCATCGCTTTGCGATGGGCCCCTTCCTCTCTCTCAAGGGAGGGGGATTCAATCGCGTCCACCCTCCCCATCGAGGGGAGGGAGGGTTATAGAGCCAAGCCGATTCAAGGAGGCGAGTCGTGACCATCACCGCAACGGCGTCCTATGACGCGACCGACTCGTTTTTCACGACCGGATTGAGCGAGGCCGATCCGGAGGTGTTCGCCTCGACCGGCCGTGAGTTTAAGCGCCAGCAGGACCAGATCGAGCTGATCGCCTCGGAGAACATCGTCTCGCGAGCGGTGCTGGAGGCCCAGGGCTCGGTGCTGACCAACAAATACGCCGAGGGCTATCCCGGCCGGCGTTATTACGGCGGCTGCGAGTTTGTCGACGAGGTCGAGATCCTGGCCATCGAGCGGGCCAAGGCCCTGTTCGGCGCCGAATGGGCCAATGTGCAGCCCCACTCCGGCTCTCAGGCCAATCAGGCGGTGTTCATGGCGCTGATGCAGCCCGGCGACACCTTCATGGGCATGGACCTGAACGCCGGCGGCCACCTGACGCACGGCAAGGACGTCAACCAGTCGGGCAAATGGTTCAAGCCGGTCGCCTATACGGTGCGCAGGCAGGACCAGACCATCGACTACGACGACTTGGCGGAGATCGCGCTGGAGGCCAAGCCCAAGCTGATCATCGCCGGCGGCTCGGCCTACAGCCGCACCATCGATTTCGCGCGCTTCCGCGCCGTGGCCGACAGCGTCGGCGCCTATCTGATGGTCGACATGGCCCATTTCGCCGGGTTGGTGGCGGCAGGCGAATTTCCGAACCCCCTGCCGCATGCGCACGTCGTGACCACCACCACTCACAAGACGCTGCGCGGACCGCGCGGTGGCATGATCCTCTCCAACGAGCGGAAGCTGGGCAAGAAGATCGACGCCGCGGTCTTTCCAGGGATGCAGGGCGGGCCGCTGATGCATGTCATCGCCGCCAAGGCCGTGGCCTTCGGCGAAGCGCTGCAGCCGGAGTTCAGGACCTACGCCCGCCAGGTCATCGCCAACGCCCGGGCCCTGGCCGAGGCGCTGCAGACGCGCGGCATGAACATCGTCTCCGGCGGCACGGACAGCCACCTGATCGTGGTCGACCTGACGCCGAAGGGGGTCACGGGCAAGGCGGCGGAGGACAGCCTGGAGCGCGCGGGCGTGACCTGCAGCCGCTCGACCATTCCGTTCGACCCGAGGCCGCCGATGCTGAGCTCCGGCGTGCGCCTGGGAACCCCGGCCTGCACAACGCGCGGCTTCCGGGAAGGCGAGTTCGGACAGGTCGCCAAGTTGATCGGCGACGTGGTCGACGGCCTGGCGCCGGGCGGCGACAAAGGCAATGGCGCGATCGAAGCCAGGGTCCGCGCCGAGGTCAAGGACTTGACCGCCCGGTTCCCGATCTACATCTGAGCCCATCGACCGGCTCGGAAGGGGCTCATCCATGCGCTGCCCGTTCTGCGGCGAACTCGAATCGCAGGTGAAGGACAGCCGGCCGTCGGAAGACGGCGCGACCATCCGCCGTCGTCGTCTGTGCCCGGAGTGCGGCGGACGCTTCACCACCTTCGAGCGCGTGCAGCTGCGCGAGCTGACCATTCTCAAGCGGTCAGGCCGGCGCGCGCCGTTCGACCGCGAAAAGCTGGTGCGGTCGATCTCCACGGCGACGCGCAAGCGCCCGGTGGATCCCGAGCGGGTCGAGCGCATGGTCAACGCCATCGTGCGTCAGCTTGAGAGCATGGGTGAGACGGAGCTGCCCTCCCACGTCGTCGGCGACATGGTCATGAAGGCGCTCAAGACCCTCGATGACGTGGCCTATGTCCGCTACGCCTCGGTCTATCGCGACTTCCGCCAGACCGAGGATTTCGCCAGGTTCCTCAGCGACGAAGGACTCGCCGAAGAGACCGAGACATGAAGCGGCCCGTCCGCCCCGGCCGATCGGTGGCGAGGCTCGCGGCTGTGCAGGCGCTCTATCAGATGGACGTGTCCGGCCTGGGGGCCGAGGCGGTGGTGCGCGAGTTTCGCGACCACCGCTTCGACCGCGACATGGACGGCGAAACCCTGGCCCCGGCGGACGAGGAATGGTTCGCGCGCATCGTCCGCGGCGTCACCACCGATCAGATGGAGATCGACCGCAGCGTGCGCAAACGCCTGGCGAGCGGATGGAAGCTGGAGCGGCTGGATGCGACCGCCCGCGCCATCCTCAGAGCCGGAGCCTTCGAACTGATGCGCCAGGCCGAGGTCCCGATCGAGGTGGTGATCGACGAATACGTCGAGATCGCCAAATCGTTCTTCGAGGGACCGGAGCCGGGATTTGTCAACGCAGCGCTGGACGGGATCGCGACCGATGTCCGGCCCGGTTGATGAGTTCGACTGGATCGCCTCGCTTCGCGACCTCACGCACGGCGACCCGCGCGCCCTGAACCTCTCCGACGACGCGGCAGTGCTCCCGGGCCGGCCGGGTTTCGATCTGGTGATTTCCAAGGACGCCCTGGTGGAGGGCGTGCACTTCCTGGAGGGCGAGGCGCCGGACATCGTCGCGCGGCGGCTGCTGCGCACCAGCCTGTCGGATCTGGCCGCCAAGGCGGCGCAGCCGTTCGGCTATTTCCTGATGACAGCCATTCCCTCCGGTCGGGACGGCGCCTGGCGGGACGCGTTCCGCGCGGGCCTCGCGGCCGACGGGCGCGAATTCGACGTCGCCCTGCTGGGCGGCGACACGGTGTCGACGGCGGGACCGCTCGCCCTCAGCGCCACGGTGCTCGGTTGGGTGGAGGCGGGGAGGGCGGTTCTGCGGTCCGGCGCCCAGGCCGGCGACAGCCTGATCGTCTGCGGCGAGATCGGCGATGGCTGGCTGGGGCTCAAGGCGGCCAAGGGTGAAATTGCCGATCCGGACGGAATGCTCGCCGCCCGCTACCGCCTGCCGGCGCCGCTTTTCAGCTTGCGGGCGCCGCTGCTTGCCCGCGCGCGCGCCTGCGCCGACGTCTCCGATGGCCTGATCGCCGACGCCGCCCATATCGCCGAAGCCAGCGGCCTCGGCCTGACCGTCGCGCTGTTCGATTTTCCGCTGTCGGCCCAGGCCGAGGGTTGGTGTGAGGTCCAGGAGGACGCCGCGCTCGCCCGCCTGAGCCTGGCGACCGGCGGCGACGACTATGCGCTGGCCTGCGCCGTCGATCCGGCGGACGAGGCTGCTTTCGTCGCCGAAATCGGGGCCCAGGGCGTCGCCGCGCGGCGGGCCGGCCGATTCGAGACGGTTTCGGGCGTGAGGGTCACGGCCCACGGCCAAGCGCTCCGCGTCGACCGCTCCGGCTGGCGACACGCCTAAATTCCCTCTCCTCCGAGGGCGAAGTGAACGCGGCTTGCTTTGCCGGGCGCGTTTTGGCAGTTTCCCGCGGCTTTGCGGGGCGGGCTAGCTGCGCCGATCCATCCACCGGGCGCCCAGCCCGCCATTTGAAACACACCCCAGCCGGCGAAATGCGCCGTGCGGGCGAGACTTAAGGACTACTCCGATATGAATCTGGTGCTCGAGCTGGTCATCGCCGCTGGCCTGCTGGCCGTGGTGTACGGCGTTGTGCAGACCCTCTCCCTGCTACGCGCCTCGGCGGGCAGCGCCAAGATGCAGGAGATCGCCGCCGCCATCCAGGAAGGCGCTCAGGCCTACCTTCGGCGTCAGTACACGACCATCGCCGTCGTCGGCGTGGTGATCCTCATCGCCCTCTTCTTCCTGATCGGCCCGTTCGAGGCCCTCGGCTTCTTCATCGGCGCCACGCTCTCGGGCGCTGCGGGCTTTGCCGGCATGCTGATCTCGGTCCGGGCCAATGTGCGCACGGCCCAGGCGGCGTCGACCAGCCTCGCTGCCGGCCTGTCCCTGGCCTTCCGCTCCGGCGCGGTGACCGGCATGTTGGTGGCGGGCTTCGCCCTGCTAGGCGTGGCCGGCTATTACGCGACGCTGACTGACGGCTTCCACCTCGAATCAACCAGCCGCGACGTGATCGATTCGCTGGTCTCGCTCGGCTTCGGCGCCTCGCTGATCTCGATCTTCGCCCGTCTCGGCGGCGGTATCTTCACCAAGGGCGCCGACGTGGGCGGCGACATGGTCGGCAAGGTCGAGGCCGGAATCCCCGAGGATGATCCGCGCAACGCCGCCACCATCGCCGACAACGTGGGCGACAACGTCGGCGACTGCGCCGGCATGGCCGCCGATCTCTTCGAAACCTACGCCGTCACCACCGTGGCGACGATGGTTCTGGCCGCGATCTTCTTCCGGGGCCTGGCCTACGTCGGCGACATGATGCTCTTGCCGCTGGCCATCTGCGGCGTGTGCATTGTCACCTCGATCATCGGCGCCTTCGCCGTGCGGCTCGGCAAGAGCGGCAACATCATGGGCGCGCTCTACCAGGGCTTGGCCGTCACCGGCGTGCTGTCGGTGGGCGCGGTCTGGTGGGTGATCCATAAGCTGACCCCCGCGGACGGCGTTCAGGTCGCCGACAAGCTGGTTACCCCGGAAGCCCTGTTCTGGTGCGGCCTGGTCGGCCTGGGCGTGACCGCGGCCATCGTGGTCATCACCGAGTACTACACCGGCACCAACTTCCGGCCGGTGAAGTCGATCGCCAAGGCGTCGGTTTCGGGTCACGGCACCAACGTCATCCAGGGCCTGGCCATGTCACTGGAATCGACCGCCGCCCCGGCGCTGGTGATCATCGTCGGCATCATCCTGACCTTCCAGTTCGCCGGCCTGTTCGGCGTGGCCATCGCCACCACGACCATGCTGTCGCTGGCCGGTTTCATCGTCGCCCTGGACGCCTTCGGCCCGGTCACGGACAACGCCGGCGGCATCGCCGAGATGGCGGGCCTGCCCAGCGAAGTGCGCGTCGCCACCGACGCCCTGGACGCGGTCGGCAACACCACCAAGGCGGTGACCAAAGGCTACGCCATCGGTTCGGCGGGTCTGGGCGCGCTGGTGCTGTTCGCGGCCTACACCCAGGACCTCAAATACTTCTCCGCCAACGCCGATCAGTTCCCCTATTTCAAGGGCATGGGTTCGGTGGCCTTCGACCTGTCGAACCCCTACGTCGTGGTCGGCCTGCTGTTCGGCGGCCTGCTGCCGTTCCTGTTCGGCGGCCTTTCGATGACCGCGGTCGGCCGGGCGGCCGAGGCGGTGGTGGCCGAGGTGCGGCGCCAGTTCCGCGAAAATCCGGGGATCATGACCGGCGAGGTGAAGCCGGAATACGGCCGCGCCGTCGACATCCTGACCCGCGCCGCGATCAAGGAAATGATCCTCCCCTCGCTGCTGCCGGTGGCCTCGCCGGTGGTGCTGTTCTTCCTCATCAGCCTCATCGCCGGCAGGTCCAACGCCTTCTCGGCCCTGGGCGCGATGCTGATGGGCGTGATCGTCACCGGCCTCTTCGTCGCCATCTCGATGACCTCGGGCGGCGGGGCCTGGGACAACGCCAAGAAGCTGATCGAGGAGGGCAACTACGGCGGCAAGGGCTCGGAAGCCCACAAGGCCGCGGTGACCGGCGACACGGTCGGCGATCCCTACAAGGACACCGCCGGCCCGGCCGTGAACCCGATGATCAAGATCACCAACATCGTCGCCCTGCTGCTGCTGGCGGTCCTGGCCCACGGGCTGGTACACTAGGTCACACTCTCTTCCCCCCGCATCGGGGGGAAGTACCCGCGAAGCGGGGGATGAGGGCGCAACGCCGGCGCGTTCGCCCCCTCCCGGCCTTCGGCCGTACTCCCCTCATGGAGGGGGGAGAGAGTTCAGCTCACTACGGTTGGCCGGGGTGAGAGCCGGGCGTGTAGTCCTCGTTGGGCGGCAACGCGCCGATCGAACTCAGGCTGCCGAACAGCTGCTCGAGGACCGTCAACTCACGGCCGCGGGTGGGGGTTTCGCGGGTGTTGTAGGCGATGATTCGCCCGTCCTTGAGGGTGAAGAGGTTCACCGACTTGACCTGTTGCGTGTCCTTGTCGAACGAGATCTCGGTGATGTCGCGATGCACGACCTGAGGATAGTAGAAGGCCGTCTTGTCGGAGATCTGCGAGAGATAGAACCAGGTGTCCTTGTCGAACGCCGCCGTCGCCGTCGGCGTGCCCAGGCGGGCAAGCACCGTAGCGCGCGTATCGGTCCCGACCTTCACGTCCTTGGGATTGGCGTCTATGGCCTGGAATCCCTGGTAGGTGGCGGTGGGCGTGCAGGCCGCTGCTCCCAGAATGCAGGCGGACGCGGCCAGAAGGCTGAGGATGCGCGGCATGGACGAAGCGTCTCGTGATTGCTTGGAGCGGCTGACCTAGATCGACATGGATCGTAGTTCAATGGGCCCGTTAGATCTCGCCCGCGGCGAAACCGAGGCGGGGCGATGATTTTCCCTCCTGGCGGGCGTGGTGCGAGCCGTCGGCGAAGCGCCGGCCGAGCCTTGTATGAGTCCGCCGTCCGGCAGGCCCGCGCGCCGGCGCTCTACGCCAGCCTGGGCGCGCCCGACACCGTGGAGGGCCGATTCGAACTCCTCACGCTGCACGTGATCCTGCTCGTCGAACGGTTGAGAGGCGAGGGGGGGGCGGCGCAGGCGTCGAGCCAAGCCCTGTTCGACACCTATGTCGGCGACTTGGATGGCGCCTTGCGCGAAATGGGTGTCGGCGATCTTTCCGTCGGCAAGCGCATGCGCGAACTGGGTAACGCTTTCTATGGCCGCGCCGCCGGCTATCGAAAGGCCTTCGAGGCCCTGCCCGAGCAGGCGCCGCTCGAGGACCTGATCGGGCGAACGATTCTCCAGGATGCGACGGGCGCCGACCCGACCGCCCTGGCCGCCTATGCGGCGCGATGCCGGGACGCGCTGCTGGGCATGACCGACGTCCTAGTGGGCGAACCGCCCTGGCCCGCGCCTTGAAGCGGCGCGGTTGCATCGCGCGCGGCGCGCTGTATCGTCGCGCCTCCGCCGGCCGGGGGCTCGGCGCGGCTGGGGAGCGCTAGGCGTCGAGGTGGCTGATCCGTTGGTGATCTCGATCGACGCCATGGGCGGCGACCATGGTCCGTCGGTGGTGGTCGCGGGCGTTGACCAGGCGACACGCCTGATATCCGGCGACGTCCGGTTCCTGTTGCACGGCGATCAGGGCGCGATCGGCGACGCCCTACGGCGCGCGCCGGCGGCCGCCGGCGTCAGCGAGGTGCGCCACACGCCGGACATGGTCGCCATGGACGCCAAGCCCGCCCAGGCCATGCGGCGCGGCAAGGGCTCATCGATGTGGAACGCCATCGAAAGCGTGCGCGCGGGCGAAGCTTCCGCCGCAGTCTCGGCCGGCAACACCGGGGCCTTGATGGCCATCTCGCGGCTGATCCTGCGCATGGCCGGCGGATTGGACCGCCCGGCTCTGGTCGCCAATTGGCCCACATTGCGTGGAATGACCACCGTGCTCGACGTGGGGGCGAATGTGGTTTGCGACGCCAACCGACTGGTGGAGTTCGCGGTTATGGGCGCGGCCTATCACCGCGCGATTCGCCACACCCCGCGGCCGAGCGTGGGACTGCTCAACATCGGGACCGAGCATGACAAGGGCCATGAAGAGGTGAAGGAGGCCGACCGAATCCTTCACACGGGTGCGTTCGACTTCGACTATCGCGGTTTTGTCGAGGGCGACGATATCGCCAAGGGGACCGCCGACGTCATCGTCACCGACGGCTTCACCGGCAATGTGGCGCTCAAGACCGCCGAGGGATTGGCCCGTTTCTTTCGCGCCGAAATGCGCGCCACCTTTACCTCGAGCCTGGCCGGCAAGGCCGGGGCTTTCATCGCCCAGGGCGCCCTCAGGGACATGGCCTCGCGGTTGGATCCCGGTTCGATCAATGGCGGGCCTTTCCTGGGTCTCAATGGCGTGGTGGTGAAAAGCCACGGCGGGGCCGACGCGCGCGGCTTCGCCAACGCCATCCGCCTGGCGGCCGACCTCGGCCGGGGCGACTTCGCCGGCGAGATCGGCCGCGACCTCGGCCGAATCGCCGCGGGGCCGGCGGACGAGCGGGCCACCGCGTGAGCGCCACGGTTCGCAGTATCATTACGGGTGTCGGCGGCTATCTGCCCGAGGAGATCGTCACCAACGACGATCTTTCGAAATTCGTCGACACCTCCGACGCCTGGATCGTCGAGCGCACCGGCATTCGCTCGCGCCGACGTGCGGCAGACGGGCAGCCGACCTCGGACCTGGCGACCGAGGCGGCCAAGCGCGCCCTTATCGCGGCCGGCCGGACGGCGGCCGACATCGACCTGATCGTGGTGGCGACGACGACGCCCGACCTGACCTTTCCGGCCACGGCGACGATCGTCCAGCGCAAGCTTGAGGCGCCGATCGGAATCGCCTTCGATGTCCAGGCCGTCTGCTCCGGCTTCGTCTATGCGCTGGGCGTCGCTGACAGCTTCATCGGCCGGGGCCATGCCCAGCGCGCGCTGGTCATCGGCGCCGAGACCATGACCCGCCTGATGGACTGGACCGATCGCGGCACCTGCGTCCTCTTTGGCGACGGCGCCGGCGCGGTGGTGATGGAGCGCGGCGAGGGCAGGGGCGACACCAGCGATCGGGGCGTCCTGGGACTGGCCCTGCGCGCCGACGGGACCAAGCAGGATTTGCTCTATGTCGACGGCGGTCCGTCCACCAACGGCCAGGTGGGCAAGCTGCGCATGCAGGGCAACCAGGTGTTCCGCCACGCGGTGGTCAACATCGCCGAGGCCGTAGTCGCCGCGGCCGCCGCCGCCGAGGTCGAGATCGCCGACATCGACTGGTTCATTCCCCACCAGGCCAATCAACGCATCCTGGACGGGGTGGCCAGGCGCCTCGGCATCGACGGCGCGCGCGTGATCACTACCGTCGATCGACACGCCAACACCTCGGCGGCGTCCATCCCCCTGGCCATGGCCGAAGGGGTGGCCGACGGCCGCATCAAACCCGGACAGCTCCTGCTGCTGGAGGCCATGGGCGGCGGCCTGACCTGGGGCGCGGCCGTCATCAGGCTGTGAGCAGGCGCCCTGGCCAAGATCAAAGATTGCGACATCTTAGGTCGATGACTTGACCTGACGTCGGAGCCCATGCACGCTGTAAACAGGGTAGCGGAGGCTGAAGATGGCTGGTCGCACTGTCACACGCGCGGATTTGACCGAAGCCCTCCACGATGAAGTCGGTCTGACCCGGCAGGATTGCGCCACGCTCGTCGAACGCACGCTCGACCTGGTGACCGAGGCCATGGCCCGCGGCGAGACGGTGAAGCTATCCGGGTTCGGCGTCTTCCAGGTGCGCTCGAAGCGCCAGCGCATGGGCCGCAATCCCAAGTCGGGCGAGCCGGCGACCATCGATCCCAGGCGCGTCATCGGCTTTCGGGCCTCGCAGGTGATCAAGGCGCGCATCGACCGCGCCCTTTCAGGATAGGACGCGCATCATTGGCAAAGAGCCCCGAGGCGTTTCGGACGATTTCCGAGGCGGCCGACGAACTGGGCGTCGCCCAGCACGTGCTGAGGTTCTGGGAGACCAAGTTCACCTTCGTCAAACCCATGAAGCGCGCGGGCGGGCGCAGGTTCTACCGCCCCACGGACATCGCTGTGCTGGCCGCCGTGCGCCGCCTGCTGCGCGACGAGGGCTACACCATCAAGGGCGTGCAGAAGCTGTATCGCGAAGCCGGCCTCAAGCGGTTCGCCGAGGCGCAGCCAACCGCGGCTGCCCCTCCCGCCCAAGGACATCGCGCGCCGGACGCCACCGCCCGCCTGGAGGCGGCGCTGGCCGAACTGGAGGCGGCGAAGGCCCGATTGGACAAGCTGCTCGGCCGAGCCTGATTTGCCGTTGCCGGGCAGGGGCGCCGCCCATATAAGGGCCAACCTTCCGCAATCGGAGCGTGGCGCAGCCTGGTAGCGCACTTGACTGGGGGTCAAGGGGTCGTGGGTTCGAATCCCGCCGCTCCGACCATTCCGCCCAAATCGGGGGCGGGCGCGGGAGACGATGACGACGACAGCCGAGCCACAGACCTCCCGGGCCACGGCCGTGTGGCTGGCGGGCGTGGCGGCGGTCGTCCTGGCCATGGTGGTGGTGGGCGGGGCGACCCGCGTCACCGGCTCGGGGCTGTCGATCACTGAGTGGCGGCCGATCAGCGGCGCGATTCCACCGTTGTCGCACGCCGATTGGGCGCGGGTGTTCGACCTCTATCGGGCGACGCCGCAGTATCGACTGACCAACCAGGGCATGAGCCTTGGCCAGTTCCAGTCCATCTTCTGGTGGGAGTGGGTGCACCGGTTGCTGGGTCGGTTGCTCGGCGTCGTCTTCCTGATCCCATTCCTTGTCCTGCTGGTCCGCCGGCGCCTGCCGCGGCGCCTGACCTGGCGCTGCGTCGGGCTGTTCGCCCTGGGCGGGCTACAGGGCGCCGTCGGCTGGTGGATGGTGAAGAGCGGCCTTGAGAACCGCACCTCAGTCGCACCGGAGCGCCTGGCCACGCATCTGGGCCTGGCCTTGCTGCTGTTCGCGGCCCTGGTGTGGACGGCGCTGGAAGCTTGGTCCGGTCCACGGCGAAGGTCCGGGCAGGTGGAGCCGGGCTGGATCCGGGCGAGCGGACTGTTTCTCGCAGCCGTCTACCTCCAATGTCTGCTAGGGGCGCTCGTCGCCGGCAATCACGCCGGCCTGGTGAACGCCGACTGGCCGCTGATGGCCGGGCGGCTCTTCCCATCTGACTACTGGCAGGGGTCGGTGTGGGCGACCCTGGCGCACGGCGCTGCGGCCGTGCAGTTCAATCACCGCCTGTGGGCCTATGGCCTGCTGGCGGCGGGGCTGGCGATGGCCGCCGCGTCGCTGCGAAGTGGAGGCGAGGCGGTCCGGCCGATCACGGCGGCCATCGCCGTCCTTCTCCTGGCGCAGGTTGGCCTTGGTATCGCCGCGCTGTTGCTGACCGTGCCCTTGCCGCTGGCGATGCTGCATCAGTTCACCGCCGTGACCATCCTGGGCGCGGCCACGATCCTGGCCTGGCGCGCCCGGCGAATGAAGTAGGTATTATAATACCATAACGCCTAACTGATTGTTTTTAGATCATTATACATGGAATACGAGCACGCGTCTGGATTGACATGATCGCGCAATGCCTGTAACCGCGCCGGCTCAATTCCGCAGGACGTGATTTTAAGATGACCACCCCAACCACGCGACACTTGGCGGCCGGCGAGGCCGAGAAGAACTGGATCCTGATCGACGCCGAGAACGCCGTTGTCGGCCGCCTGGCGTCGTTCATCGCCATGCGCCTGCGCGGCAAGCATCGCCCCGACTTCAGCCCGCACGTCGACTGCGGGGACCATGTGGTGGTGATCAACGCCGAACGCGTCAAGCTCACGGGCCGCAAGCTCGACCAGAAGATCTACCACTGGCACACCGGCCACCCCGGCGGGATCAAGCAACGCACGGCGGGCGCGATCCTGAACGGCCGCTTTCCAGAGCGCGTCCTCGAAAAGGCCGTGGAGCGCATGCTGCCTAAGGAAAGCCCGCTGGCCCGCAAGCAGATGACCCACCTGCGCATCTACAAAGACGGCGAGCATCCGCACGCCGCCCAGAACCCGCAGGCGATCGATTTCGCCGCGCTGAACGCCAAGAATTCCCGGAGCTGATGACTATGACCGAGACCCACGGCCTGGAGGCTCTGCAGAGCCTGGCCACCGAAGCCGCTCCGTCGCAAGAGCCGAAGATCGACAAGGAAGGCCGCGCCTACGCCACCGGCAAGCGCAAGAACGCCATCGCCCGCGTGTGGATCAAGCCCGGCCGGGGCGTGATCACCATCAACGGTCGCGACCAGGAGGTCTATTTCGCTCGTCCGGTGCTGCGGATGATGATCGCCCAGCCGCTGCAGGTCTCCGACCGCCTCGGCCAGTTCGATGTGATCGCCACGGTGCTGGGCTCGGGCCTTTCGGGCCAGGCCGGCGCGGTGCGCCACGGCATCTCCAAGGCGCTGACCTATTACGAACCGGGCCTGCGCGCAGTGCTGAAGCCGCACGGCTTCCTCACCCGTGACAGCCGCGTCGTGGAGCGCAAGAAGTACGGCCGGGCCAAGGCGCGCCGCAGCTTCCAGTTCTCCAAGCGCTGAGTCGCAGGACCTTTCCAACCGATCGGTCGGGGCGCCTTGGCGAAGAGCCAGGGCGCCCTTTTTCTTTGTCTATTCAGGCGAGCGAGCCATGACAGCCAAGGTGTTCATCGACGGCGAGGCCGGAACCACTGGCCTGCAGATCCGAGAGCGGCTGGCTGGGCGAGCCGACCTGGAGCTGCTGTCAATCACGCCTGAACTGCGCAAGGATGAGGCGGCGCGGCGCGATCTGCTCAATGCGGCCGATGTCGTCATCCTGTGCCTGCCGGACGAAGCGGCGCGCGCGGCCGTGTCGCTCATCGACAATCCGGCGGTGCGTGTGCTGGACGCTTCGACTGCTCACCGCGTGGCGCCGGGGTGGACCTATGGCTTTCCGGAAATGGCGGCCGGCCAGAGGGCGGCGATCGCCGCCGCCGCGCGCGTGGCCAATCCGGGCTGTTACCCCACAGGCTTCATCGCCCTGGTGCGACCGCTGGTGGAAGACGGCCTCCTTCCCGCTGATTGGCCGATCAGCGTCAATGCGGTCTCGGGGTACTCCGGCGGCGGACGGACGATGATCACCGAGTTCGAGGACGAGGGCGCGCCGAACCACACCCGGTCCAACTTCCGCGCCTACGCCCTCAGCGTCGCCCACAAGCATGTGCCAGAGATGCGTGAGTATGCCGGCCTCGCCCATGCGCCGAACTTCGCGCCGAGCGTCGGTCGCTACTACAAGGGCATGATCGTCGAGGTTCCCCTGCCGCTCTACGCCCTGCCTGGCGCGCCGCGTGTGGGGGATGCGCGCGCCGTGCTCGAGCGGGCCTACGCCGGCGAGGCCTTCATCGATGTCGCCCCGGCGGACCCGGCGCCGACGACGCTCGATCCGGAGACGCTCAACGGAACGAACCGCATGACGTTGCATGTGTTCGGTGGCGACGGTCAGGCGCGGCTGATGGCGGTGCTCGACAACCTCGGCAAGGGCGCCGCCGGTGCCGCGGTGCAGAACCTCAACCTCATGCTGGGAGCGCCCGAGACGCGGGGCCTGTAACTGTTTGGCCGCGCGCGCGAAGATAGGGTGATGACACAGATGCTTCGACGCGAATTCCTGGCCGCCACCATCCTCGCCATGCCCGGATCGGTCCTCGCCGCCCCAGACCCGTTCGCAACCTCGCCATGGCGTCGGTTCTCCGACGCCGATTGGCGCAAGCGCTTGCCGCCCGCCGCCTATGACGTGCTGCGACATGAGGGAACGGAGGTGGCCTGGACCAGTCCGCTGCTCAACGAGCACAGGGCGGGGACCTTCATCTGCCTGGGCTGCGGCCTGCCGCTGTTCAAGTCGCAATGGAAGTTCGATTCCGGCACCGGCTGGCCGAGCTTCTACACCGCGATCGCCGGCGCACTGAGCAAGAAGGCCGACTTCATGCTGGTCGCTGAGCGCACGGAGTATCATTGCGCGCGCTGTCTCGGTCACCAGGGCCACGTGTTCAACGATGGGCCGAGGCCCACCGGCCTGCGCTACTGCAACGACGGCGTGGCGCTGAAATTCGTTCCCGCCTAAGGCCTTACGAGCGGACCTTCACGAAACTACCCGGCGCGTCCTCGAGGGGTTTCAGCGGTCCCTTGGCCGGATCCCGGGCCGGGACTTGCCCCCCCGACTTCGCCGTCAGCCATTTCGCCCAGTGGGGCCACCATGAGCCGGGATGCTGCTCGGCGCCAGCCATCCATTCGTCGAGGGAGGCGGGCAGGGCGGAGTTGATCCAGTGCTGGTACTTACCCGCCGCCGGAGCGTTGATCACGCCGGCGATGTGGCCGGAGCCGGCCAGCGTGAAGGTGGTGTCGCCGCCGAAAAGCCGCGCGCCCTTGTAGACCGAGCGGGCCGGGGCGATGTGGTCCTCCTTCGACGACTGCACATAGATCGGCGTCTTCACCTTGCCGAGGTCCAGGTGTTCGCCGGCCAGGTCGAGATGGCCCAGCGCCAGGGCGTTCTCCTGGTAGAACCGTCGCAGGTAGTAGAGATGCAGCGTCTTAGGCATGCGCGTCTGGTCGGAGTTCCAGAATAGCAGGTCGAAGGGCTTGGGCTCCTTGCCCATCAGGTAGTTGCTGATGAAGAACGACCAGATGAGGTCGTTGGCCCTGAGCGCGTTGAAGGTGTCGGCCATGGTCTGGCCCGCCAACACCCCGCCGCCGGCGTCCATCCTCTGCTCAAGATCCTGGAGCCAGTCCTCATTGGCGAAGATCAACAGATCGCCGGCCTCGGAGAAGTCTTGCTGAGCGGCGAAGAAGGTCGCCGAGGCCACGCGCTTGTCGCCGCGCGCGGCCATGTGGGCGAGGGCGCAGGAGAGCAGGGTGCCGCCGATGCAGTAGCCGACGGTATTGACCGTCTTGGTCCCGGCCTGGCGGGTGACCGCGTCGACGGCGGCGTAGACGCCCTCTTCGAGATAGTCCGCGAAGGTCTTGTCGGCGAGGCGCGCGTCGGGATTGACCCAGGAGGTCACGAACACAGTCAGCCCCTGGGCCGTGAGCCAGCGGATCATCGAGTTCTCGGGCCGCAGGTCGAGGATGTAGAACTTGTTGATCCACGGCGGGAAGATCAGTAGCGGGATGTCGTAGACCTTCTCCGTTGTCGGAGAATATTGCAGCACCTGAATGATTTCATTCTGGAAAATGACCTTCCCAGGTGCGGTGGCGACATTCTCGCCGACCTTGAACTGCTCCAGATCCGTCTGGCTAATGGAGAGCTGGCCGCCGCCGCGAGCAAGATCGGCGGCGAAGTTCTCCATGCCCTTCAGCAGGCTTTCGCCGCGGCTCTCCATGGCCGCCCTGAGCGCCGCTGGGTTGGACAGCAGGAAGTTGGACGGCGACAGGGCGTCGGTCAGCATCTGGGTGAAGAAACTCACCCGGCGCTGGGTGAGCGGATCGACGGTGTCGACGCTCTGGACCAAGGTATTCAGCCAGTCCGACGTGATCAGGTAGGATTGCTTGATGACGTCGAAGACCGGATTGGCCGACCAGTCAGGATCGTTGAAGCGCTTGTCATTGGCCGCGGGTCTCGCCACCGGCTCGGACGCATCCCCGCCGGCCTGGCGCGCGGCCGACCGCCACAACTCCATATAGCGGCCGAAGAGGTCCGCCTGAGCACGCATGAGCCGATCCGGTTGGGCGGCGAGCCCGGCCATGACCTCATTGAGCGCGGAGCCGATGTGGAATGGATCGGGGCTGAGAGCGGCGGGCCGGTCGGCGTTGCGCAGGGCCGCCTCGGCCAAGGCGCCCTGGGCCGTCATGGCCGCACGCGCCAGATTGAGGGACAGGCGCTCCAGGCTCTCGCGCTGGTCGCGCGGCAGAAAATCGAGCGCGGGCCGTTCCGGTGGTGTTGGAGGCGGACTTGCGTCCGCGGTCGCCGCTGGTTTCGACTTAGGTTGCGATTTGGGTGCGGCGGCGGACCTCGCCGCCCTCCGCGCCGCAGACCGTCTGCCGCGAAGTCTGGTGTCGCCCGTCAAGGTCGCCTCCCATTTGTTCGCGGCGCGCGCGTGCGCCCTATCGCGGCGCGCCAGACTGGCTTATCAGCTTGGCTCCAATGAAGAACGTTGGGCGCTACTTTGCAATCCTCATGATCGCAGCGGCCGGTCATGCATGGGCGTCCGCGCCCATGTGCGGTCAGCCGGTGCTGGGCGCTGAATTCGCCGCGCGGGGAGATCTGGCCTTTCCGACGTTCTGCGCCATCCCGCCAGCGCCGAAGAACACCCCCTCCGCCAAAGCCTTCAAGAGCGCCGTGGTGTCGGAGCGTCTCGCCGGCGCCGTCCTTGTCCGCGACACCGGGCCGGAAACCTGGACGCTGGGCGGCACGACCGACTTCCTCGCCAACGCCCGGCGCGAGGCCGAGCCGCCGCCGCCGATGACTCCGCTCGGCGAGCGCGACACCGCCGCCTTTGTCGCCAAGGCCAAGGCCCGGGCCGCGCCACCCCCCAAGCCGCGTCGGCGCTGAAGTCAGAATTCCGCGTCATGCCATTGCCGCTTGGCCGACCCTCCCGGGGCGTCTATCGATGCGCCACCCCGCCGCCCCCGCGCCGGCCAGAGCCATGACCGCCGAATTTCATCGCATCCGCCGTTTGCCGCCCTACGTCTTCGAAGAGGTTAATCGCCTCAAGGCGCGGCTGCGCGCCGAGGGCGTCGACATCATAGACTTCGGCATGGGCAATCCGGACATGCCCACGCCCAAACATATCGTCGACAAGCTCGTCGAGACCGCGCGCGACCCCAAGTCTGGCCGCTATTCGGCGTCCAAGGGCATTCCAGGCCTGCGCCGCGCCATGGCCGGCTACTATGATCGCCGCTTCGGCGTGAAGCTCGACCCGGACACCGAAGTGATCGCCACGCTGGGCTCCAAGGAGGGGTTCGCCAATCTCGCCCAGGCGCTGACGGCGCCGGGCGATGTGATCATCTGCCCTAACCCCGCCTATCCCATCCACGCCTATGGCTTCATCATGGCCGGCGGCGTCATCCGCCACGTGCCCGCGCTTTCGCCGGAAGAGTATCTCGCCGGGGTCAGCCGCGCGGTGCGCAATTCGGCCCCGCCGCCGAGCGTGATGGTGGTGAGCTACCCCTCCAACCCCACCGCCCAATGGGTCGATCTGGAATTCTATAGGGAGGTGGTGGCGCTGGCGAAGCGTCACGACATGCTGGTCCTCTCGGACATCGCCTATTCGGAGATCTATTTCGACGACAACCCGCCGCCGTCGATCCTGCAGGTGGACGGCGCGCGAGACATCGCCGTCGAGGTCAATTCGCTCTCCAAGACCTACGCCATGGCCGGCTGGCGGGTCGGCATGGTGGTCGGCAACGCGCGCATGTGCGCGGCGCTGGCGCGCGTGAAGTCCTATCTCGACTACGGGGCTTTCACGCCCATCCAGGTCGCCGCCGCCGCGGCTCTGAATGGCCCACAGGATTGCGTCGACGAGATCCGCGCCACCTATAAGTCACGGCGCGACGTCCTGATCGGCGCCATGGCGCGGGCCGGCTGGGACATCCCGGCGCCGCCGGCGTCGATGTTCGCCTGGGCGCCCGTGCCCGAGGCCTTCCGCGAGGCCGGCTCCATGCGCTTCGCCAAGCTTCTGATCGAAAAGGCGGGGGTGGCTGTCTCTCCGGGCGTCGCTTTCGGCGAGACCGGCGAGGGTTATGTGCGCATCGGGCTGGTGGAGAACGAGCACCGCATTCGCCAGGCCGCGCGCAATGTGAAGCGGTTCCTGGAACAGTCTGGCCAGATCCTGAGCGCCGCCCGCGAGAGCGCCGAAGCCAATCACGAGATTTGGGCGTGAGCGCGCAGGGGGGACGCATCGGCGTCGCTGGCCTGGGCACGGTCGGCTCCAGCCTGATCAACTACCTCGCCGAACAGCCCGACTTTTCGCCGACCGCGCGCAGGGTGAGCGTCACTGGGGTGTCGGCGCGATCGCGCGACAAGGCGCGAACCGCGGACATATCCAATCTGGCCTGGTTCGACGATCCGGTCGCCCTGGCCGCCTCGCCGGACAACGATCTCTTTGTCGAGCTGATTGGCGGCGCCGAGGGCGTCGCCCGCGCGGCGGTTGAGACAGCCCTGCGCCTCGGTAAACCCGTGGTCACCGCCAACAAGGCGCTGATCGCCACCCACGGCGCCGCCCTGGCAACGCTGGCCGAAGCTCACGGCGCGCCGCTGCTGTTCGAAGCCTCGGTTATGGGCGGAACGCCGGCGGTGAAGATGCTGCGTGAAGCCCTGGTCGGCGATCAGATCGATCTGGTCGCGGGCATCCTCAACGGCACCTGTAACTACATCCTCACCGAGATGGACGCATCGGGGCGGGAGTTCGGCGAGGTCCTGGCCGAGGCTCAGCGCCTGGGCTACGCCGAAGCCGATCCCACCATGGATATCGGCGGCTTCGACGCCGGGCATAAGATCACCATCCTCGCCGCCCTGGCCTTCGGCTGCGCCCCAACCTTCGCGGCCGCGGAGGTGGAGGGCATCGAAAAGATCGAGCTGCTGGACATTCGCCTGGCCAAGGACCTCGGCTATCGCGTGAAGCTGATCGCCAGCGCCACGCGCTCGGGCGCGGAAGTGTCGGTGCGCGTGCATCCGGCCCTGGCGCCGCTCGATCATCCGCTCGCCCGCACGGGCGGCGCGCTCAATGCCCTGTTCATCGAAGGACGTCGCATCGGGCGCCTGTTCGTGCAGGGGCCAGGCGCCGGCGGCGGGCCAACGGCCGCGGCGGTGGCGGCGGACATCGCCGACAGCTTGACCGGCGCCGTCCGCCCGGTGTTCCAGGCGCCGGCGACGACACTGCGGCCATTCACGCCGGTGGACACTTCCCATGTACTTGGCCACTACTACTTGCGCTTCCTGGTGCGCGACGAGCCGGGCGTCATCGCCGCCGTTTCGGAGACGCTGGCCGGCGCCGGGGTCTCCATCGACAGCTTCCTGCAGAAGCCCGTCGAGGGCGCGGGCGGCGTGCCGATCGTGCTAACCACGCACGCCGTCATCGAATCGGTGCTAAGCGAAGCCGTAAGGCGCATGACGGCCGTGCCGGCGCTGCTGGAGCCGCCGCGCCTGATCCGCATCGCGCGAATCTGAACCGATGGCGCATTCGTCCAAATTAACCTGGGGCTTCAGCGTGAACACACACCTCCCGACCATCGAATTCCGCACCGGAGAGGCGCCATGACCGCTCAATTCCTGGATCGCGACCTGGGCATGCAGGCAGCGCGGGTATGCGAGGCGGCGGCGATCGCCTCCTGGGCCCTGGCCGGCCGTGGCGACGAGAAAGCCGCCGATCAGGCGGCCGTCGACGCCATGCGCACGGCGCTCAATCACCTGGAAATCGACGGCGTGATCGTCATCGGCGAAGGCGAGCGAGACGAGGCGCCTATGCTCTATATCGGCGAAAAAGTCGGCGCTGGTCGAGGCCCCCGGATCGACATCGCCCTCGACCCCCTGGAGGGGACGACCCTTACGGCCAAGAACATGGCCAACGCCCTGGCCGTAATGGCCTGGGCGCCGGCGGGCTCTCTGCTCAACGCCCCCGACACCTATATGGACAAGATTGCCTGCGGGCCGGGCTACCCCAAGGGCGTGCTCGATCTCGATCGTAGCGCGGCTGACAACGCGCGAGCCCTGGCGGCGGCCAAGGGCGTCGACGTCGCCGACCTTTCGGTGTGCGTCCTCGACCGGCCCCGGCACGCGGACATCATCTCTTCGCTGCGTGAGGCGGGCGTGCGGGTCACGCTCATCACCGACGGCGATGTGGCGGGCGTGATCCACACCGCCGATCCGGATACCGGTGTCGACATGTACATCGGCCAGGGTGGCGCCCCAGAAGGCGTGCTGGCTTGCGCGGCGCTCAAATGCGTCGGCGGCCAGTTTCAGGGTCGGCTAGTTTTCCGCAACGCCGACGAGAAGGCCCGGGCCCGCAAGCACGGCATTGTCGATCTGGACAAGAAGTATGACCTGCACGAGCTGGTGCGCGAGGATGCGATCTTCGTCGCTACTGGAGTCACCGACGGCGCCCTCCTCAGCGGCGTCCGGATCGAGGCCGGCTTCGTCCACACCCACACTTTGGTGATGAACTCCAACACGCGTACGGTGCGGGAAGTGAGGATGAAACGACCGCTCTGATGGCGACGGCGAAGCCAGCCGATTTCCTGGGCATCTCGCGCTCCCTGACAGGCCGATCCTGGCGCGAGCGCACCGCCGATCCGGCGGTCACTCGCGAGCATCAGCTACGCCAGGGGCTGTCGGAACCGGCCGCGCGGGCGCTGGCGGCGCGGGGCGTCGACGCGGATGCCGCGGAGCTATTCCTGCGCCCGACGCTGAAGGCGCTGTTTCCCGATCCTTCGACCTTCGCCGGCATGGACGACGCCGCGAGGGTCCTGGTCGACGCCCTCGTGCGGGAGCGCTCGATGGTCGTGTTCGCCGACTACGACGTGGACGGCGCCACCAGCGCCGCCCAGCTTGTGCGCTGGTTCCGGCACATGGGCCTCGAAACACCGATCTATGTGCCTGACCGGCTGACCGAGGGATACGGCCCCAGTCCAGCGGCGTTCCGCCGGCTGCACGAGTCGGGCGCCGAGCTCGTCGTCGCGGTCGATTGCGGTGCCTCGGCCCTGGACGCATTGGCGGCGGCCGAGGAAATCGGCCTGGAGGTGGTGGTGATCGACCACCATCTCATGCGCGGTCCGCCCGTGGGTGGGGCGATCGTCGTCAACCCGAATCGCCCGGACTGCCTGTCGGGGCAGGGGATGCTGGCGGCGGCCGGGGTCACCTTCGTCCTGCTGGCGGCGCTGAATCGCGAGGCGCGCCGACGCGGCCTGTTCGCCGACCGGCCGGAGCCCGACCTCAGGCGCTGGCTCGACCTCGCCGCACTGGGCGCCATCTGCGACGTGACCCAGCTGATCGGCTTCAACCGCGCCATCGCGGCCCAGGGCCTGAAGGTGATGTCCGGGTGGGCCAACCCCGGACTGGCGGCCTTGATGGACGCGGCCGGCTCTCCGCACGGAGAGGCCAGCGTATTCCACGCCGGCTTCATTCTCGGCCCGCGGATCAACGCCGGCGGCCGCATCGGTCGCTCTGACCTCGGCGCGCGGCTGCTATCCACCGACGACGCGACCGAGGCGGCGGATCTCGCCCGCGAACTCGACGCGCTCAACGCCGGTCGCCGCGAGGTGGAGCGCGAGATCACCGAAGCCGCGATCCACACCCTCGAACACGGCGCGAATCTCGATCCCGAGGCGCCGTCGATCGTCGTGGCCCAAGACGACTGGCATCCTGGCGTCATCGGCATCGTCGCCGGGCGGCTGCGCGAGCGCTATCGCAAGCCGGTGGTGGTGATCGGCATCGACCGGGCCGGCGACATCGGCCGCGGCTCTGGCCGGTCACAGCCCGGAGTCAATCTCGGTCGCGCCGTTCAGGCCGCCTA
>Ga0302314_10001246_pt1 | contig 47772 bp, 42 predicted proteins | sample III_Palsa_N2_3_FD_200533 | JGI IMG/M metagenome (GOLD analysis project Ga0302314, IMG submission 200533) | Peat permafrost microbial communities from Stordalen Mire near Abisko, Sweden - III_Palsa_N2_3 | ecosystem: Environmental > Terrestrial > Soil > Palsa > Peat permafrost | place: Sweden...
GCGGTTAGCATCCCCGTGGCCGGGCAGGAAATCTCATCGGTACCCGACCGGGAAGGACAGTGACCGTGTTCCGTCGTCGCGCCAAGAGCGAGGACGCTGTCGATCAGCACGACGGCCTTGACCAGGATGCCCTGGACGGGGACGCCGAAGAGGGTTTCGCTGACAGCGATGACATCGCAGGTGTCGACTCCGCGGAGGAGGACGACGCCGAGAACGAGTGGGCGGCCCTGCCGCCCGCGCCGCGTCCTGATGGGCCGTGGGACTCCACCGAGGTGGAGAACGCCGCTGAGGGCCGGGTGGACCTCGGCGGTCTGCTGGTGCCGGGTGTGGAGGGCATGGAGCTGCGGGTCGAGGTGGCGGGCGACTCGATCGTCGCCGCGACCCTGGTGCTCGGCAACAGCGCCATCCAGCTGCAGGCGTTCGCCGCGCCGAGGTCCGAGGGGATCTGGGGCGAGGTCCGCGCGGAGATCGCCGAGGGCATCAGCAAGCAGGGCGGCATCGTGGAGACCGAGGAGGGCCCGCTGGGCTGGGGCCTGCGCGCCCAGGTCCCGGTGCAGCTCCCGGACGGCCCCCAGGGCGTCCAGCTGGTGCGCTTCGTCGGCTGCGACGGGCCGCGCTGGTTCCTGCGCGGGGTGATCTCGGGGCAGGCCGCCGTGCAGCCCGAGGCGGCGCAGATCCTGGAGCAGGTCTTCCGGGAGACGGTGGTGGTGCGCGGTGACACGCCGATGGCGCCGCGTGACCCGATCGTGCTGAAGCTGCCGGACGACGCGCAGATGGTGGCGGACGGCATGCCGCAGCAGCAGGTGACCGAGGAGCCGCAGAACCGCTTCAGCGGTGACCCGCTGAACCCGTTCGAGCGCGGTCCGGAGATCACCGAGATCCGCTGACCGCAGTACGGCAGTACAGGAGTACCGGCAGTCCACGCGAGGGCCCCGCACCGACCGGTGCGGGGCCCCTCGCGTCGTGCCCGCAGGCGGGTGAGGCTGGCGCCGGAGGCCGATCGCGTCGGAGTATGGCCCGATGCGGTTGCCGCGGAGCCGCATACGGGCACCGTGCCGCAGCAGGAGGGGGAGCCATGATCAGCAGTACCGCACCCGGGGGTGCGACCGCCCCGGCCGGGTCCGGCGAGGCCATGGTGCAGGTCGAGGACCTGCACCGGACCTTCGGCAGCGGCTCCACGGCCGTCCACGCCCTGCGCGGGGTGTCCTTCACGGCGCGGAGGGGGGAGCTCACGGCGCTCAAGGGCCGCTCCGGCTCGGGCAAGACCACCCTGCTCAACCTGCTCGGCGGCCTGGACCGGCCGAGCTCGGGCCGGATCTGCATCGACGGTCAGGACCTGGGCGGCCTGGCCGAGGAGGGGCTGCTGGCGCTGCGCCGGGACCGGATCGGCTTCGTCTTCCAGTCCTTCGGCCTGATCCCGATCCTCACCGCGTCCGAGAACGTCGGCGTGCCGATGCGGCTGCGCCGCACCGCGCCCGCCGAGCGGGAGGAGCGGGTGGCGGAGCTGCTCGCCCTGGTCGGGCTGGGCGACCACGTCAACCAGCGGCCCGGCGAGATGTCGGGCGGCCAGCAGCAGCGCGTCGCCATCGCCCGCGCGCTGGCCAACCGGCCGGCCCTGATCATCGCCGACGAGCCGACCGGCCAGCTGGACTCCGACACCGGCCGCGCGGTCATGCAGCTGCTGCGCGCGGTCGTCCGCAGCGAGGGCGTCACCGCGCTGGTGGCCACCCACGACCCGCAGCTGATGGAACTGGCCGACCGGGTACTCGACCTGAGGGACGGTCGGATCGTCGAGGGCTGAGCCCGGCGGCGGCCCGGCCGGCTACCAGAGCTGGGGCTTGCGGTCGATCCACGGACGGGCCCGCTCCAGCTGCGCGGACAGGGAGATCAGCAGGGACTCCGCGCCGTAGCGCCCGCCGAGCATCACGCCGATCGGCAGTCCGTCCTCGTTCCAGTGCAGCGGCAGGCTGACGGACGGCTGGCCGGTGGCGTTGTAGAGCGGGGTGAACGGGGTGAAAGCGGTGAGGTTGTCGAACTCCTGCGCGGGGTCGGCGTCGTCGCGCAGACCGCCGACCAGCGCCGGGGGCTTGGCCAGGGTCGGCGTCAGGATGACGTCGTACTCCTCCTGCAGGGTGGCGACCAGCGCGCCCACCGCGCGGAAGGTGTAGAGGGCGGTGGCGAAGTCGGGGCCCGACACCTGGGCGCCCTTGGCGCGCAGGAAGCGGGTGAGCGGCATCAGCTGCTCCTCGTGCTCGGGCGCGACCGGCTGCTGGGTGGCCATCACCGCCCACACCTGTTCGAAGACCCTGCGCAGGGTGTCGTCGGCCGGCAGTTCCAGCGGCTCCACCCGGTGGCCGAGCGAGGCCAGCAGGTCGGCGGCGCTCTCGGTGGCGGTGGCGCAGTCCGGGTGGACGCCGATCCCGGGGACGGGCGGGGTGGTCAGAACGGCGATCCGCAGCGCCCCGGGCTCTCGGCCCGCGTGGTCGAGGAAGGTCTCGCCCGGCGGCAGTGCCGGGGCGGCGTAGCAGTCGCCGGGCATCTCCCCGGCCATCACGTCCAGCAGCGCCGCGGCGTCGGCGACGGTGCGGGCCAGCGGTCCGCTGGTGCTGAGGCCGCTCACGTCGTACAGCGTCGGTCCGCTGCTGACCCGGCCGCGGCTGGGCTTGATCCCGAAGAGCCCGCAGACGGACGCGGGGATGCGGATCGAGCCGCCCCCGTCGCTGCCGTGCGCCAGCGGCGCGAGCCCGGCCGCGACGGCGGCCCCGGCGCCCCCGCTGGAGCCCCCGGCCGAGTGGTCCAGCTGCCAGGGGGTGCGCGCCGGCGGTGCGACCTGGTTCTCGGTGTAGCAGGGGAGGCCGAACTCGGGGCTGTTGGTCTTGCCGAGCATGATCGTCCCGGCGTTCCTGAGCCTGGTCACCACATGGTCGTCGGTGACCGGGACGTGCTCCGAGAACGCCGCGGAACCCTGGGTGGCCCGGACACCGGCCACGAAGTTGAGGTCCTTGACCGGCACCGGGACGCCGTGCAGCGGGGACAGTCCCCGGCCCTCGCGGCGGGCCGCGGCGGACTCGGCCTCCGCGTCCGCGGCCTGCCGGCGGGCCAGCTCCGGGGTCACCGTGATGAAGGCCCCCAGGGTGGCGTTGAGCCGGTCGATCCGCTCCAGGTAGTGGTCGGTGAGCTCGACCGGGGAGAGCTTCCCGGTGCTGATCAACTTGCCCTGTTCCAGCGCGGTCAGGTCGTGGAGCTGCGTCATTCCATCCCCTTGGGTCGGGCCTCGGTGAGGTCGTCCGTTCCCGGCGATCCTCGCACCGGGTCCCGGCCCGGACCAGACCCCGGACGGGCGCACGGTTCCATCAAGATGTTGCTAAGGGGTTCCCTGTGCCCTTGCTGAGCTGCGTTGAGTGTTCGAGTGTTCCCGTACGCTCGGTCGAGGACAGCAGCACGATCCACGGCTGCACGACGAGCAGGACAGGGACGGGCGATGGCACGCGGCAGGCTGCGGATCTACCTGGGGGCGGCCCCCGGGGTCGGCAAGACCTGCGCCATGCTCGGCGAGGCGCACCGCAGGTCGGCGCGCGGCACCGACGTGGTCGTCGGCTTCGTCGAGGACCACGGCCGGGTCCACACCAAGGCGATGCAGGACGGCCTGGAAATACTGCCCCGGCGCACGCTGGAGTACCGCGGCAGCACCTTCACCGAGATGGACGTGGACGCGGTCCTCGCCCGCAGGCCCGCCGTCGCCCTGGTGGACGAACTCGCCCACACCAATATCCCCGGCTCCCGCAACGCCAAGCGCTGGCAGGACATCCAGGAGCTGCTCGCCGCCGGGATCGACGTCATCTCCACCGTCAACATCCAGCACCTGGAGTCCCTCGGCGACGCGGTCGAGGGCATCACCGGCGTCCGCCAGCAGGAGACCGTCCCGGACGAGGCCATCCGCCGCGCCGACCAGATCGAACTGGTCGACATGGCCCCCGAGGCGCTGCGGCGGCGGCTCGCCCACGGCAATGTCTACGCCCCCGAGAAGGTCGACGCGGCCCTCTCCAACTACTTCCGGCCCGGCAACCTCACCGCCCTGCGCGAGCTGGCGCTGCTCTGGACCGCCGACCGCGTCGACGAGTACCTGCAGCGCTACCGGGCCGAGAACGACATCGACTCCACCTGGCAGGCCCGCGAGCGGATCGTGGTGGGCCTCACCGGCGGCCCCGAGGGCCGCACACTGATCCGCAGGGCGGCCAGGATCGCCGCCAAGGGCTCCGGCAGCGAGCTGCTCGCCGTGTACGTCGCCAAGAGCGACGGCCTGACCGGTGCCTCCCCGGAGGAGCTGACGGTCCAGCGCAGCCTGGTCGAGGACCTCGGCGGCAGCTTCCACTCCGTCCTCGGCGACAACGCGGCCGAGTCGCTGATGGAGTTCGCGCGGGGCGTCAACGCCACCCAGATCGTGCTCGGCAGCAGCCGCCGCAAGGCCTGGCAGTGGGTGCTCGGCCCCGGCGTCGGGGCGACCGTCGCCCGCGAGTCCGGTGACATCGACGTGCACATCGTCACCCATGAACACGTCGCCAAGGGCCGGGTGCGCCCGATCCGCCGGATCGCCCGCCTCGGCGCGGCCCGCAGCACCGCAGGATGGCTCATCGGGGTGGTCGGACCGGTGCTGTTCACGGTGGTGATAGAGGCCGTGCACGGCGGCACCAACCTGCAGACCGACATGCTGCCGTATCTCGGCCTGACCGTGGCCGCCGCCCTGACCGGCGGGCTGTTCCCGGCCCTGGCCTCGGCCCTGGTCGGCTCGCTGCTGGTCAACTGGTACTTCACCCCGCCGGTCCACAAGCTGACGATCTCCGATCCGGCGAACATCCTGGCCATGGCGGTGTTCCTGGCCGTCGCCCTGGCCGTCGCCTATGTCGTGGACCTCGCGGCCCGCCGCACCGCGCAGGCGGCGAGCAGCCAGGCCGAGGCGGAGACCCTGAGCTTCCTGGCCCAGAGCGTGCTGAGCGGGGAGAAGGCCCTGCCCGCCCTGCTGGAGCGGGTCAGGGAGACCTTCCAGATGGAGTCCGTGGCGCTGCTGGAGCGCAATGAGGACTTCGGTCCGTGGAACTGCGCGGGAGCGGTGGGCCCTTACCCGGTCAACCGCCCCGAGGACGCGGACGTGGACGTCCCGGTGGGGGACCGGCTGGCGCTCGCGCTCTCCGGCCGGGTCCTGCCGGCCGCCGACCGCCGGGTGCTGGGGGCCTTCGCGGCGCAGGCCGCAGTCGTCCTCGAACGCCGCAAGCTGTTCGAGGAGGCCGCCGAGGCCCGCCGGATGGCCGAGGGCAACCGCATCCGCACGGCGCTGCTGGCGGCGGTCTCGCACGACCTGCGCACGCCCCTGGCGAGCATCAAGGCCTCGGTCACCTCCCTCCGGGCGGACGACGTCCAGTGGACCGAGGAGGACGAGGCGGAGCTGCTGGCCGGTATCGAGGACGGCGCCGACCGCCTGGACCACCTGATCGGCAACCTGCTCGACATGAGCAGGCTGCAGACCGGCACCGTCATCCCGCTGGTCCGGGAGTTCGACCTGGACGAGGTCGTGCCGTTCGCGCTGCGCGGCGTCCCCGACGGGTCCGTGCGCACCGAGATCCCCGAGGAGCTGGCCATGGTCCTCGGCGACCCGGGCCTGCTGGAACGCGCGCTCGCCAATGTCATCGAGAACGCGGTCAAGTACAACGGCCCGGGGAAGGTCCTGGTCAGGGGCGGCAACCTGCGCCTGCTCGGGCAGGCCGACCGGCTCGAGGTGCGGGTCGCCGACCATGGTCCCGGCATCCCGGACGACGCCAAGGAGAAGGTCTTCGAGCCCTTCCAGCGCTACGGCGACGCGCCGCGCGGGGTGGGCGTCGGCCTGGGCCTCGCCGTCGCCCGCGGCTTCGTGGAGTCCATGGGCGGCAGCCTCAACGCCGAGGACACCCCGGGCGGCGGCCTGACCATGGTCTTCACCCTCCCCGCCGCTGTACCCTCCCCCCTGAGCAAAGAAGCGAGAGGCACCGCATGACCCGGGTCCTGGTAGTCGACGACGAACCGCAGATCGTCCGCGCCCTGGTGATCAACCTGAAGGCCCGCGCCTACGAGGTGGACGCCGCGCACGACGGCGCGTCCGCGCTGGAACTCGCGGCGGCCCGGCACCCCGACGTGGTCCTGCTCGACCTCGGCCTGCCCGACATGGACGGCACCGAGGTCATCAGGGGCCTGCGCGGCTGGACCAAGATCCCGATCATCGTGCTCTCCGCGCGGCACGCCTCGGACGAGAAGGTCGAGGCGCTGGACGCGGGCGCGGACGACTACGTCACCAAGCCCTTCGGCATGGACGAGCTCCTGGCCCGCCTCCGCGCGGCCGTCCGCCGCGCGGACCCGGCCGGGACCGAGCCCGACGAGGCCGTGGTCGTCACCTCGTCCTTCAGCGTGGACCTGGTCGCCAAACGGGTCACCCGCGACGACTCGGACATCCGGCTCACCCCCACCGAGTGGCACCTGCTGGAGATCCTGGTCCGCAACTCCGGCCGACTGGTCAGCCAGAAGCAGCTGCTCAAGGAGGTCTGGGGCCCCGCCTACGGGACCGAGACCAACTACCTGCGGGTCTATCTCGCCCAGCTCCGCCGCAAGCTCGAAATCGACCCGGCGCACCCCCGCCACTTCATCACCGAACCCGGCATGGGCTACCGCTTCGAGCAGTAGCCCCCCGCCCGGACGGCCGCGTCGGCGGGTGCGACTGCCGGGCTCGGGACCGGTACCCTTCGGGACATGAGTGGTGACAATCGCAGCGACCGGCAGCAGGGGCGCTTGCGCCGCATGTTCAGCCGCGGCGCGGCCGGCAGCGCGGGCCCCCAGGCGGACGAGCCCCGCCAGCCGTCGGAGCCGACGGGCTGCACGCCCATAGCCTCATGCCAGGACCGCCAGGAGGTCAGCGTCATCGGCACCCTGCGCGCGGTGACGGTCCGTCCCAGGGCCGGCATCCCCGCCCTGGAGGCGGAGCTGTTCGACGGCAGCGACTCGCTGGACGTGGTCTGGCTGGGTCGCCGCTCCATCACCGGTATCGAGCCCGGTCGCCGCCTGGTCGCCCATGGCCGGATCAGCCATCAGCGGGGGCGTCGCGTGCTGTTCAACCCCAGGTACGAACTTCGCCCCGTCGGATCGGAGTAGGCGCGCGTGAGCGGTACCCAGCAGGAGGCCGGACCGGATTCAGCGGTCGCGGCCAAGCCCCCGATCGACACCTCGCTGCTCGACGCGTTCGGCGGGGTACGCGGCATGATCGACATGACCGTGCCCGGGTTGGTCTTCGTGGTGGTCTACACGGTCACCAAGGACCTCGCCACCTCCTCGTGGTCGGCCGTCGGCGTGACCCTGCTCGTGGCGCTGATCCGCCTGGTGCGCAGGGAGACCCTGAAGCACACCTTCGGCGGTGTCCTGGGCGTCGGCATCAGCGCCTATGTCGCGATGAAGTCGGGCAAGGCAGCGGACTTCTACCTGTCGTCCATGATCTACGGTGCCGCCCTCGGCGTCGCCTACGCAGTCTCCGCGATCGTGCGCTGGCCGCTGCTCGGCGTGATGCTCGGCCCGGTCCTGGGCGAGAACATGACCTGGCGCACCCAGAACCCCGGTCGGCTGGCCGCCTACACCAAGGCCACCTGGGTGTGGGTGGCGCTGTTCGCGATCCGTGCGGCGATCCTCTTCCCGCTGTACTTCGCCGGGAACGTCACCTGGCTGGGCGTCGCCAAGATCGCCCTGGGCGTCCCGCCCTGGCTGGTGGCCATCTACCTCTCCTGGCTCATCCTGTCCAAGGCCCCGCCGCCCATCAAGGTCGCGGCCGCAGCCGAGGAAGCAGAAGAGCCGGCCCCGGAGGACCAGCTCGAACCACGCTGACGGAAGGGGCGCGGTCACCCGCGCCCCTTGCCGCGCTACTCCTTCTCGCCGGACAGCAGGGCTTCCAGCTCGCCCTCGCGCTCGGCCGTGGCCACGAACAGCAGTTCGTCGCCTGCCTCCAGCGTGTCGCTGCCGCTGGGCACCAGCACCCGGCCCTCGCGGATGATCGTCACCAGCGCGGTGTCCTCGGGCCAGGTGACCGCGCTGACCAGGGTGCCGACCACGGCGGCCTCCGCCGAAAGGGTGATCTCCACCAGGTTGGCGTCGCCCTGGCTGAAGCGCATCAGCCGGACCAGGTCGCCGACGCTCACGGCCTCCTCGACCAGCGCCGACATCAGGCGCGGCGTGGACACGGCCACGTCCACCCCCCACGCCTCGTTGAACAGCCACTCGTTCTTGGGGTTGTTCACCCGGGCGACGACGCGCGGCACGCCGTACTCGGTCTTCGCCAGCAGCGAGACCACCAGGTTGACCTTGTCGTCCCCGGTCGCGGCGATGACGACGTTGCAGCGCTGGAGCGCCGCCTCGTCCAGCGCCGTGATCTCGCAGGCGTCGGCCAGCAGCCACTCCGCCCGCGGCACCCGCTCCACCGAGATGGACTTCGGGTTCTTGTCCACGAGGAGGACCTCGTGGCCGTTCTCCAGCAACTCGCCCGCGATGGAACGTCCCACCGCACCGGCCCCGGCAATGGCTACCCGCATCAGTGTTCCTCCGGGCCCTTGGCGAAGACGGCCTCGACGGCCTCGAGATCGGCGATACGCATCATCATGTGCACCAGGTCGCCGTCCTGCAGCACCATGTCCGCGGTGGGGACGGTGCCCACACCGAGACGGGTGACGAAGGCGACGCGGACGGCGGCAGCCTGCTCCAGCCTGGTCAGCCGCTGGCCGATCCAGGGAGAGGCCACCGGCACCTCGGCCAGCTGGACCGAGCCGCTCGGGTCCTGCCAGTGCGGCTCGACGCCGCTCGGCAGCAGCCGACGCAGCATCTGGTCGGCGGTCCAGCGGACGGTGGCGACCGTCGGGATGCCCAGGCGCTGGTAGACCTCGGCCCGGCGCGGGTCGTAGATCCGGGCCGCGACGTTCTCGACGCCGAAGTTCTCCCTGGCCACCCGTGCGGCGATGATGTTGGAGTTGTCGCCGCTGCTCACCGCAGCGAAGGCGTCGGCCTCTTCGATCCCCGCTTCGCGCAGCGTGTCCTGGTCGAAACCGACCCCGGTGACACGCTTGCCGACGAAGCCCGAACCGAGACGGCGGAACGCCGTGGGGTCCTGGTCGACGACCGCGACCGAGTGCCCCTGCTTCTCGAGGGTGCGCGCGAGGGCAGAACCCACGCGACCGCAACCCATGATGACGATGTGCACGACCGTCCTTCCGGTGTGGTGTCTCGGCTCGATCTTGGCACCGTCTTGACGCGGTGTCCGCACCAGGGTCGCACCCCCGCGTACGAATGGCACAACCGCTGGAGCGTCGCAAATGGTGCATATGCGACCGGGGGTCCTGTCGGGGTCGGGGCGCAGCGCCCGCCCCGGGGCTCCCACGTGCATAAATTCACAAGCGGCCGATGGGAATCCGTAATCGAGTCGAGACCGGAACCGAGGGATTGATGGTCTGAAAACGCCCGATTCCTGCGAATCGCAGGACGTCAGCCGGGTTGTGGGAGTGAATCGAGCGCCCAGCGCCCCCGCTGGATGTGGTCGCTCGATGGGATGATCCCACCGGAAGGCACCGCTGCCAGGCCCTGGCGGCCCCGGCGTGTCCAAACTCACCCCCCTGCCCCTCGGTACCCTGGCAGTCGGATCCCCGAGTACCCCCCCGCGCCAGAACAGCAAGGACAGCAACGAGTGACGAAGCGACGCCCCACCCCGACCGCCCCTTCCTCCGATGTACCCGAGGCGGACTCCCTCGTCGGGCAGCGGTACGAGGTCGAGGTGGGGCCGGTCGCCCACGGCGGCCACTGCGTGGCCCGGCACGAGGGCCGGGTGCTGTTCGTGCGGCACGCCCTGCCGGGCGAGCGGGTCGTGGCCCAGGTGACGGACGGCTCGGCCTCCTCGCGCTTCCTGCGCGCGGACGCCGTCGAGGTGCTGACGGCCTCCAAGGACCGGGTGGAGCCGCCCTGCGCCTTCTCCGGCCCCGGCCGCTGCGGCGGATGCGACTGGCAGCACGTCACGCCCGGTGCGCAGCGCAAGCTCAAGGTGCAGGTGCTCACCGAGCAGCTGCGGCAGCTGGCGAAGCTCAGCCCCGCCGAGGCCGGCTGGGACGGCAGCGTCGAGCCGGTGGGCGGCAAGCTCCCGGCCGGGGTGGTCCCGCAGTGGCGGACCCGGGTGCAGTACGCGGTGGACCCGGTCACCGGCCGGGCGGGGCTGCGCCGGCACCGCTCGCACGAGGTGCAGCCGATCGACGGCTGCCTGATCGCCGCCCCCGGCGTGTCCGAGCTGGGCGTGGAGAAGCGGGTCTGGGACGGCATGGCCTCGGTCGAGGCGGTCACCGCGACCGGTTCCTCCGACCGACAGATCATCCTGACGCCGCGCGACGGCGCCCGGCTGCCGATCGTCGAGCTGGACCGGCCGGTGTCGGTCATGCGCATCGACGACCACGGCGGCCTGCACCGCGTCCACGGCCGCAACTTCGTGCGTGAGCGCGCGGCCGGCCGCACCTGGCGGGTCAGCGAGGGCGGGTTCTGGCAGATCCACCCGGAGGCCCCCGACCTGCTGGTCTCGGCCGTCCTGGAAGGCCTGGACCCGCAGGAGGGCGAGAATGCCCTCGACCTGTACTGCGGGGTGGGGCTGTTCGCCGGCGCGCTGGCCGACCAGCTCGGCGAGGACGGGGCCGTCCTCGGCATCGAGTCCTCGAAGCAGTCGGTCGCCGACGCCCGGCACAACCTGGCCGACCTCATCGGCGAGGGCCGGGCGCGGATCGAGTGCGACAAGGTCGAGCGGCTGCTGCCGCGCACCGGCATCACCGAGACCGATCTGGTGGTGCTCGACCCGCCGCGCGCCGGAGCGGGCCGCGACACCGTGCGGCACCTGGCCGGGCTGACCCCGCGCCGCATCGCCTACGTGGCCTGCGACCCGGCCGCGCTCGCGCGCGACCTGGCCTTCTTCGCGGAGGCCGGCTACCGCTCGATCAGCCTGAGGGCCTTCGACCTGTTCCCGATGACCCAGCACTTCGAGTGCGTGGCGATCCTGGAGCCCGTGGCCTGATCCGCTCGTCTCCTCCGCACCAGGGGAACCTGTCCCGCCCAGCGGGACAGGTTCCCTTTTTCGGTGGCCTGGGTAGTCACTGCATCACCTGCATCTCTGCAGCTGCATCTCCGCAGCTACATCTCTGCGCCGGAACCCTTGCGTGCTAGCAGAATCGCGCTAGCTTGAAAGTATGACGAAGAAGCAGCTGAACGTCCGGGTGGACGCCACCACTGCCGAGATCGCCCGAGCCAGGGCGGAACAGGAGGGGATCAGCATGAACCAGTACATCGAGAAGCTGGTCCAGCAGGACATGGGTGAGGTGGGGCGCTCCTTCGTGGACGCCGCAGCCCAGTTCATGAAGGAGTACGAGGCCGCGTTCCTCGCCGAGTTCGGCGAGCACGAGGCGACGGGGCCGCGCCGTTGAACATTGAGATCGACCTGTCCTGGCTGCTCATGGTCGCCGAGCAGTACACCCCGGGCGATCCCCGGGTCACCGACTACGGTTCGCTGGTCGCGGCGGTGACCCGCCACCAGGCCGAGATCTTCGACGTCCTGGTCTACCCCGAGCCCGAGGACCGGGCGGCAGCGCTGATGCACCAGCTCATCCGGGTGCCCGCACTCGAACGCAACAACGAGCTGTTCGCCACCGCCGTCGCCTTCGCCTACCTGGTCTCGGGCGGGGCCAGCGTCGCCACCACGACCAGGGAGATGCGCAGCCTGGCGCGCGGGGTGCGGGAGGGCCGGCTGGGTGTGGAGGCCACGGCCGAGCGGCTCGCGGGCTGGATCGTCGACCAACTGCCCGAGGGTGCCGAGGGCGGCGAGGGCGGCGAGACCGACGGTGAGGGCGAGGGTGAGGGCGAGCCGTAACCTGGTGCCTGTCGCAGGCTTCTGAACAGCGAGGATAGGTGCGCGTGCTGCAGGACATCGTGGAGTACCTGGTCTGCCCCCACTGCGGGCGGGGGCTGCTCCAGCAGGACGGCGCGCTGCGCTGCCCCGGGCGGCACGCCTTCGACATCGCCAAGCAGGGCTACGTCAGCCTGCTCCCCGGTGATGCCCACACCGGCACCGGCGACACCGCGGCCATGGTCGCGGCGCGCGACGGGTTCCTGGGCGCCGGCCACTACGCGCCCATCGCCGCGGCGCTGGCGGAGGCCGCAGCCGAGGTCGGTGACAGCGACTGCGTGGTCGATCTGGGTGCCGGGACGGGCTACTACCTCGCCTCCGTGCTCGACGCCCTGCCGCAGGCGCACGGGGCCGCCCTGGACATCTCCAAGTTCGCGCTGCGCCGCGCGGCCCGCGCCCATCCGCGGGCCGGGGCGGTGGTCTGCGACGCCTGGCGTCCGCTGCCGCTGCGCGACGGCGCGGCGTCGCTGGTGCTCAATGTGTTCGCGCCCCGCAACGGCCCGGAGATCAGGAGGGTGCTGCGGCCGGGCGGGACGCTGCTGGTGGTCTCCCCGACACCGCGTCACCTCACGGAACTGGTCGGGGCGTTGGGACTGCTGGGAGTGGACGGGCGGAAGGAGGAGCGGCTGGCGGCGACGCTCGGCCCGCACCTGTCGTTCGAGGGCAGCAGCGAGCACGGCTTCCCGATGCTGCTCGACCATGCGGCGGTGCGCACCGTGGTCGGGATGGGGCCGAGCGCCTGGCACACGGACGGGGCGGAGCTGGCCGCGCGGATCGCGGCCCTGTCCGACCCGGTGCCGGTCACCGCGTCCGTCACGCTGAGCAGGTTCACCCGATCGCGGGAATCTGGGACCGCCCGGGGCTGAACCCGTCGCAGGCGGTACGTTTCAGCGCCGTCCGGGGCGGCGGATGCCCAGTAGCGTCCCCGCATGCCCATGACCGACCAGGCGCCGCCGCGCCTCGCCACCGTGCAGGAGCTCCGGCTCGTCGCCTTCAAGTCCCATGCGGGAACGGTGCTTCCACTCGCCCCGGTCACGGTTCTGCACGGCGCCTCGGGGGCCGGCAAGTCCAACGCCCTGGATGCGCTGGTCGCGCTCGCCGGACTGGCCGGCGGCGAGGAGCTGCCCGAGGCGCTGTCCGGCGTGCGGGGCGGGCTCGCGGGCTGCGTGCCGTACGGGAGGCAGGGGTTCAGGCTCGGCTGCTCGGTCGGCACACCGCAGGGGGTGGTCGCGCTGGAGGTCTCGGTCAGGACCGACGGCAGGCCGAGGATCGTGGCCGAACGGCTGACCCAGGACGGGGCGCTGCTGCTGTCGACCGGGGAGGAGGACCCGACCAGGGCGCGGATCAACGCCACCTGGCACAGCGACGGGAGGCAGGGCGACATCCGCGCGCCGCTCTCCGCGTCCTGCCTGCTCACCGCCCAGCTGCCGCTGCGGGTCGCAGGGGCGAACCCGGGCGAGCAGCGGGTGCTGCGGGCGGTCGAGCACCTGCTCACCGCGCTGCGCGAGGTGTTCCCGATCGACCCGGTGCCCTCGCTGATGCGCGGCTGGGTGCCGGAGACCGACGACGCACGGCTGCGGACCTCGGCCGAGAACCTGTCGGCGGTGATCGCCAGGATCGAGGGGGAGTGCCGCATCAGGTACGGGAAACTGGTGCAGGCGGTGCGGTCGGGGACCCCGTTCCCGGTGGCAGGCCTCGGGGTCCTGAGGGACGGGCCGGTCGTCCCGGCAGGGGCGGGGCGGGTGATCGCGGCCCTGGAGGAGGGCGGTGGGCACCGGACCTCGGCGGCGTCCATGGGCGCCGCCGCGCTGCGCCGACTGGCCTTCGCGACGGTGCTGCTGACCGGCCCCGGGGTGCTGCAGGTGAGCTCGGCCGGTGAGGTGCCGGACGTGGACCGGCTGCTGACCGTGCTCGCGGAGGAACTGGACCTGGGGCTGCTCCCGCTGGCGGGGGAGGTGGTGGCGCGCGGGCATGTGCGCCTGCTGGCGACCTCCGGGGAGGCGGCGGCGGGGGAGGGGGTGCGCAACCTGGCCTGTCGCCGCGACCCGGCGACCGGGCGCAGCGTACTGGAGGAGAGCGTGGCGCCGGATCGCGGAGAATGAGCGCATGAATGAGCGGAGCGGGGGCGGGGACGCCCCGGAGGCCCTGGACGTCGGCACACTGCAGCAGCGGCTGCGGGAGTTCGCGGCGGCGAGGGACTGGGGCCAGTACCACACGCCGAAGAACCTGGTCTCGGCGCTGAGCGTGGAGGCGTCGGAACTGCTGGAGATCTTCCAGTGGTTGACGCCCGAGCAGGCGGCGGTGGTGATGGAGGACCCGAAGCGGGCGCATCGGGTCGAGGACGAGGTGGCGGATGTGCTGGCCTATCTGCTGCAGTTCTGCACGGTGCTCGGAGTGGATCCGCTGGCGGCGCTCGCCGCGAAGATCGAACGCAATGAGCTGCGCTTCCCGGCCGGGCGGACCCCGCCGCTGGACGGTTCCTGAGCCGCTGCGGGCCTGTTGCCTCACCCCTGCGAGTGAGGGAGTTGTGCACAGCCCCTGAGTTGTCCACAGGCGGGGCCTCCTGCCCCGGCGCTGACGGCGATGCGGTCCACGCTGGTGTTCTGACGGACCGTCCGTCAGCACCGTCCGCCGGGGAGCCTCGCCATGGACGCACAGCGACTGATCAAATCGACTCGGCACGCCCTCACCGAGGCGCGGAGCGTTCCACCCGCGCTGATCGAGGCGTGGCAGGCCTGCATCCTGGTGGAGGCCGTGGCGACGGTGGCAGCCCTCGCACTGGCCGAGCGCGATCTGCTGGACGGGGGAGGCAGCGGCGCGGCCGAGATCGCTCGCGCGCTGACCGAGGCGGCGGGCCACGCCGCCGTCTGTGTGGGACGGCCCCCGGACGACGGCGGTGGCCCGAGCCGGGCCGACCGGCTCAGCGCGGTCGGTGATCTGGTCGGCACGGTTCGGGAGTTGCGCGCGCTGATCCACGAGACGGCGGAGGCGCTGATCGTCCTGGCCTGCGGGGCGCAGGAGCAGGATCTCTACTGGCGCTGCATCGACTCGGTCGACGCGGTCGCGGAATGCCAGGAGCTGGCCACGGATCTGCTCAGGGCCGTGGACCCGGCCCGACGGGAGGCACGGGCCGTCTGGGAGCGCCAGCCCGTCGACTGCGGCGGCGAGTCATGATCCCGCCGGGCAGCCCCGCGCTCCTGCTGCCGCTGCTGCTGCTACTACTACTACTGCTCCTCGTCGGCTGGGTGGGGTGGTGGCGCCTGAAGGTCGGCGTCGAGCTGCACCAGGTCGGCGCTCAGGGTCGCGAGCAGCTGCTCCATCTGGGCCAGCAGACTCTGCGGGGCGGCAGTGGGGCTCTCGGGAGCGACATAGGCCTCGGACATGATGGACGTGCGCCTCCTGCGTGCTGCGGACGGATCCGGCGGGCGTGCCGGTCCCGTGCGGGCCAACGAGCCGACAAGCAGACCGGACACCCTCCGTCACACCCACGGGGGACGGCCGGTCAAGGTCATGACTCGGCAGGTCCTGGCCTCGCCGTGCCCCGCGAGGGCAGGTTCCAGCAGGTGGAAGCAGGTCGAAGGCGCGCGCGGCGGCTCGGGAGAGGAGCCGGAAACCTCCTTCCGGGGTTCCCCGGCCAGGGCCGGTCTCCGCGCGGCAGCGCCGGCCGGTGTCGGCCGGCGCCCCGTCACCTGCGTCAGTTGTGCGCGTGGAGCGCGGCGTTGAGGCCGCCCCAGGATCCGCTGCGGGCGATCACCTCGACCGCTCCGGTCTGCGAGTTGCGACGGAACAGCAGATTGGGCTGACCGGAGAGCTCCACGGCCTTGGCGACCTTGCCGTCGGGCAGGGTGACCCGGGTGCCGGCCGTCACATAGAGTCCGGCCTCCACGACGCAGTCGTCGCCCAGCGAGATGCCGATGCCGGAGTTCGCGCCCAGCAGGCAGCGCTGGCCCACGGACACGACCTGCTTGCCGCCGCCGGAGAGCGTGCCCATGATCGAGGAGCCGCCGCCGATGTCGCTGTGGTCGCCGACCACCACGCCCGCCGAGATCCGGCCCTCCACCATGGAGACGCCGAGCGTCCCCGCGTTGAAGTTGACGAAGCCCTCGTGCATGACGGTCGTGCCGGCCGCCAGGTGCGCGCCGAGGCGCACCCGGTCCGCGTGGGCGATGCGCACGCCGCTGGGGACGACGAAGTCCGTCATGCGGGGGAACTTGTCGACACCGTAGACGGCCAACTGCCCGCCCTCGGCGCGCACGGCCAGCCTGGCGGCCTCGACGCCGTCCACCGGGACCGGGCCGATGCTGGTCCAGGCCACGTTGGCGAGCAGGCCGAACAGCCCGTCGAGGCTCTGCCCGTGCGGCTGCACCAGCCGGTGGCTCAGCAGGTGCAGGCGCAGGTAGGCGTCGTGCGCGTCCAGGGGCGCGTCGTCCAGGGAGGCGATGACGGTGCGTACCGCCACGACCTCCACGCCGCGCCGGGCGTCTGTGCGCTGGGCGGTGGCCGCGCCCGCGCCGAGCTCGGCGACGGCCTCGTCGGCGGAGAGCCGGACGGTGCCCGCGGGCCCGGGGGCGTCGGCAAGGCGCGGGGCGGGGAACCAGGTGTCGAGCACGGTGCCGTCGGCGGCGATGCTGGCGAGGCCGGCGGCGACGGCGCCGCGAGCATTACTGGGAAGGGAAGAGGTCTCGTTGGTCACCCCTGCACGCTAGCCAATCGGGCCGCCCGATGCCGAACCGGACCGGTGTGCGGACACCCGGCGCCGATATCGGCTCTGCTGCTGACCGGATCGGTCCGCCGCCGGACCCGATCCGGCCTGTCGTGGCCCTGTCTGCCCAGGCCAGACTGATGGACATGCCCCGAGCACTGATTGTTGTCGATGTCCAGGAGTCCTTCCGCGCCCGCACCGAGGAGTGGGCGGAGAGCAGTAACCCGAAGATCGCCGAGCAGGTGAACCGGTTGGTCCGCCTCGCCCGAGACGCCGGGGACACCGTGGTCTGGGTGCTCCACAGCGAGCCCGGCACCGGCACCGTCTTCGATCCGGCCTCCGGCCATGTGCGGCTGCTGGAGGAACTGGAGCGCCAGGACGGGGACGTCCTGGTCCACAAGACCTCCCACAATGCGTTCACCACCACCAACCTGCAGCAGGAGCTCACCGTGCGGGGCGTGCGGGAGCTGACGCTCTGCGGCATCCGTACCGAGCAGTGCGTCGAGACCACCACCCGGGTGGGCAGCGACCTGGGCTACCAGGTCACCTTCGTCAGCGACGCCACCTCCACCAACCCGATCACCCGCGGCGGGGTCACCCTCAGCGGCGCGGAGATCATCCAGCGCACCGAGTTCGCCCTGGCCGACCGGTTCGCGACCATCGCCACCGTGGACGAACTGGAGGAGCAGGCCGCGAACAGGGCACGATGACCGCACCATGAGCCGCATCCTCTTCCTGCTCGTGCCCGGCGTGCACCTACTGGACCTCGCCGGGCCCGCTCAGGTGTTCTCCACCGCCGCCGACTTCGGCCACGACTACACCCTGAGCTATGTCTCTGCGCAGCCGCTCGTCCCCAGCGCCCAAGGGGTGACGCTGGGGGCCCAGACGGTCTGGCCGGAGCTGGACCCCGAGGACCTGGTGCTGGTCCCCGGCTGGCGTTGCCCCACCCTGGCGGTGGCGCCCGACCTCGGCCCGGGGGTCGGGCAGCGGCTGCGCGACCACCACGCCCGGGGCGGCACCGTGGCCAGTGTCTGCGCCGGCGCGGAGGCCCTCGGCCGGGCCGGGCTGCTCGACGGCCGGCGCTGCACCACCCATCACGACGTCCAGGACGAGCTGGCCGCCCGCTATCCGCGGGCCACCGTGGTGCGCGACGTCCTCTTCACCGTCGACGACCGGGTGGTCACCTCTGCCGGGATCGCCAGCGGCATCGACCTCGCCCTGCACCTGGTCGCCACCCGCCACGGCCCGGCCGCCGCGGCGAGGGTCGCCCGCGACATGGTCGTCTACGCCCGCCGCAACGGCCATGAGCAGCAGCACAGCGCGATGCTGCGGAACCGCGCCCACCTCGACGACATCGTGCACCGGGCACAGGACGTCATCGACGACCGCTATGCGGAACGGCTGCCGCTGGCCGGCCTCGCCGCCTCCGTCGGTGTCAGCGAGCGCACCCTCACCCGCCAGTTCACCCGCGCCACCGGCCTCACCCCGCTGCGCTACCAGCAGACGCTGCGGCTGGAGCGGGCGGAGCACCTGATCGCCCACGGTAGGACCGCGGAGTCCGCCGCCCGCTCCGTGGGCTTCGAGAACCCCCGCATGCTCCGCCGCCTCCGCGCCCGCTGAGTGCCTGCCGGCCGGCGTCAGTAGCGCAGGACCGCTGCGATCCGCCCCGAGTCGGCGAGCTGCTCATCGGGCACGAAGCGCACCTGCGCGCCCGTGTCCAGGGCCCGCTCGACGATCTCGTCGACGATGTCCTCGCGTGCGCCCTCCTCGCCGGGCTCGGCATGGAGCAGGTGGTTGCCGTCGTCGCGCATGGTCACCCGGTAGTTCTCCTCGACGGCCACCAGTGCCACCCGCCCGTCGCCCACCTTCTGCCACACCTCGTCGATGCCCGCGACGAACTCCTTGCGCCCCCGGGCCCGGTCCAGCTCGTCGAGGGCATCGGTGACCGCCTGCTGCTGCTGGGCCTCGACGGCGGGCCTGGCGGTCTGCCACACGGCCTCGGCCGACCCGTGCGCGAGCCCGCCGTGGGGGATACGGGCAGCCGCTCCCTTGACGGCCGTGCCGACGTCGTTGAGCAGCGACAGCGCCGCGGCCTCACCCACCACGAACAGCGGCCGCGGGTCCGCTCCCAGGACCGAGCCGACGGCGGTGTCCGCCTCGCGCAGGAACTGGCGGGTCAGCTCGTCGGTGAAGGTGCTCGGCAGGTCGCCGATCCGCTCCTTGCGCTCGGAGTCGGGGTCTTCCAGGCTCCTGGCCAGCGGAAACGCCCCGCCCGTCCACTCGGTGACATGCTCCGGGCCGCCGCTCCACAGCCGGGCGTGGTCGGCGGCGATGACCAGCACCCAGTAGGGCCGGTCCGCGGCCTGGGTGGCCACCAGGTTGCGGGTCAGGAAGGTGTCCGAGAGCACCACCCGGGCGGCGACGCTGCGGCCGAGGGTCCACACCTGGTGTTCCCCGGGTGCGACGAAGACCGCCAGGCCGTCCTCGGAGTGCACCAGGTCGATCTGCGCCAGCGCCTTGTCCAGCTGCTCGACCACGTCGATCCGGTCGGCCCGGGAGACGGCCGGGTCGGCCTGCAGCCGCTCCTTGGCCTCTGCCACCAGGTTGCGCAGCCGGACCGGGTCCTGGGCGTTGTCCGGCTCGCGCCGGTGGGTCGGCATCAGGATCGACACCGCGGGATAGGGGCGCGGGCGACGCAGCTCGGCGAGGGTGGCGGGGGTGAGTGCCTGGGACATGGGGACCCTTCCGGAGGTGGTGTGCGTTCCTTGGCTGTTCCCGCAGAGGTTCGAGATGAATCCGTAATATGCGATAAATGGTCGGAATATCTGACATTTGACAACCGGGCGGGCGCAAAATCGCGTGTGCCAACCGTGCGGTGCAGGCAATACTCGCTCGTGTGTTCCTGACGATCGGTACCTACGGCTCCACCGAGCGACCCGCCACCGACCTGGGTTTTCTGCTGCACAAGCACCCGGGCAAGGCCCAGTCGTTCGCCACCTCGCACGGCCTCGCGCACGTCTTCTACCCCGAGGCCACCGAGCAGCAGTGCACCGCCGCGCTGCTGCTCGAGGTCGACCCCATCGGACTGGTGCGGCGGGGTCGCGGCAAGGGCCGTGGCGGATCGCCGGACTTCGCGCTCGCCCAGTACGTCAACGACCGCCCCTACGCGGCGTCCTCACTGCTCGCGGTCGCGCTGAGCACCGTGTTCAAGAGCGCGATGAAGGGCCGCTGCGACCAGCGCCCGGAGCTGGCCGCGAACCCGCTGCCGCTGCACGTCTCCGTCCCCGCGCTGCCCGCGAGGGCGGGCCAGGACGGCGGTCCGGAGCTGGTCCGACGCCTGTTCGAGCCGATGGGCTGGACGGTCGAGGCCGAGGCCGTCCCGCTGGACCCGCAGTTCCCCGACTGGGGCGACTCGCGCTATGTCCGCCTCGAACTGTCCGGGACGCTGCGGCTCGCCGACGCCCTCAACCAGCTCTATGTCCTGCTGCCGGTCCTGGACGACTCCAAGCACTACTGGGTCGCGCCCGACGAGGTCGACAAGCTGCTCGCCGCGGGAGGAGGCTGGCTCGCCGGGCACCCCGAGTTGCCGCTGATCACCCGCCGCTACCTGTCCCGCCGCTGGTCGCTGGCCCGCGCGGCGATGGAGCAGCTGGAACTCGCGCGCCTCGCCGAGGCCGACGACCGCGAGCTCGAGGAGATCGCACCGCAGGCCACCGAGCCCGAGCCCGGAACCGAGCCGGAGTCCGGAACCGAGCAGGAACGGCCCACGCCGCTGGCGGTCCAGCGCCGCGCCGCCATCATCGAGGCGCTGCGCAGCGCCGGGGCCACCCGCGTCGCGGACCTCGGCTGCGGCGAGGGCAGTCTGGTCGCCGCGCTGCTCAAGGAGCCGCGCATCACCGAGGTCCTCGGCGTGGACGTGTCCTCGCGCTCCCTGGCCGTCGCCGCCCGCCGGCTGCGCCTCGACACCATGTCCGAGCGCCAGTCGCAGCGCGTCCGCCTGGTCCAGGGCGCACTCACCTATGTCGACACCCGCCTGTCCGGCTACGACGCGGCCGTGCTGTCCGAGGTCATCGAGCACGTCGACCCGCCCCGGCTGCCCGCGCTCGAACACGCGGTGTTCGGTGCCGCGCGACCCGGCACGGTCGTCGTGACCACGCCCAACGTGGAGTACAACGTCCGCTGGGAGAGCCTCCCGGCCGGGCATGTGCGCCACTCCGACCACCGCTTCGAGTGGGACCGCGCGCAGTTCCGCGCCTGGGCCGGGCAGGTCGCCGACCGCTACGGCTACACCGTGGCCTTCGCCCCCGTCGGCCCGGACGACCCCGAGGTCGGCCCGCCCACCCAGCTCGCAGCCTTCAGCCGTACCGGCGACACCACGGAAGAAGCCACCCGATGACCAGCGACCGCACCGTCACCCCCGACAAGCGCCGACTCCCCGTCCCCGATCTCTCCCTGGTCGTCCTCGTCGGCACCACCGGCTCCGGCAAGTCCAGCTTCGCCGCCCGCCACTTCCTGCCCACCCAGGTCATCTCCTCGGACGCCTGCCGCGGCCTGGTCGCCGACGACCCCAACGACCAGTCCGCCTCCGCCGACGCCTTCGACGTGCTCCACTACATCGCCGGCAAGCGGCTCGCCGCCGGACGCCTCACCGTGGTCGACGCCACCAACGTCCAGCCGGAGTCGCGCAAGCAGCTGATCAGGCTCGCCCGCGAGTACGACGTGCTGCCCGTCGCCGTGGTCCTGGACGTCCCGCAGCACATCTGCGCCGAGCGCAACGCCGCCCGCCCCGACCGCGCGGGCATGGGCGCGCATGTCATCCCCCGCCAGCAGCGGGAGCTGCGCCGCTCGCTCGGGTCACTGGAGCGGGAGGGCTTCCGCAAGGTCCACCACCTGCGGGGCGTGGCCGAGGTCGAGGCCGCCGAGATCGTCTACGAGAAGCGCTACAACGACCTGCGGCACCTCACCGGTCCGTTCGACGTGATCGGTGACATCCACGGCTGCCGCTCCGAGCTGGTCACCCTCCTCGGCCGCCTCGGCTACACCGTCGCCCGCGACGCCGAGGGCCGCGCCGTCGACGCCGCCCACCCGGACGGCCGCACGGCGGTCTTCGTCGGCGACCTGGTCGACCGGGGCCCGGACAGCCCGGGCGTGCTGCGTCTGGTGATGGGGATGGTCGCGGCCGGACACGCCCTCTGCGTGCCCGGAAACCACGAGAACAAGCTCGGGCGCCACCTCGCCGGACGCAAGGTGACGATCAGCCACGGGCTGCAGGAGACCGTCGACCAGCTCGCCGCCGAGCCGGCCGGGTTCGTCGCCGAGGTGCGCACCTTCATCGACGGCCTGGTCAGCCACTACCTGCTGGACGGAGGCAGCCTGGTGGTCTGCCACGCCGGGCTCCCCGAGAAGTACCACGGCCGCACCTCGGGCCGGGTCCGCTCGCACGCGCTCTACGGCGACACCACCGGCGAGACCGACGAGTTCGGCCTGCCCGTCCGCTACCCGTGGGCCGAGGACTACCGGGGCCGCGCCCTCGTCGTCTACGGTCACACCCCCACCCCCACCGCCTCGCTCGTCAACAACACCATCTGCCTGGACACCGGCTGCGTCTTCGGCGGCAGCATGACCGCGCTGCGCTACCCCGAGCGCGAGCTGGTCCGGGTCGAGGCCGAGCAGGTCTGGTACGAGCCGGTGCGCCCGCTGATCTCGGACGCCCCCGGCGCCCGCGAGGGCCGCCCGCTCGCCCTCACCGACGTCGCAGGCCGCCGTGCCGTCGAGACCACCCACCACGGCCGCGTCGCCGTCCGCGAGGAGAACGCCGCCGCCGCGCTCGAAGTCATGTCCCGCTTCGCCCTGGACCCCCGGCTGCTCGCCTACCTCCCGCCGACCATGTCCCCCGTCGCCACCTCGCGCCGGGAGGGCTACCTCGAGCACCCCGAGGACGCCTTCGCCGGCTACCTCGCCGACGGAGTCCGACAGGTCGTGTGCGAGGAGAAGCACATGGGCTCGCGCGCCGTCGTGCTGCTCGGCCGGGACGGTGCCGACGGCGCAGCCCTGGAGAAGCGCTTCGGCGTGCCCACCGGCGGGGCGATCTGGACCCGCACCGGGCGCTCCTTCCTCGACGACGAAGCGCTGACCACCGGGATCCTCGACCGGCTGCGCGCCGCCGCCGGTGCCTCCGGCCTGTTCGGCGAGCTGGACAGCGACTGGCTGCTGCTCGACGCCGAGCTGATGCCCTGGTCACTGAAGGCGACCGGACTGCTGCGCCGTCAGTACGCCGCCGTCGGCGCCGCGGCAGGTGCCGCGCTGCCGACGGCACTCGCCGCACTGGAGCGGGCCCGGGCTCGCGGCATCGACGTCGCCGACCTGTCCGACCGTCAGATCGCCCGCCGTGCCGACGCGTCCGCCTTCACCGAGGCGTACCGCAACTACTGCTGGCCGGTGGACGGCCTGGACGGGGTCAGGATCGCCCCGTTCCAGGTCCTCGCCGCCGAGGGCGCGAACCTGGCGACCCGTCCGCACGACCAGCACCTCGCCTGGATCGACGGCCTGGCCGAGGCGGACCCCGAGCTGATCGGGCGCACCGGCCGGATGACGGTCGACACCGCCGACGAGCAGTCCGTCGCCGCCGCTACCGCCTGGTGGGAGGAGCTCACCGCAGCCGGGGGAGAGGGCATGGTGGTCAAGCCGCTGGCGTCACTGGTCCGCCCCGAGGGCGGGCGGCTCGTCCAGCCGGGTGTGAAGGTCCGTGGCCGCGAGTACCTTCGGATCATCTACGGCCCCGACTACACCCTGCCCGGCAACCTGGACCGGCTGCGCTCCCGCACGCTCGGCCACAAGCGCTCGCTCGCGCTGCGCGAGTACGCCCTGGGCCTGGAGGCACTGGACCGCCTCGCGGCCGGGGAGCCGCTGTGGCGGGTCCACGAGGCGGTGTTCGCCGTCCTCGCCCTCGAGTCGGAGCCGGTCGACCCCCGGCTCTGACCGCAGTACCACTCACCGAAGGACAAGGAGCGCCCCGCCATGGCCCCGTACCGCATCGACCGCATCCGTCCCGAGGACGGCGAGCGCTACCGGACGATCCGTCTGCAGATGCTCCAGGACACGCCGATGGCCTACCTGGAGACCCATGAGGACGCGCTCGCCAGGCCCGCGTCCGCGTGGGCGGTGAAGGCGGCGCGCAGGACCGAACCCGGCAGCACCGGGTACGCGGCCGTGGACGCGGAGACGGGAGAGTGGGTCGGCACGATGAGCGCCTACGTCCCCGAGGAGGAGCCGGATCTGGCCTGGCTGGTCGGGGTGTGGGTCCACCCCGGCCACCGGGGGCCGAAGCACGGGGTGACGGACGGGCTGCTGGCGGCGGTGGTCGCCTGGGCACGGGACGAGGTCGCGGTGGGGAGGCTGCGGCTGGAGGTCCACGAGGCGAACGCCCGCGCGATCGGCTACTACGAGCGGAGCGGCTTCGTCCGCACCGGCCGTACCCTCCCGTATCCGCTCGACCCGACGGCCCGGGAGCTGGAGATGGAGCGGGAGCTCGGGCAGGACTGACTGCATAAAAATGCCATGGTGCGTATATGATTGCCGAGTCAGTCGCCCCGACCCCCAGGAGTACGGCATGGCCTTCAATCTGCGGCACCGGCACTTCCTCAAGGAGTCGGACTTCACCCCCAAGGAGTTCCGCTTCCTGCTCGACCTGTCGGCCCAGCTGAAGGCGGCCAAGTACGCGGGCACCGAGCAGCCGCGGCTGCGCGGCAGGAACATCGCGCTGATCTTCGAGAAGGGCTCCACCCGCACCCGCTGCTCCTTCGAGGTCGCCGCCGCGGACCAGGGCGCGCACACCACCTACCTGGACCCGAGCGGGTCCCACCTGGGCAGCAAGGAGTCGGTGAAGGACAGCGCCCGCGTCCTCGGCCGGATGTTCGACGGCATCCAGTACCGGGGCCACGGCCAGGAGATCGTCGAGGAGTTGGCGGCCCACGCCGGTGTGCCGGTCTGGAACGGCCTGACGGACGAGTGGCACCCCACCCAGATGCTCGCCGACGTGCTCACGATCCAGGAGCACAGCACCAAGCCGCTGCCCGAGGTCGCCCTCGCCTACCTCGGCGACGCCCGCAACAACATGGGCAACTCGCTGCTGGTCACCGGTGCGCTGCTGGGCATGGACATCCGGATCGTCGCGCCGAAGCAGCTGTGGCCGACCGACGAGGTCCAGGAGCAGGCGCAGGCCCTCGCGGCCGGCACCGGTGCGCGGATCACGATCACGGACGACGTCGCGGCCGGCGTCCGGGGCGTGGACTTCCTCTACACGGACGTGTGGGTGTCGATGGGCGAGCCCAAGGAGGTCTGGGCCGAGCGCATCGACCTGCTGACGCCGTACCAGGTGTCGATGGACACGGTCCGCGCCACGGGCAACCCGGCCGTGAAGTTCCTCCACTGCCTCCCCGCGTTCCACGACCTGGGCACGGAGGTGGCCCGACAGCTGCACGCCACCACCGGCCTGACCGAGCTGGAGGTGACCGACGAGCTGTTCGAGTCGGAGCACTCCATCGTCTTCGACCAGGCCGAGAACCGGCTGCACACCATCAAGGCGATCATGGTTGCCACCCTGGGCGACTGAGCCCGCCCCTCCGTACGATCAGTGGTTCGCCCGACGGCGATCCATGTGTTCCGGCCCGGTCGCGCACCGGTGGCAGGTCACCGGCCCGTGGGGGCGCATCCGGCTGCCCAGGGCCACGCCCAGCTGGAAGCGGTTGTGCACGCCGAGCCGGTCCATCAGGGGGCGCAGAATGTTCGTCACCGTCCTCGGGCTGACGCCGAGCCGGCTGGCCGCACTGGAATCCGTGTGACCGGCCAGCAGCAGCGACAGCAGCCTGCGCCGCCTCTCGTCGAGGGACAGGCACGGGAAGGGGACCGCCTCTGTCGGGTCCCCCGGACGGACAGGCGACCGTGGGTTGGGCGACGCGTTCACCGGCACTCCCTTGGCTGGTGGATTTCTCACGAGTGACCGGAGAACAGTCGCAAAACACGCTCAGCATCGGATCAGCGTGGGATCGGTGCCGATCTACGCCCCCGCCGACACCGTGTAGTCCAGGACCGCAAGGGCACCGGCCGCGCGTCTCCGCATCTCCGCTTCGTCGCGTCCGGTCACCATCACCGCTGCGAAGAAGTTCTCCTTGGCAAGAGTCGACACGCGGTAGCCGTCGATGATGTAGGCGTCGACGACGCCCTCGACCGCGAGCAGATCCCCGACGGTCGTCCGGCAGTGGACGATGCCGGTCGTGCCGGCCTCGACCGGGACGATCGCCACTGCACCCCCCTGCCCGCGGTGGCCCGGGCCAGGTGGAACGCCGATGGCCATGTCCAGCGCGGCCTCGATCGGATCGATGCCGGTGCAATGCTTGATCGCTGCGGCGTAGAGGCCGCCCCCGGGGCGTGGGTTGATCTCAATGAGTCCGGCCCGTCCACGCTCCGTCATGCGCCCCTCGACGTGCAGCCACACCCCGTCAAGACCGAGCCGGGACAACAGGATGCGCAGATCCTCCACGAATCGGGCGACGACCTCGGCCGGCACTCTCACCGGCGGGGATATGCGCAGGCCCCGGTCATGCAGCCGGACCGCGTCATGATCGGGCTTGTCCGCGACGAAGACGCTTGTGAACGTGCCGTCGAGCATGTATCCGTCGACGGAGAACTCCTCCCCGGCCAGATACTCCTCGACGATGAATCGATCCGGGACATTCGCGTCCCGCAGCTCCGCGATGACCTGATCGAACTCCTCCCGGGAGCGCACGAGATGCGCGTCGCGCGAAGCGCCGCTGCCCACGGCCGGCTTGAGCACGACCGGATACGCCGTCGGCGGCGTCTCCGGGAGCTGCGCGACCGAGCCGTCGGTCCAGCGGAGGGGGAAGACTCCGGCGGCGTCCGCGGCCCTTCGGACCGCGGCCTTGTCCGTCAGGGAGGCCAGGCCGGTGCTGGGATCCGCCAGGCCGAAGCGGTCCAGCAGCGCGGCGCGGCGCAGGACCAGTGACTCCACCATGGTGACGATCGCGCCCGGTCGGACATCGGCGCGTGCCACGGCCGCGGCGACGTCCGCATCGGCGTCGTCCCAGTCGACCACGACATGGTCGTCGCAGACCGCGGCGTTGGGGTCGTCGACCACCTCGGAGACCAGGACGACCCGCCAACCCCGCTGCCGCAGCGCCGGACCGAGACGCGCGATCCCGCCGGCGAGCCCGGCCGAGAGCAGCAGGGCCGTGCGCTGCTCCACCGGGACGGTGAGCACGGGAAGCTGCTGCGGGATCTCCTTGACGAGGGCCTCGAGCCCTTCGTGGGTATCGGCGCCGAGGAATGCGAACACCACCCACTCCGAGGGATGGCGCATGGCCAGGATGTCCGAGGGCGCGGCCCATACCTGGGCCTGGAGGACCCCGGGGATGGCCATGGCGTCCGCGACACTGGGGATCTGCACGATGCGGCCGGGGGCGTCCGGCCGGAGGTGGACCATGCCGATGCAGGGCGCGCTCGGATGCGGTGGTTCGGTCCGGCCGTCGATCGCCAGATCGGCGAGGACCGTCCAGATGCTTCGGCCCAGCCCCTGGCTGATGAGACCGGGAATCCAGCCGCCGCCGACCCGCGTGGCGATCTCGGAGAAGACGATCCGTCCGTCCGCCTGCCGGAACACTTCGAGATGGATCATCGTCTCGGTCACCCCGAGGCCGTCCATGACGCGCGCGACGAACGGCTCCATCCCGGCATACAGCCCGGGGTGGGCCTCGCGCGACAGCAGTTCTCCGCCGTCCTGGGGACACTCCCCGCGTTGAACGGCCAGACGGGGCGCGAAGTAGCGGGAGATGAAGAGGAAGTGAGGTCCGTCCGCGCCCCAGTAGGCGTCGACGTGGAGCTCCTCGCCGTCCACGAAGGACTCGACGATGAGCTGCCGCGACGACAGGGCGGGCTCGTAGGTGAAGGATCGGCAGATGTCACGGAAGTCCGCCGCATCCCCTGCCCGGAGGGTGCTCATCGTGCCGAAGCCGGCGGCGGGCTTCACCACGACGGGGAACTCGAGCCGCCCCGCCAACGAGGCCACGGCGGCCTCGTCCGAGGGATCGGGCAGCGAGTGGAAGTCCGCCGTCGGCACTCCGGCGGCGGAGACCAGGCGTTTCATCAGCCTCTTGTCGCGGCTCGCGACCGAGGTGACGAGCGGAGCGCCGACTCCCAGGACATCCGCGAGGCAGGCGGCGCCGAGTTGGGAGAACTCGGTGAAACTCACGACCTTGGCGACGTCGGGGTCCTGCATCCGGATCGAGACCGCCACGGTCGCGAGCTCCTCCAGCGCGTTGAACGTGCTCACCCTGTGGACGGTGGCGGCCCTGGCGAGCAGATCCTCGTCGATGTCGGCGTGTGCGACATCGTAGGCATCAAGGACGACATGCACGCGGGTCCGCTCCAGGAGTTCCCCGGCGAGTTCCGGTTGCCACTTGCACAGCACGACCGACCGGCCGTCATGGGAGTTCACGCATTGCTCCGTTCAAGGAATGTCGGGCGAGGTGGCGCAGGCAGCTACATGTTCATGAAGGCGTAGGAACTGCCGCACTCGAAGACCTCGCCCAGCCGCAGGTGATCGGTCTCTCCCCGCAGATAGCGGGCGGTGGCGTCGAGCTTGGCGTCCCACTCCTCCGGATCCAGCGCCTTCGCCCGGCTCGTGAGCTCGGAATGACCGCGATGGAACTCCGCCATCGACGGCACCATGTAGGACTTCGGGACCTGTGTGGTCTCGGAGCACAGGAAGAGGGTGATCGTCGGCCGGTCGGCGGCAGTTGCGCGATCCACCTCGACGTCGTGGATCAGATCGGTCGACATGAAGTAGCTCTGACCCTGCTCCAGCAGAACGCGCTCCTCGACGGTCCGGAGACGGCTGCGCACGTATTCCTGATGCGGCGGCCATACGCCGTCGACGCGTTCGAGGTCGACGTCCTGGTAGCGGTCGGCGGGCCCGGTGGCCGCCGGTCCGGAGCCCTCTTCGTAGATGGACTGCCGCATCTGTCCGACGGAGACATACGAGACGAACGAGAACGGGTGCGAATGCGGCGGTTCGACGATCGCCTCCGGTTCGAAGCGCTTGACCGACTCGAATCCCTGTGCCTCGGGGTTGGGCTGCCAGATGTGAATGCTGGCGTGCCATTCCGCGACCGAGTAGCCCATGAAGTCCTCGACCCCGTCGCCCGCAGGCGTGGTGCTGGGGAGCTTGGTCGCCTCCGAGGCCAGCACCAGCGACTGCCCGGCCCAGCCGTAGATGCAGTGCGCGCGACCGGCTCGGGACCGCTCGGCGATCTCGTGGTCCGACGGCCGGGGGGCGGCGAGCGATGCCCGCATCAGTTCGAGGAAGGTGGCGAGATTGTCGGCCCGGCCGAGGGTGCGGACGAATGCGTTCATCCGTGAGATCCGGGCGACCCCCTCCGGCGTGTGCCGGATCTGCTCGAGCAGTCCCTGCAGTTGTTCGAGCGCGTCGGTCGCGTCCGTCCTGCCCAGGGCCGGTCCGGCAAGGATGTCGGTGATCGCCTCCGCGGTGTCGCCGTCGCAGTGCGCCGATGACAGTGCGTCACGTGAGCTTTCGAGGGATCCGGTTGTCATGGTCGTAGCCTTTCCAGGTCTGCGGTGTCAGGGTGAGGTGTCCACGGGGAGTCGGCCGAGTGCTGCCGCGGAGGCCGCGCACACGGCGATCAGGGCGATCCACGGCCACTGCCGTCCCTGGGACAGGAGCCAGGTCAGTACGGCGGGTGCGAGGGCGCTGCCCACGCTCCAGGAGAGGTAGAACACCCCCAGGTGACGGCCCGGCGCGCGGGCCGGGGCGATCCGTGCGGCGAGGGCGCCCACGGTCGGGCCGTACAGCATCTCCGCGAGCGTCAGCGCGGCGACCGCCCCGAGCAGGGCGGTGGCTGCTCCCCACCAGGGCACCGCGGCGAGCGCCCACAGGCAGAGGAACGCCACCGTCCAGGCGCCCGCGGCCGCCTGGACCACACGGACCTGGGGGAACCGCTGGACCCGGCGGGTCAGTGAGGTCTGTCCCAGGACCACGGCCACGGTGTTCGCCGTGATCGCCATCCCGCCGAGAAAGCCCCAGCGTCCCAGGACCGCGGCCAGGTAACTCGTCAGCAGCACCGGTAGCACGTTCATGCACAGGACCAGCCCGAGCCCGGCCGAGCTCAGGAGCAGCAGGCGGCGTTCACGCAGCACAGAGCCGTAGCCCGCCCGCGCATCCGCCGCGGCCGGGGCGGCCGGGGCGGCCGGGGGCGGCTTCTCCGGCGCGCGGACGCCGGGCAGCCGCCACAGCAGCGCCGCCGCCACCACGTAGCTGGCGGCGTTGACGCCCGCCAGCAGGAGGTAGGCGGTGTGGCTGCCGAGGGCGACCAGCGAGGTCCCCGCGACGGCTCCCACGCCGTAGCCCGCGTTGCGCGCGGCCGACTGCCAGGCGAACCAGCCGGCCCGGTCGTCGGCCTCGGCCATGGTGGAGACAAGGGCGGCGCCGGCGGTCCTGAGCACCGTCTGGCCGACGGCGGCGACGAAGCCGACCGCCACCAGCTGCCAGGCGGACCCGACCCACAGGTAGGCGGTGAACGCGCCCGCGCTGAGCAGGTTGCCCCCCACCACGAAGGGCAGCGGACCGATCCGGTCGACCAGCGAGCCGACCACCACCGAAGCGGGCAGCGCCAGCAGGCTGGCTGCCGACAGGCACGCCCCGACGACGGGCAGCGGCAGGCCGACGATGTGCACGAAGAAGAGGACGCTGAACGGCAGGAACATTCCCGTGCCGATGCCGTCGGCGGCGACGGCCGTGGCCAGCCGAACGGGGACCGCCGGCCGCGGCCGGGCCCGGCTGTCCGGCTCGCGCACAGTCGTGAGTTTCACGATCGCCGATCCTCCGGCCGGTCGGACTGCGAGGGGGCGTCCTGCAACGAGTCCTGCAACGCCCTGGGCAGGCGGACGCTGCCGTGATAGATCGCCAGCAGCATGGTGTCCGCCGGGGTTCCGGCCAGCGCACCCGAGTCCAGCCGGAGCCGCACCTCACTGCCCGTGGGGACCCCGGCGCTGACCTGTCCCGCCTCCGCCAGCATGGAGTGGACGTGGGCGGGCAGCGTCGAGCCCCGGGTACGGCTGTCGCCGCGTACGCAGTCGGAGATCGACTCCGCGACGTCGACCTGGAAGGCCAGGACGGCCTCGAACTCCTCGCGCGGTACGGCCCGGTGGGACGGCAGTCCCCGGTACAGGTACTCGGCGGCCTCGCGGGCGATGTCTCCCGCGCTCGCCCGGTCGGCGAGTTGCTGCATGATCGCCTGGTAGTGGAGGTGCTCAGGTACGGCGCCCTCCTTCACCAGCGAGCCGATCAGGTCGGTGTCGAGCGCCGAAGGGTCGGACCAGGTCAGCCGCTGGTTCGCGGCCAGGCTGCGGAGCACCGTGTCGGAGCAGTCCTGGTCCAGGTAGTCGACCAGCCGGACCAGCAGGTCGACGATGCGGACGCCGGTGCGCAGGTTGAGGTAGTGCAGCAGGGACCGCAGCAGGCAGTTGTAGAAGACGGCGCCGACGAGCCGTACGTCCAGACCGCGCTGCCAGTCGTCCTGCGACATCCGGTCGTGGGCCACGACGAACTCGGCCTGCATCTCCGGATTCGACACCTGGTAGGGCAGGAGACGGGTGACCAGCCCGTGCTCCTCCCGGAACGAGTCCCTGGTGTATTCCGTGTTGTTCAGCAGCAGGAGCGGATAGACGACGGGGTGGCCGCCGGCCGCGATCGCCTCCTCGACGCTGTCCAGGTGTGTCTCCAGCGACTCGCCCGGCAGTCCCCAGATGAGTTCCGTGTAGGTCGGGATTCCATGCTCCTGGAACTCCCGCTGGAGGGCGCGGTAATAGGAGGTGCGGATGTTCGAGCGGTTCGCGATCTCCAGCACCTCCGGTGTGAAGGACTGGGCGGAGAGAGTGACGGCGGAGATGAGCCGGGCGGAGTAGAGGATGCGGGCGGCCTCGATGACCCGCTTGTTGGTGTTCTTCGCCCAGTTCGTGTAGAGGAACAGCTTCTTGTCGCGCCGCTGGAGCTCCTGGACCAGCCACTCGGCGATCTCGACATCCCGCGGCAGGATTCCGAAGTTCGCGTCCGCGATGAACAGCGTCGCATTGTCGGGCGCGTGCTCCACGACATGGCTGATCTCCTCCTTGACCCGTTCCAGGGGAAAGGTCCGGACCTTGGACTTGGTCGCCCCGCCCCAGTAGCAGAAGGCGCAGGAGTAGGGACAGCCGCGGTTGGTCTCCATGATGATGGTCCGCGAGGCGCTGAACGCGTCGGTCCCGTAGACGCCGCTGAGTATCGGGGACGGCAGTTCGGCCAGATCCATGATCCGGACCGCCGCAGTGGTGGTGACGATCCGCTCCCCGTCGCGGAAGCTGATGCCGTGAACGGATGCGAGGTCACCGTCCGGTTCGGCGAGCGCCCGCAGCAGGTTGCGAAAGGTGATCTCCCCTTCGCCGTGCACGAGCACGTCGACCGCCGGTTCGGCGAAGACCGTCTCCGTCTGGTAGCTGACGTCGTTTCCTCCCAGCACCACCACGCACCGGGGCCAGCGTCGTTTGACCTCACGGGCGACGGACATGACTCCGGCCCGGTTCCAGAAGTACACCGACAGGGCGACCACGGACGGCGGTTCAAGTCCACTGACCCAGTCGGGGAGGCGGTCCATCAGCCCGGGGTCCTGGAACAGCACATGCTTGCTGAAGCGGTACCCGGCGGCGACGCGGCCGTCCACCTGGGCCGACGCCTGGAGTGAGCCGAGAATGAGGCTGTAGTGCACGTCCGGCATCGCCGTGATCTCGATCAGGTGGCAGAGCCTCTGCGCGGGATCCTGCACGGTTTCCCGGAATTTCTCGGTGAGCATCGTACGGCCTTCCGGCTGGAAGCGAATAGGTCGGCACAGACATTCCTCACGGCCCGGGCCAGAGTCCGGCGGCCTCCAGCCGGTCCACCGCCTCCATCAGCACCGCCTGGTCGGGGCCGAGATACAGCCGCGCGTAGCCGGTGTCCGGGCTGTCGCCGGTGTCGGCGGTGCGTGCCAGCGGCCAGGCGTCGGAGAGCAGCACCCCGCAGTCGAGTACGGCGCTCCGCAGGTAGTCGCCGACCTTCAGGTGCCGGGGTACCGGGAAGAGGACGTACGGTGCCGCCGGCCCGGCGATCGCCGTCCGCCTGACCTCCTGCGGCAGCCGGTCGAGCACCGCCGCACGCTTGTCGGCCGTCGCGGCTCGCTCCCGTGCGAGGTAGTCGGCCACTGCCGCGGGCTGTGCGAGCCACTGCGCCATCGCCCACTGGAGGTGCACCGCGTAGTTGAAGGTGTGGCGTGGGCGCAGGTCGTTGACCAGCGTGTCCAGCAGCGCCGGGGCCGCTGTCACCGCGCCCAGTGCCCAGCCGTTGCAGTGGAACTGCTTGCCGAGGGAGCGGACACCCAGCCACGGGACCGGGGCGGGGTGCCCGTCCAGGTGCTGCAGCAGGATCTCCGTCGCCGAGGTCACGGGTTCCTCGGGCGGGCAGAGGCCGTAGTACGCGTCGTCGACCAGGATCGCGGCACCCTGCTCCAGGGCGACCTCGACCATGGCCGCCACGACGTCGGGATGCCAGTTGGCCCCGGTCGGATTGTGCTGGGCGTTGACGACCACCATGGACAGGTCGCCCGGGCCGAGGGCGGCCGCCGCGCGGCGGATGTCCTGCGGCGAGAGGCTCGCGCCGGCGGCCGGATCGAAGGGGACATAGGCGGTGTCGAAGCCCAGCGGTTCGGTGAACCCCGCGTAGTCCCAGGCCGGCGCCACCGCGAGGACGGTTCCGGGCCCTTGGCCCGCGCGGGCCCGCTCCGAGGCGACATGGGCCGCGAAGTCCCGCATGGCACTGCGGGTTCCCGTCCAGCTGACCGCCAGCTCCCAGCTCGACGACTGCGGGAGGCGCTGGGTGTCGGCCACGTACTCCTTGAGGACGTTGCGCAGCAGCGGCAGGCCGTACATCGAGATCTGATAGCCGTGGGTGCTGGCAGGGACGCGACCCAGCGCGTCGAGCAGGGGGCCGGGGGTGTGGTCCCAGGTCTCTCCGAGGCTGAGCATGATGGGCTCGCCCGCGGGGGCGCCCGCGGCCAGGTACTCCTGGAGCCACTCCACATCCGGCAGGTGGTTGGGAGGCACCGCGTCGGCCAGCATCGCACGCAGCGGGCTGCCGTTCGCCGGGTAGCTGCTCACGGCCGGGACCCGTGGACGCGGCGGGTGGTGTGCAGCACGGGCTCGGGATTGGGGTGGCCCTTGCGGAACAGCAGGATGGAGTAGCCGGCGTAGGAGAGGTTCTCGTCGAAGATCTCGTAGAAGTGCGCCAGCCGGGAGTTCAGCGCCGCTGTCTTCTGCGCGGGCTGACCGGCCAGATGCGCCTGGTCCATCACCTGCTCGACATAGGCGGCGATCCGCTCGGGCGTCTGGCGAATGTACTCGTACGGCTCGTCGGCCACGAGGCTGACGCCGTCCCGCGAGAAGACGTCGATCCAGTACTGCTCGGAGGTGACCTGGAGCGGGACGCCGATCGCCGCCTCGACGGCCTTGCGCAGCGGCTCCGGCGGCGCCTGGCGGTAGTAGATCGGTACGACGGCCAGCACGCCCCTGGGTGCGAGCACCCGGTAGTACTCGTCGCAGGCCTGCTGGTGGTCGGTCATGAACGAGGTCACGTTGCTGGCGAAGACCAGCTCGAAGAGGTCGTCGTCGAAGGGCATGCCCTGGCCGTCGCCGAGGACGAACTCGGCGTTGTCGATGCCCGCTCGCTGCGCCTTGGCCGCGGCGAAGGCGTTGGAGACGGGGTTGACGTCCAGGCCGGTGACCGGCGAGTCGAGCCAACTGGCCATCTCGATCGTGGTGTAGCCGGTGTTGCTGCCCACCTCCAGGACGCGGCCCCCGCGCCGGGGGCCGGCCAGCTCCAGCACGCGGCGGACGGTGGCCCCGCCCCCGGACGGCATGTTCGGCTCGTTGGTCAGGGCGACCACACGGGAGAAGTCGAGCTCCTTGATCTCCGCGACGGAGAGGTCGGCGAGAGCCCGGGTTGCGATATCGGTCGGGGTGGAGGTGGTCATGGCTTCCTTCGCATGGGATCGGTGGGGGTGGTTCACGAGGTGTCAGAGGTGCCGCAGGGGTGAGGGGATGCCGAGCTCGACGGCGACGGCACCGACCGAGGCGACCCCCACGTTGGTGTGGCGCAGCTTCGACAGGGCCTCCTGCCGTGACATCGCCCCGATGCGCACGTGGTGGGCCATCTCGTAGACATAGGGGTGGTAGCCGTAGGTGCGGAGGTGGTCCAGGACCAGCAGTCCGTTGAGACGGCAGTTGGTCGAGCAGGAGTCGGTGTCGCGCGGCGCGTGCCAGCCGTGCTCGGCCAGGACCGACAGGGCGGCCGCCTCGCTGTAGTCGGTGGCGTACAGCGGATTGACCAGGCCGTGCGGCAGTTCGCCGGAGTCGTGGGTCCAGGTGTCCAGTCCTGCGGTCAGCTCCGGCGCACTGGTGCGCACCGGGTCCAGGTTGCGGGAGACCACCTCGCGCAGGAACGAGGCAGGGACGAAGGCGGAGGTGGTCAGCTGTCCGGGTGTCCAGCCGCCGGCGAGCAGCGGCACCCCGTAGGAGGCGGCCGTGCGCATCCCGGCGGCGAACACCATGCCGATGCACGAACCGCAGGCGGCCGTCGAGTACTTCACCGTCTCCGGACCGAAGTCACCGGTCAGCGCGCTGCGGTAGACACCGTGCATCAGTTTGCGCTTGGGACGCAGCACGATGTGGTCGGCGTCGACGCTGTCCAGGACCGCCCGCATGTTCGCCGCCGTCACCTCGGCCAGGAAGCCGTTGTCCAGGGTGAGCGCCAGGACCCGCATGCCCCGGTTGACGGCCAGGTCGATCAGGGAGAGCGAGCTGTCCTTGCCGCCGCTGTAGAGCAGGACGCAGTCGTAGTCGGCGCCCCTGCTCCGGGCTTCGGCGAGGACGGTGTCGACCGCCTCGTGCGAGCCCTCGATGCGCTCCGACTCGCTGCGGCAGTAGTGGCACAGCCCGTCGGCGTCGAAGGCGGCTTCGGGGAAGTTCTCGGGTATCACGCACCGCACACACATCCGCGCATCGGTGTCCACGACGACCGTGTCGTTCTCGGCGGTGAAGCGTGTTCCGCTCATGTTTGTCCTTTCAGCAGGGTGAGGCTGCAGTCGGTGGCGTCGAGCAGGGCGCGTCCGCCGACCGGAAGGGTGAGCCGGGGCTCGGTGTGCCCGAAGTCGACATCGACCAGCACCGGCAGTTCACGGTGCCCGAGCACGGCGCGGACGACCGCGTCGAAGTCGCTCGATCCGGCCGCGGCGGCACGGGGCCGGAAGTGACGACCGATCACCAGCCCGGCGATGCGGTCGAGGGCGCCGGAGTTCTCCCACTGGAGGAGGTGGGCCCACATCGCGTCGGGGCCTGCCTCCTGGAATTCCAGGCAGAGGATCGCGCCCTCGGGGTCCGGCATGTAGGGAGTCCCGAAGAGGTGGGCCGCGGTGGCCGCGCAACCGGGCAGGAGCCAGCCCTCCACCGATCCGGGCGACAGGCAGCGCCACCGGCCGGGCCGGCTCGTGCGTCGGCGGTCGTCCTCGGTGTCCCACCACAGGGATTCGTCCGTCCACGCCGGAGGGGGTGCGAGGCGGACGGGTGTCTCCTGCGGGTTCAGTGCCCGGAGGAAGTTGTCCACGGTGTAGGGCCAGGGCCCTCCCCACTCGCCCCATTCGGAGACGAGCATGGGCCCGTGGAAGGTGACCAGCCCGGCCTGCGAGAGGGCCGACCAGAGGACGGCGGTGAGGTCGCTGTAGCCGATGATCGGCCGACGCGCCGCACGCACCAGATCCCAGTCGATGTGCCGCAGCACGGCCGCGGACGTGTGGCCGCCGGCCGCCGCCACCACTGCGCCGACCCGGTCGTCGCCGAGCAGCTCGTGCAGGTCCTCGGCGAGCCGTTCGGGGGAGGCGGCGCCGATCCCCGCGTTCCGCTCGCTCGCCGATGCGGTGACCACGTCGAAACCCGCGGACCGCACGGCGTCCAGGGCCCGCCGGTAGCGGCGGGGGAACATGGCCGGAGCCGGCGAGGAGGCGGACCAGATGCCCAGCGCGCTCCCCTCCGTCAGGCTCCGGGGCAGCCGCAGGCCACGTCGGTCGACAGCCTCGGCCATCAGTAGAACCGTCCTTCCTCACTGATGAAGTGCGTGCGGCCCCGGTCGGCGCCGCACTGCTCGCACCGTCCGGTTGCCACCGGGACGATGTGGCCGAACACGGACGAACCGAGGTCGGCGGCGCACGGCCCGCAGAGGGTGCGGACATGCCCGTTCCGGTCGGTGGTCGCGGTCAGCAGCCGTTGGGCCGAGCCGAGCAGTCGTTCGTCATGGGCGTCGAGGTGCGCCCGGACCGTGTGCGGGTCCGGTCGCCCGGACAGCTGGACGCGTTCCCTCGGCAGCCGGGAGCAGAGCACGACCGACCCGGGCGACCTGTCCAGACCCAGCACCAGGGGGACTCCCTTGCGGTGCCAGGACCGCTCGGCCCGGGCGCGGGAGGCGTTGCTCGCGGAGACCCGGACCACGTCATGGCGGATCCCCGCGTCGTCGAGCTCCTGGAACCAGTTCTGACAGTGCGACAGGTCGGTGTCGGGACCGACCGTCACGCCGAGCTGTACGGGTGCGACGGCGCTGGGAAGCATGAGCCCGCGGGAGTCCTTGTGGACCATGGCCGCCGTTGCCAGCACCTTGCCGGTGAAGCCGATGTCCACGATGTCCTGGTGCTGGCCGAGCGCCTTCCTCAGCTCGTCGGCCAGAACGTACAGGGTCGCCAGGACGGTGGGGCGCCGGTTCGGCAGCGCGGTCACCACGAGGTAGGTCAACTTCCCGTAGCTGGACAGCTCGTCGGTGCACACCGTGATCGAGGGGATGCTGATGTTCCGCAGCATCTCCTCGATCACCGAACGGTAGAAGTCGAGGACCTCGGCTGCCGTGTCGCCGGCAGCCAGCTGGTTGAGCTCGACGACCGGCCAGACCATGCGGTCCCGGAACAACGGCGCCGTCCTGCCGGGAAAGTGCCGCAGGACGGTGCCGACGGCGATCAGCGGACCGGCAGCCTGCTCCCGGTCCAGCTGCGCGAGGGAGCTGACGATGTTGTCGGACCGGAACAGCGCGTCCGGGTTTCCCGGCGCGTCGAGCAGTTCGTAGACATTGCCGTAGTCGCCGAAGACCCGCCGGTTGTCGGCCTGGGAGGCGAGGAATCCGTGCTCGACGACGCTGACGGGATGACGCGCACGCACCAGGTCCACGAACGTCTCCACCAGGAGCCGCACCGCCTCGATGCCCCGGCCCCGCCAGAGCGGGATGCCTTTGATCGCGGGTGGCCCCATGATGAACTCTGCTGCCTCGAGGCCCTGGATGTAGGGCTGGGTGGCCATGTCTCTACCGTTTCTGGGGGCTGGGACCGAGGACGGCTGCCATGCGCAGCCGCTCCGGGGTCCGGTTCGGGTCCAGGTTGCTGGTCCACCGCGCGGCGCAGGTGGAGAGCGCGGCGCCCAGGGCAGTGGTGAGCTCGCGCACCGCCTCGCCGTCGACGTCGTCCGCCTGGACCAGCAGGAGTTCGGGGACGGGGTTCCAGTCCTCCTCCACGCCCCAGCCGAGCGAGAACCAACGGCCCGTCAGTCGGCGTCGCGAGGGATCGACGAGGTCGAACCCGGTGCCGTACGACCGTACGGACCACCGGCCCTCGTCCCGACGAGCCGTCACCGTCTCCGGATAGCGGATCCGCCGGGCGTTCTGGAGGGGCACCGCCTCCAAGGGGTACAGCTCCTGAAATCTCAGCTTCCGCAGCACCGTTGTGATCGATTGCGCGTTGCTGCTTCCGAACAACAACAGACCCTCTCCCCACGGTTACGGCGCGGTGACCACACCGTTGAAGCGCTCGACCAGCTGCAGGTCCCGGATGTCGGGGTGGTCGAGGACCCACATCAGGAAGCGCTCGACGCCCATGCCGAATCCGCTGGTGCGCAGCGCATGGTGCTCCTTCATGCCCACGTACCAGGCGTAGTCCTCCGCTGCCACCTGGTGGCGCGCCAGCGCCGCGCGCACCTGCGCCCCGCCGGTGTGCCGTTCGCCGCAGCCCATCACTTCACCGGGGCCGAGCAGGAGGTCCGCGTTGAGCGCCTTCTCACCGCTCGCGTCGGTCGCCTGGTAGAAGGGGACCGAGAGGTGGTCGAAGCCGCTCAACCAGACGGCGGGGCCGAAGCGTTCGATCAGGCGGCGCTCGCCGGCCCGGGTGATGGTGCGCCACTGGTCACCGAACTCGAAGCACTCGGGATCGGCTCCGAGGAGGTCGACCGCCTCGTCGAAGGTCATGCGCGTCGTGGGGGAGGCGAGGAACTTCTCGATGTGCTCGGTTCCGCCTGCCTCCCGGCGGACGGTGTCGGCGAGCTCCGAGACGACGGCGGAGGCGAGGTGGCGGATGTAGTCGTCCGCGACCCCGATGACGTCCTCCAGCGAACCGGGGATCTCGGCCTCGCTGTGGAAGAACTGGCTGAGATGCGTGGCATCGGCGTCCTCCCCCCGGAAACTGGGCATCAGGTAGTAACAGCCCGCCGATGTGAGGCGACAGCCGTACTCGAGCATGAACTGCATGGAGTCGGCCAGGTAGACGGGGACTCCGAAGAGGTCCACTTGCACCGGCAGCGAATCACTGCCCAGCCCCATGGGCGAGGAGATGGAGCCGGTCGTCACCGGCAGATGGACGGAGCGCACGTTCCTGCTCCGCCAGAAGCGTGCGGTCTCGTAACTGATGAGGTCCTGAAGATCGACCAGGCTGCGGTAGAACGGCTCTTCGAGCACTGTGAGATAGCGCTGCATGGATACTCTCCATCGGAAGTCTCTTGAACGGGATTTGGGCATGTCGGAGCACGCCACGGCACCGGCCGCGTCCGATCCGATGACCTGGGGCCGCTTCAGCGCGTGGCGTTCCGGGAGTCGGGGGTCAGGAACCCGTGCTGTTCCAGGGGCCCTGCGCCGCCGCGACCGTGCTGCGTCCCGAGTTGTGGGGGCCGGTGGATTCGTGGCCCTGGGAGGCGCGCGAGCCGAGTCCGGTCAGCAGGGCGAGAAGCATGACCGCGAGCAGCGACCCGGCTGTGCGTCGTCCGGATGCACGGGAACGGTTTCGACCGGTCCGGCCTGCGGTGGACTTCTGCTGGTGCGACATCGTGCTGTTCCTCTCGGTCGTGCGGCCTGCTGCGGCTACATTCGCAAGGTCCGCTCAATGGACGATCAGTGCGTGATCCGCACCGATATATGCCCGATACACGCCAGGTCACGTCCGGGGCCGGCTCCCGCGCGCCCGTGTGCGGGACGCACGTCCTTCACCGCCGTTCCGCCGCCGGACGCATCACCGCGGCAGAACGCATCGGACTCTCCGTCAAACGCGAGCGGCCCTCTCAAACATGCTGCCTACAGGAACCATTGAATAGGGCCGTGCTATCGTAGCCCGACTGAGGCGGAGATCACCTGCAGACAATCTCCCCGAGTAAGGATGAGCTGTGGCAAACCTCCAGGTGTCCGCCCTCGGCCGCCTTCAGGTGCGTCAGGATGACGAGTCGCTGAATCTCGGCAACCCCCAGCAACAGGCCATGTTCGTCGTGCTTCTCATGCGGGCGGGCCGGTCAGCGACCGCGGCGGACCTCGTGGAGGCGCTGTGGGGCGCGGATGAACCCGCCTCGGCGATGACCACTCTGCGCACCTACGCATGGCGACTGCGTAAAGCGCTGGAGAAGGACAGCAAGAATCCCAGCATATTGGTTTCGCTCGGTGACGGCTATCGGCTGGTGCTCGACAACAATGACGTGGACTTTGTGGTTGCCGAGGAGCTGGCGCACAAGTCCGAACGTGCCCGGGAGGCAAACGACTTCGAAGGCGCATACACGTTGCTCGAGTCGGCCCTCGCGCTGTGGCAGGGCGAGCCGCTGGCTGCCATTCCCGGGCCGTTCGCGGCCCGCCAGCGGGACCGGCTCACCGAAATGCGCCTGTCGCTCCAGGAAAAGCGCATGGAGGTCGGCCTGGTCCTCGGGCACGGCAGCCGGTTCATCTCCGAGCTTCTGGGCCTGATCGACCAGTACCCCTTACGGGAGCGGCTGTATGCCCTGCTGATGCAGGCACAGCACCAGTCGGGGCGCAGGGCCGACGCACTGGTCTCCTATCGCAATGTGCGGCAGTTGCTGGTCGACGAGCTGGGTGTCGAGCCGGGGCCGGAGCTTGCCTCGCTGCACCAGCGCCTCCTCACCGGCGACGCCGAACTCGTGGACGCCCCGATATCCGACGCCGCGGACCGCCCGCAGCCGTCGGGTCCAGCACTGTCGGCACTGCCCGCCACCGACGGCGCCCCCGCCGGGCAGGCCCGCCCTGCTTTTCGGCCACCGGCCCAACTGCCGCCCCAGCCGGCCGACTTCACCGGGCGCTCCCATCTGGCGGTCACGCTGTGCTCCGCGATGAACGTACCCAACCGGGCCGTCCTGCCCGTCGTGGTGCTGGTCGGCATGGGCGGCGTCGGCAAGTCCGCCCTCGCCCTGCATGTCGCCCACCGGGTCCGGGACGCCTACCCGGACGGACAGTTGTACGCGCACCTGCGCGCCGGAGACGGCGAACCCCTCAGGCCGGAGGGCATCCTGGTGGGCTTCCTCTCCGCGCTCGGCCACAACCCCGACACCATTCCGAAGAGCCTCGATGCCCTGACCGCCCTGTTCCGGACCACGCTGGACCGGCGTCGCATCCTGATCGTCCTGGACGACGCCAAGGACGCCGATCAGGTGCGGACGCTTCTGCCGGGGGCGGCGGACTGCGGTGTGCTCATCACCAGCCGGTCCCGGCTGAACGGCCTGTCGCCCGGAATGCAGGCGGAGCTGCAGGCCTTCCTGCCGGTGGAGGCCATGGAACTGCTGGCCCGCACCATCGGCGCCGAGCGGGTCGAGCGGGAGCGGGAGGCGGCCCTCGAACTCATGGAGTCCTGCGCGTTCCTTCCGCTGGCCGTCAGGATCGTCGCCGCCCGGCTGGCCGCCCGCCCCCAGTGGACCGTCCAGTCGCTGGCCAGGCGTCTGGCCGACGAACGGACGAGGATCAGCCAGCTGAAGGCGGGAGACATGACGATCTCCGCGGCCTTCGACGTCAGCTACCGGCAGTTGACGCATGATCAGGCGGCCGCGCTGCGCAGGACGGCCAGCATCGACAGCCCCGACCTGTCGCTGGCCTGCGCCGCGGCCCTGCTGGCCGTCGAGGAGCCGGAGGCGGAGGACCTGCTGGAGTCACTGGTGGACGCCGCGATGCTGGAGTCCCCCTCCGTCGGCACGTACCGCTTCCACAGCCTGCTGCGGGGGTTCGCCCGGGACAAGGCGCTGCCGGAGGAGCAGTCCGGTGCCGTCTCGCGCCTCCTGGACCACCTGTTCGCCTCCACGGTGGCCGCGTTCGCGCAATTCGTCTCCGGCGACCCCATCGAGGACGCGCTCAGTCCCACGGAGGTCCAGGGAGCCCGTTTCGCCACCGCGGCCGAGGCCCGCGCCTGGGCCGGGGCAGAGGGGGGCTGCGCACTCGCCCTGGCAGGCCAGATCGCCCGGACCCTGCTGGCCGAGCCGGCCCACCGGGCCCGGCAGGACGAGACCCGCCGGAGACTGCGGCTCTGCGTCGACCTGCTGATCGCCCTCAGCGCCTTCTGGGCCGATATGCCCAGCAGCGCGTGGGTCGATGTCGTCGAGTCGCTGACGGCTGCCGCGGAGCACTGCGAGGATCTGCACGCCCAGGGCCGGACGCACTTCCTCTCCGGCAACATCGCGCTCGCGACGAGCCGGCTCGATCGGGCGGAGGAGCAGACCGGGCTCGCGGTCCGGCTGGCCCGTACGACGGACGACGCCGTCATCCTGAGGCAGGCACTGAACGACCTGGGCCTCACGAAGCAGCTGCGGGGGGACTTCCAGGAGGCCATCGCGCACTACACCGAGGCGATCGCCCTCGCGCGCCGACTCGGCCACACCGCCGGCGAGGTGGCCACCACCGTGAACAGCGCCCTGCTGCACATCTACGCAGGCGAGCCCGGCGAGGCCATCCGGATCTGTGAGGAGGTCCTGTCCGGCGGGGCTCCCGAATCCGACGACGGGGTCGCCTACACCCACTACGTCCTGGGCATGGCGAACCACGCACTCGGGGACTACGAACGGGCGGTGGTGTGGTTCGAACGATGTCTGGCGTTGTGCACGGCCACACGGCAGCTCAACCGCGAGGCGTACACCCGGTTCCGGCTCGCGGACTCACTGCGGGAGCTGGGGGTCTTCGGCCGAGCGGTGGCGGAGGCCAGGCGGGCGGCCGAGTTGTGCGAGGCGGCCGGCGACCCCCGCAACCTCGGACTGGCGCTCATGGTGATGGGCAACGCCCTGCTGGATCTCGGGGATGCGCAGGGCGCCCGCGAGAGCCTGACGCAGGCCCATGCCCTCTTTCTCCGCCTGGATCTGCCCGAGTCCGAGCGGGCCGCCCGACTGCTCGCCGCCGCAGGCCAGAAGCCCGCCCTCGCACCGTCACCGTCACCGTCGCCGTGACCGTGCGTCCGCATGCGAGGCGGTGACGAGGAAGTTGGCGCCCCGTGCGCCCGCGTCCGGGTCGATCAGAAGTTCGCTCTCCATGGCGAGCACACGTCGAAAGACCGCCTCGTCCGAGAGGAGCCCCTCCAGCGAGACCCCCTCGTGCTGCGGATGGACAAGGCTGGGGAACCCGGTCAGCACCTCGACGTTCATCCGTGAGGAGGTGTGCATGGCGCGGATCTCCCCAGGGGTGAACAGATGCCTGTACGGTGCCTCGCTGGCGGCCCACTCCCTGCCGGTCAGGCTTCGTTCCGCCCCTTCGACATCGCCCCGGCACAGGTCCCCGAAGGCCGCGTGCCAGCGGCTCGGCAGGAAGGACACCATCAGCCCGTCCAGGGAGAGCAGCCGGGCGAGCACGCCGATCACATCCTGGGGATCGGCGACGAAGCCCAGCAGATGGTGGGTGGTGAAGACCAGGTCGAAGGTCCGCCCGGAGAGCCTGTCCGCCACGTCGCCCACGTCGCCGTGCAGATGCACGCCGGTGCTGTCCGGCCACCGCGTCGCGATCGACCGGTTCCAACGCCCGTCCCTCCCACCGATGGTGAGAAAGGTGAAGCCGGGCGGCAGCCGGGAGAGGACCGACAGTTCCAGGGCCGACCACAGCAGGGCGTCGACCAGTCTGCCGTACGCCCCCCGGGCGTTGTGCGGTAACGATCCCGTCATCGCGGCGCCGACCCCTGGTGTCACTGTTCTCCTCGGACGCGGAACGGATCGGACGAGAGAGACCGTAGACATCGCCCGGCAGCGGCCGCAACGGCTCTTTCTGTTTTACGCACAACTGCCCGGCAGGGCCGGAGCGCCGACGGCGTCTAGTGGGCCGTCTGGACCGTGCGGGCGGACTGGCCGGCCGGGGCGTCCCAGTCGATCCGGTATCCGTACTGCCAGGCCATCTTCTCGGGCTTGACCACCTTCATGGCCAGGGGCATCGTCAGGTCGCGCAGCACGCGTCCGAGCGGTCCGGCGGCCTTGTTGCCGTTGGTGCGGGCGGCGGCCGCGATGACCCGCTCGACGCGGGGGCGGCGCAGCTGCTCGTAGGCGGCCAGGGCCTCGCGGTGCGGCAGGTCCCGCAGGCACCGGGCCAGCTGCACGGCGCTCTCCACGGCGAGTGAGGCGCCCTGCCCGGAGCTGGAGGAGGCGGCGTGCGCCGAGTCGCCCACCAGGACCGTCCGGCCGCGGCTCCAGGTCGGGACCGTGGGCATGTTCTCCATCGGCCCGGTGATGACCAGGTCGGCGGAGGCGGTCCGGCGCAGCAGCTCCAGCGCGGGGCTGCGGTCCTTGGCGAACGCCTCACCGAGCAACCGCAGCCACTCCTCGGCGCCCAGCGCCTGGGCCTCGGCCGTGGTCATGGGATGGCTGTGCGGAAGATTGGCGAACCAGACGGCGAGGCCGTCGTCGAAGACCTGGTAGCCGAAGAAGGCGCGCTTGCCGAAGACCATGTGCATCCGGCCGCCGGTGTCCGGCAGCCCGGAGTTCCTGATCGATCCGCCGACGCTGACCAGCCCGGCGTAGTGGGGCTGCGGTGCGGCCGGGTCGATGAGCGAGCGAACCGTGGACCGGATGCCGTCCGCCCCGACCAGGAGGTCGGCGGTGGTGGCCGTCCCGTCCGCGAAGTGCGCGGTCACGGAGTCGTCGCCGTCGTACAGGCCGACGATTCGCTTGCCGTGGACGATGCGGATGCCACGGGCGGCCGCCTCGTCGTAGAGCGCCCGATAGAGGTCGCCGCGCAGGACGAACTGCACGGGCTCGGCCCCGGCCGGGGTGCCGAACTCGGCGAGCCGTTTGCCGGTCCAGCTCTGCAGGACCATGGCGTCCATGGTCCGGCCCACTCCCCGGACCGCATCGTGGAGGCCGATGACGCCGAGTGCGTTCAGGCCGTTGGGGGCGATGCTGAGGCCGCCGCCGACGCCGTCGGCCGAGTGGTCGAACGCCTCGTAGACGGTCGCCTGGATCCCGGCCTGCTGCAGTGCCATCGCGGCTACCGGTCCGGCGATGCCGCCGCCGATGACGGAGACGGTGCGGATGTCGCTGGTGAGGGTCATGACGGTGGTCCTTTGCGGTCGGCGGGTGCTCGCGGGTACTCGTTCGTGTCTTGACTGATGTCCTCATAGTTGCATTGAAACTAGTTGTGAGTCAACTAGTGATCTCGGGACGCCTATGCATGAGTACGAACGGTCGGCACCACCAGCACAACGACCGCGGGGGACGGTTCGAAACGCCAACGGCCCGCTGCCCTCGGATGAGGGCAGCGGGCCGTTGGGCTCGCTGGGTCAGCGGTCAGCGACGGGGTGTCCGTCGCGTCGGATCAGGCGTTCCGGCCGCGCTTGCGGAGGAAGAACACGGTGCCGCCACCGATGAGGACCAGTGCCGCGCCGACGCCGCCGATGATCGGGGTCGCGCTGCTGGTGCCGGTCGAGGCGAGCTTGCCGCCGACCGGGGAGGCCGACGCGGACGGCGTGGTCGGCGTGGCCGGGGCCGAGGAGGCGGGGGCCGACGGCGTGGCGGTGGGGCCGCCGGGCGTGGTCGGCTTGCACTCCAGCGCGCCCTTGAACTCCTTGCTGAAGCCGTTCGGGCCGGTCACCGTGATGTCGTAGGCAGCACCCTCGGCCACCTTGACCAGCACCGTGCTGCTGCTGCCGCCCTGCACGGTGACGCTCTGGCCGCCGACCGTGGTGGTCCACGGCTGGTCACCCGCGTTGCTCAGGGTCACCTCGACGCCGCCCTTGCTGCAGCTGGCCGTGGCGTTGGCCGCCGGGATGACGCCCTTCGGCGCCCACTGGGCGGAGGCCACCGCGGAGGCCGCGACCGGGGCGGTACCGGCGAGGATCATGGTCTGGCTGGTGCCGTCGATGGCGGCGAAGGCGCGGCCCACCGGCACATTGGTGGTGGTGGAGGCGGTCAGCTGCGCGCTGCCGGCGGCGGTGCCTGCCGGAACGTCGAAGAAGAGCTGCTCGCCGTTGGAGGCGGTGGTGGCGGGCTGGCCCTTGCTGTCCACCACGGTCACCCCGGACGGCGCGGTGAGCTGCAGGTCGACGCTGTTGGCGCTGGTGGTGACGGTGACCGGGCCGACCTTCTCGCCGCTCTTGCCCGCCACGCTCGCCGGAGAGATCTGCAGCGTCGGGGACGGCTCGGCGGTGGTGGTGGCGTTGGCCTCCAGCCAGGTGGTCAGCGCCTGCGCGGCGTGGCCCTGCGGCGTGGCGACGACATTGTCGGAGTAGTGCCAGATGGCGGCCTGGGTGGCGGCTGCGGCACTGTCCTGGGTGAGGCCCTGGACGCCCGTCTCGGACTCCACCTGGCTGACCGAAAGGTCGGGGTAGGAGTTGTTGAGGATCCACTGGATCTTGCCCGCGTTGGGGTTGCCGGAGAGCGTGGACTTGTTCCAGTCCGTCTCCGTGTACTGCACGCCGGCCTGGGTGTCGTGGTAGAGGTCGATGCAGTAGACCGAGAGCGACTGGCCGCCCAGGTTCAGCGCGACGGTGCCTCCGTAGGCCTTCTCGTCGCCCTGCGGGCCCGTGATCTCCACCCGCCCGTAGTGGATGAAGTTGCCCAGAGTGGCGACATCGGTGCCGCCGCCGGACGGAGCCGCCACGGCCGTGGCGACGGTGCCCGCTGCGGCCAGGCCGGTCGCGAGCAGCACAGCGGAGAGACGGGCTATACCGCGGAACATACGCATCCCCTTTGCGCGGGGGGTCGATGGACCGCTCCCCGCCTGTATTACGAACCACGCAACTATCGGCCGCATCCTATTGATCGACAGGGGCCGGGAGATCTACTCCGGGGTAAATGATCCGATTGTCACAGGATCGTTATCGATAGAGGTTTGAGGGATCGTCAGGGCGGTTTGACCCGGGTTGCGAACCGGTCACCCTCCGTAGTGGGGGGTCGCTCCGTCCGGTGGTGACGCCCGCACCTTCGTCGGCGCCAAAGCGGCGCCAAAGCGCGCACGGCCAGGATTCCCGCTGCGGGCCCGGGGGTGGCTCGGTTGCCCGGCAGACGCCTCGGACGGGGGACGCCGGACACGCATGGGCCGCGTCGCCTCCGTGCGCGGGATGGACTATGGTTATCTCGACGTCAAGATATCCACGGTGTGATGGCGTTGGTAGTCGGGCCGCATGGCCAGACCCTGTGCTCATTGAGAAACGTTAGGGAGACAGTCGTGTCCGCCAACAGCTTCGACGCCCGCAGCTCGCTGCAGGTGGGCGACGAGTCGTACGAGATCTTCAAGCTGGACCGGGTCGAGGGCGCCGAGCGCCTTCCCTACAGCCTGAAGGTGCTCCTGGAGAACCTCCTGCGCACGGAGGACGGCGCCAACATCACCGCCGACCACATCCGCGCGCTCGGCAACTGGGACGCGTCCGCGCAGCCCAGCGAGGAGATCCAGTTCACCCCCGCCCGTGTGATCATGCAGGACTTC
>Ga0302314_10001247_pt1 | contig 47748 bp, 39 predicted proteins | sample III_Palsa_N2_3_FD_200533 | JGI IMG/M metagenome (GOLD analysis project Ga0302314, IMG submission 200533) | Peat permafrost microbial communities from Stordalen Mire near Abisko, Sweden - III_Palsa_N2_3 | ecosystem: Environmental > Terrestrial > Soil > Palsa > Peat permafrost | place: Sweden...
GGTCAATCGAGATAGTTCGTGGTGAAAACAAAGGCATGATCGCGAGTGGTCGACTACTGTCATCAATTACTCGCCAAGGACAACCGGAAGGAAGTGGGCGCGTGATTAAGCGGTCGATCCTCGTCTTCACCGAAGGGTCGAAGACCGAGCCGATGTACCTGACGCACTGGCGGCGCCTGCACTGTGACCGGGTGAGCGTCGTATTCGACACCTTCCACGCGGCGCCGCTGCAGCTGGTCGAGCGGGCCGCGGCCCGGCGCGCGGGCGAAGTCGGCAAAGCCCGTCACGGGCGGGCCGGCGCTGGCGCCCACGACGAGTACTGGTGTGTCTTCGATGTCGACGAGCATCCGAATATCGGCGCGGCCCTCGACCTCGCCGCGGCCCGCGGCATCCGGGTCGCGGTCACCAACCCGTGCTTCGAGATGTGGTTCCTGCTGCACTTCCAGGACCGGTGCGCGGCGATCGACCGCGGGGACGCCCAGCGGAGATCCTCGGACCTGCTCGGCTGCGGAAAGGTGCCGACCCCGGCGGCCCTAGCCGACCTGACCGGCCGCTACGAGGAGGCCAGGCGCCGGGCGCGCGCCCTCGACAGCAAGCACGCGCTCGACGGGTCGCCGCCGCGCTCCAACCCGAGCAGCGGGATCTGGCGCCTCATCGACCGCATCCGCGAACCGGACCGCATCCACGAACAGCAGCTGCGCGCCTCATGACGAGGCGGCGAACCCGTGCAGGGCGGCCGTGAGCTGCCGGGGCGAGGAGATCATCGTCAGGTGCCGCCCGGGGATCGCGACCGGGGCCGGGGCGCCGATGCGGGTGGCGGTCTGGGCGGCGTCGGCCGCGGACATCTGCGGGTCGTCGTTGCCGTAGATGACCAGCTTGGGAACAGCGAGTGCGTGTAGCTGGCTGAATTCCTTGGCGGTCATGGCGGGAATGCCGTGCCGGAGCGTGTAGACCAGCTCGGACGAGAACCCGGGCTGCTCCAGCGGCAGCCGCCACGTCTGCAGCCCCGCGGAGTCGAGTGGCGGGCAGGCCGGGCCGCACTGGGAGCGGTAGAGCTTCTCGATCAGCCAGCCCTGGCGGAGGGCGATCCGCAGCAGCGTTGTCCGGTACGGGTTGACCAGCAGCCACCCGAGGAATCCCGGCCCGCCGAGCGGGGTCGCGTCGCCGTCGAGGAACACCACGCCGCGGGCAAACCGGGACCCGCCGGTCGCGGCCGCGAGCCCGACGACCGCGGCGCCGCTGGAGTGGCCGATCAGCACGGGGGCGCTGGCGCCGGTCAGGCCCTTCGCGGCGAGGAAGGCGAGCAGCTGGGCGGCCAGGTGGGCGGCGCTGTAGGGCGGGCTCGGCGTGCTGTAGCCGGTGCCAGTGAGGTCGATCGCGAAGACCCGGTGGCCGGCCGCCAGGACCGGGCCGAGCGCGGCGAACGTGTCGGCGGTCTCGAACGCGCCCGGTACCAAGACGATCGGCGTGCCCGCCGTGCCCCACTCGCGGTACCGGGTGTCGAAGCCGCCGCCGCGGGCCATGAGCAGGCGGGAGGGGCGGAGCACGGGACCGTTAGTCGACTGGTTGTAGCCAAAGCTGGCGGCGGTGGCCGCGATAGCGCCCACGAACAGCGTCAGCAGGACCCAGCGCGTGAAGCGCCAGAAGCGGCCGCGCCGCGGCCGGCCGCGCGGAAGCGGGGGCTGCGGCGGGCCGGCACCGGCCGGCTGGTCGCCGCCGTGCCAGCCGCTGAAGGCGGACAGCGGGTGCCCGGCTCGTTCCTGGGGATCGCTCATGGTCGTCTTGAGAGACGTTACCGACCTTTAACTGGCGATGTCCGTCTCTTCGGGACCAGTACCACGCGGGGTCTTCTCAAACGTCATCTCAGGCTCCAGAGACATGGCCGCTACGGACGTTGTTCGCGCCCGCTGCGGCGAGTTCGGCCTCGGCGAGCTTGTGCTCGAGGCGCTGGCCCTCGATGTCGGGGTTGGGAACGTACCGGCCGAACCACGCCGGGTGGTACCAGATCCTCGACCCGGCGATGGCCATGACCGCCGGGACCAGCGTCAGCCGGACGACGAAGGCGTCGAGGAACACCCCGGCGGCGAAGCTGAAGCCGATCGCCTGGATGGTCGGGTTGCTGGTGAACATGAAGGCCACGAAGATGGCGAACATGATCATCGCCGCGGCGGTGACCACCCGGGCCGACGAGCCGGTGCCCCGCTCCACCGCGCGGCGGGCGTCCCCGTGCGCGGTGTGCTCTTCCTTGATCCTCGACACGACGAACATCTCGTAGTCGCTGGACAGGCCGAAGATGATCGCCAGCATGATGATCGGCAGGAAGCTGATCGTCTGCGCGGGAGTGGTGCCGAGCAGGCCCTTGAACCAGCCCCACTGGAATATCGCGACCTGCGCGCCGAGCGCGGCGGACATCGAGAGCAGGAAGCCGAGGATCGACTTGAGCGGTATCAGGATGGTCCGGAACGCGAAGGTCAGCAGGATGAACGCCAGGCCGACCACGACGATCAGGAAGACCGGCAGAGCGGCGGAGAGCTTAGCCGAGACGTCGATGTTCGACGCCGTCGTGCCGCCGATCAGGATGTGCGCGCCGGTGCTGCCCTCGATCTCGGTGCGGTCGGCGCGCAGCGTGTTCACCAGATGAGTGGTGGCCGGGTCGCTGGGCCCTGATTCCGGGGTCAGCCGGATCAGCGAGATGCCGTTCTGGGCAACTACCGGGGTCACCTGAGCGACATCGGGCATCGTGGCCAGCGCGCGGTCGATCTGCCTGGTGGCCGAGGCGCTGTGGACGTCCTGGGCGACGATCAGCAGCGGGCCGTTGTAGCCGGCGCCGAAACCCTCGGTGGTGAGGTCGTAGGCCTGGCGCTGCGTGTTGCCGGCCGGCTGCGAGGCCCCGCTCGGCAGGCCGAGCTGGATCGACAGGGCGGGGACGGCGAGGGCGCCGAGCAGCGCGATCCCGCCGGCGAGCACGAGCAGGCGGCGCCGCACGACGAACCGGGCCCAGCGGTTTCCCGCGGAGCTGTCCGGGTCGGCGGCGGTACGGCGGGCGACCCGTTCGGCGCGGGCGCCGAGCAGCGGCAGCCGGGCGAAGCTCGCGACCTTGAGGCCGGCGAAACCGAGCATCGCGGGCAGCAGGGTCAGGGCGATCAGCAGCGCGACCGTGACTGACGCCGCGGCGGCCAGGCCCATGACGGTGAGGAACGGGATGCCCACGACGGTCAGGCCGCAGAGCGCGATGATCACCGTGAGGGCCGCGAAGACGACCGCGCTGCCGGCCGTTCCCACGGCGAGCGGCACCGATTCCTCTGGTGTCATGCCGTTGAGCAGGTTCGTCCGGTGCCGGGAAAGGATGAACACGCCGTAGTCGATGCCGCAGGAGAGCCCGAGCATCAGCGCGACCGTGGTCGATGCCGAGGCGATCGTCAGCACCGACGCGACGGCGGTGATGCCCATCAAGGTGGTGATCACGCCGATGACCGCGCCGAGGATCGGCATGCCCGCGGCCGCGAACGCGCCGAAGGTGATCATCAGGATGCAGAAGGCGATGATCAGGCCGATCAGCTCCGGCGCCTCCGAGAGCGGCGGATTCCAGCCCGGGTAGACGCTGCCGTTGTACTCGACCTGCACGCCGTCGGCCTGCACCGGCCGCATCGCGGCGGTCACGGCGTTAAGGCTGGCGTTCGTCACGTCGGCCGCGGGAGCCGACCACTGCACCTGGCCGAGCGCGACCTTGCCGCTCGCCGATACGCGCTGGCCCTGGAACGGGTTCACGGCCGAGGAGACCTGGGGTATCGACCGGAGCTTGCTCATGGCCGTCTCGATCGCGGCCTTGTCGGCCGGGTCGGTCACCTTCGCGCTGGTGCGCGTGGTGGCGAACACGATCGTGCTCTGGCCGCCGCTGAACGCCGGCAGCCGGGCGGTCAGGACGTTGGCGGCGTTCTGTGACTCGGTGCCAGGGATGGTGAAGGTGTCGTTGGTCTTTCCGCCGCTGATAGTGGCGATGGCGATGGCGGCGATGGCGGCGGCCAGCCAGATCGCCAGGATGATCCGCCGTCGCCTGAACGCCAGGCGGGCGAGTCGGTACAGGTAGTTCGACATGACCGGTCTCCACGGATCGGGTGCGGGCTCGGTTCCCGACCCTAGGCGATTCACTAGCCGGACGTCAAGTGAATCGCTAGCCGATCGTATGGTGAATGGCTTGCCGTGCGGCTAGCGATTTCGCGATCGTCACCCTGTATACTGCGATCCGGATACACCACTGAGGAGTCACCATGGCGCCGCCTGGCAAGGGCATCTCCAGCCGCACGGCGCAGGCCGAGCGGACCAGGCAGCAGATCCTGGAGACCGCGCAGCGGCTGTTCGCCGACATTGGCTACGACGCCACCTCGCTGCAGATGATCGCCGACGAGATGGGGCTGACCAAGGCGGCCGTCTACTACCATTTCCGGGCCAAGGACGAGATCCTGCAGGCGGCCATGCTGCCGGGGATCCAGCGGGTCAAGGGCTTGCTTGAGGAGACGGCCGCGCTGCGCGGGCGGCGCGCCCGGATCGAGCACCTGATGGCCGGCTTCGTCGATTTCCTCGTCCAGAACCGGCACTACGCGGTGATGGCGGGCACCGATCCCGCCGCCAAGCGGGACCGGCTGAACGAGTCGGGACAGCTCCGCCAGCGCGCCCTCGCCCTCCTCTTCGGCGATAACCCGACCGCGGCCGAACGGCTCGCGCTGGACATCATCTACCGGCTGCCCGACTGCCTGCCCGCTCTGGTCGACCTGACCGACACCGAACTGCGCGAGGCCCTGTACACCACCGGCGTCCGCTTGCTGCGCGTGCCGTCCGCGGCGCGGGAAGACTCTTAAGCCCGCTGTCCCAAATGTCCAGTTATGAACATCAAGCTTGAGTATTTGATTGCGGTTTCCGGTGGACCGGTACTTGCGCAACAGGCCCTCGATCGCCCGTGAACCGCGAAAAGAAGACTATTGAGCGTGAATAGATAACATTTTCAACTCTTTGACCATAATGCCGCGAAGCGCATCCCCGATGAACATGATGGTTGTCAGCGTTTTACGAGGAGTTGAGCAACCGGCGTTTGTCTTATCTGCAGAGTTCTACAGTCAAGGAGCTGGGAATGCGTTTTCGCTATATCGCGGCAACGGTGCCGCTAGGGCTGGCCGCTTCGGCGCTCGCCGTGCTGCCGGCCAGTGCCGGGATCGTCGCCTCCGGGCACGCGACCGTGAGCCGTACGGCCGTGACCGACTCGGCGGGCCGGATGACCCCCGGCTTCAGCACGCCGCACGCCTACAAGTACGTGGGGAAGGCCAGCAGCGAGCTCACCGGGTCGAACTTCCTTTTCTCCTGCCAGGAGCCCGGGGCGGCGATCAACTGCTACACCCCGCAGGAACTCGCGACCGCGTACGACATTCCCAGCAAGCTGACCGGTGCCGGGCAGACGATCGTCATTATCGACGCCTTCGGCGACCCGGAGATCACCCAGGACCTCGGCGTCGAGGACACGGCTTTCGGCCTGCCCGCGGCGAAGCTCAACGTCATTTACCCCGATGGCCAGCCGACCTTCGACCCGACCAACGCCGACGAGGTCAACTGGTCGGGCGAGGTCGCCCTCGACGTGGAGTCCTCGCACGCCATCGCCCCGGCCGCCACCATTGACCTGGTGATCGCCAAGAGCGACGCGGACGCCGACCTCCTGAGCGCCCTGAAGTACGCGGTCGGCCACCACCTCGGCTCGGTCCTCTCGCAGTCCTACGGCGAGGCCGAGGCGTGCGAGGCGGCCAACATCACGACCTCCGACCACCTGCTGTTCGCGGCGGCCGCCGCCGAGGGCGTGTCCGTGTTCGCGTCCTCCGGTGACGACGGCGCCGCCCAGGCCAGCTGCGACGGCACCACCTTGATCAAGTCGGTCGGGCTCCCGGCGGCCGACCCGCTGGTGACCAGCGTCGGCGCGACCAGCCTCACCGCCGAGCAGCCCGACGGCACCTACGAGTCGGAGACCGCCTGGAACGACATCTACGGCGCGAGCGGCGGCGGCTACAGCAAGGAATTCCCGACCCCGCTCTACCAGATCGGCTCCACCCACCAGCCCGGGCGCGGCGTGCCCGACGTCGCCTACAGCGGTGACGTCAACAACGGCCTGCTGATCGCCTGGTCCCAGGGCGTGGCCGCGGACGTTGGCGAGATCTTCGTGGTCGGCGGCACCAGTGCCGGCTCCCCGCAGTGGGCCGCGATCACCGCGCTCGCCGACCAGGCCGCGCACCACCCGCTCGGCTTCCTGAACGACAAGCTCTACGCGATCGCGCACAGCCCGAAGTACTCCTACGTCTTCCACGACATCACGACGGGCAACAACACCGTCTCGTTCACCAACGCGAGCGGGGCCACGCAGACGATCACCGGCTACTCGGCCACCAAGGGCTGGGACCCGGTGACCGGGCTCGGCACGCCGGACGTCGCGCACCTCATCTCGGTTCTCAGCTAATCCACCGCTAGGCGTGACGCAAAGGTCCCCGGGACGCACCGCGTGTCCCGGGGACCTTTGCGTGTCTGCCGCCGTGCGGCATCTGCTGCCGTGCGGCAGGCCGACCGGCGTTCAGGCCAGGATCCGCCGGGCGACCGCGAGGAGCACCGCGGCCAGCACGATCGCCAGGCCGAGCACGGCCACCTGCATCGACACCCAGAGCGTGGCCACGCCGACGCCCACGACCGGGATCGCCAGCCCCACGTAGGAACCGAGGAACAGCCCGGCCAGGCCCTCGCCCCGGACTTCGGCCGGGGTTATCGAGATCACCGTGGCGACCAGGCCGCGGAACGCGGCCCCCGCGCCCCCGCCGGCCACGATGCCGCCCGCGAGCAGCAGCCAGAAAGACGGCAGCCAGACCGAGGCGGTGACCAGTGCGAGCCCGGCGAGCACGGCGACCAGGCCGGCGCCGACCTGGTAGCGGCGCGAGACCCGCCCGAAGACGATCTGGGCCAGGGCGGCGGCGCCGAACACGGCGAACGCGACCGCGCCGGCCACCGCGTGCGAGTCGTTGTGCAGCAGGTCGGCGAGCAGGCTCGGGGTCACGGAGGTGAACAGCCCGAACAGGGCGAACACCGCGCCGCCCGCCGCGGCCACGGCGAAGAACAGCGGCCGGTCGGCGTCGGGAACGGAGATCCGCTGCGGCCGGTAGGCCGGGCGCTGCTCGCCCCGGAGCACCGAGGCGGTCTCCGGCGCGAGGGTGAGGGCGACCGCGCCCGCGAGCATCAGCGCCTCGGAGACCAGGTAGGGGATGACCAGCGCGTGCCCGGCGTACTGGGCGAGCAGCCCGGCGAGCAGCGGGCCGACGCCGATGCCGCCGAGGTTGGCGGCGGTGGAGACGATCTCGCTGCGGGTCCGCCCGGTGCCCGGCCGGGCGGTGGCGTGCAGCTCGCTGAGGTACGCGGTCGCGGTCGCGGTGAGCATCCCGATCGACACGCCGGAGATGACCCGGGCCGCGATCAGGCCGGTGGTGGTGGGCCAGGCGAGGAACAGCGCGCCCGAGGCGATGTTGGTGGCCACGGCGATCAGCGTCATCCGGCGGCGCCCGACCCAGTCCGACAGGTGGCCGGCCAGGAACAGGCTGGCCACGACGCCGGCCGCGTACGCGGCGAAGATCACCGTGATCATGAAGGTGCTGAAGTGATCGCGGGCCTGGTAGAGGACGTACAGCGGGGCCGGGACCGCGGAGAACGCCATCGTGACCGCGAACGTGTAGCCGACGATCCAGAACGCCGCGTTATGACGGCGGCTCGTGGTTAGCTGCCGGGGTGCCGTAGCCCCGGTGCGGATATCTGCGATTGCGCTCATGATGGTTAAAACCGGCACCGTCAGTAGCTAATTTCGCCCTGGTGACGACGGTAAGTGAAGGCGGTTATCGCTACAGCAGATAACCGAGGAACGCCCGGGCCGCCGCCGACGGCCGCCGGCCCGCCGCGGTGGCCACGTGGATCTGCCAGGACAAGGACGGCACCGGCACCATCGCGATGCCCTCGAACCCGGCCGCGGCGGACTCGGGGAGGAAGGCGATGCCGAGCCCGTTCCCGACCAGGTCGGCGGCCGTGGTGTAGTACGCGACCTCGAACGTCACCTGCCGGTCGATCCCGGCCGCGGCGAAGGCCCGGTCGAGGATCGTCCGGGTGCCCCAGCCGACGGGGAAGTCGATGAAGGTCTCGCCGCCGAGCCCGTCGAGCGTCACCGCCCGCGCCTGCGCCAGCGGATGCCCGGGCGCGCAGACCAGCACGAGCGGCTCCTCGGCGAGCTGCCGCACGGTCAGCCCGGGCGGAGGCTCGCCCGGCACCGAGAGCACGGCCAGGTCGAGCGTCCCGTCGGCCACCGCGCGGGCCAGGCCGGCCGAGCCGCCCGGCAGCACCCGCAGCCGGACCACGACGCCGGGGTGGGTCGCGTGGAACCGGGCCAGCGCGGCGGGCACGTCGGCCGAGCCGGTCGAGATCATCATGCCGATCGACAGCGTGCCCCGCAACCCCGTCGTCACCTCGGCGACGGCCTCGGCCGCGCCTCGGGCGGCGGCCAGGGCCGCCCGCGCCTCGGGCAGCAGCGCCCGCCCGGCGTCGGTGAGCGCCACCGTGTGCCGGTCCCGGTCGAACAGCACCGCCCCGAGCTCCCGCTCGAGCGCCGCGACCGCGCTCGACACCCCGGACTGGACGACGTGCAGCCGCCGCGACGCGCGGGTGAACGACAGCTCCTCCGCCACCACCACGAACTTCCGCAGGCTCTCGAGGTTGGGCAGCTGAGCCGCGGTGATGTCGTTCCCCTGGCGATCCGGCTTGGTGCTCACGCTAACCGAGCGTAAGCGGGACAACGGCCTCACTCAAACGGCGCGGGGCTCATCCACCCAGTCGCGCAGGGCCGCGCCGAAGACCAGGCCCAGCCGGTGCCGCACCCGCCGCCGGGTCTCGTCCTCGAGCCGGGGAACGTCACCGTACGCGAGCACGGTCATCTCCGCGCCCGCCTCGTACCGCTCGATCCGCAGCTCCACCGCCGTGACGGCCGGGTCCAGCCACGGCCGCAGGAGCACGGCATCGGGCCGCCGCGCGCCGGCCACTTTCGGCGCGGTCTCGCCCGGCCGGAGGGACAGCCACCGCTGGAGGTCGTCCACGACCGCCTCGTACATGATCCGGGGAGGCGGGGCGTACTTCCACCGTCTTCCGACGACCACGTATTGCGCCGGAGCGGCCCACGGGAGGTCACCGTCCATGCGGGCATCCTACGGCCTGCGCTTATGGCAGTCTGGTGCGGTGACCGGTCCAGCGGCCCAGAGCCGCTGGGCCGAGTCTCGAACCGGATCGGCGAGATCAAACCAGAATAGTGAACGGGCCGTGGCTAGGCACCTCACGGATTCCCTATCTCCCTGGCGTGAGTCACGCTGTCTGGATCCCCGACCGCTAAGCCCCGACCGCTAAGCCCCGACCGCTATGCCCCGGCCGGGCCCGCCCCTCTAATTGGCGTAGCCGGATCACCCCAGGAGGGGTTGGGCGGGCGGCGGCCCGCGCGCGACGCTGCCCGCATGGCGATTGGTCTCTTCATCCTGGTGCGGGAACGGACATTCGCCGACGCGCTGGCGATCCGGCTTGAGGCGGAGCCAGACGTAGGCGTCGTCGCGGCGCTGGACGCCGACGTGGTGCCGCCGCGCTTGTTCGTCGGGAACCGGGTCGACGTGGTCTTGCTCGATGCCGATATCCCGGACGGCGCGGCCTTCCGCCTGTGCGAGGAACTGGTGCGGGCCGGCCAGGCGCCGCACGTGATCCTTACCGGCCAGTCCAGCGACCCGGCGCTCATCGTGCGCGCGCTCCAGGCGGGCGCGGTCGGCTGGGTCGGCAAGACCGAGTCGCTCGAGCGGCTGATCGACGTCATCAGGGGGGTAGCCCGGGGCGAGACCTGGCTGCCCCCGGGCCAGACCGGTGAGGTGCTGCGCATGCTGTTGCCCGGGCCGGTCGGGGAGAACGGCGGCGACGACGACGGCGGCGAGACGCTGGCCACGCTGACCGTGCGTGAGCGGGAGGTCCTGCACTGCCTGGCCACGGGCATCCGCCGTCGCGACATAGCCGGGCATCTGCACATGTCGCCCAACACGGTGCGGACCCACTTGCAGAACCTGATGGGAAAGCTGGGCGCGCACACCGCGCTGGAGGCCGTCACGCTGCTGCGGCGACTGGAGGCTTCCCCCAGATTACGTAGGGAGCGCTAGTGCCGCGAGGGCTCGCCGCGCCCCGCGCGTGCGAATACGTTACTGGCCACGACCAGATTCGCTGGACCTGCGCGAGCGGAAAGGACTGCGGACAGTGCCGTCAAGCGTTTACGCCGGACATCCGGACATTCAAATCGGACGGGAGCCGGCCGACCCCGAGTGGGACCGGTTCGTGGCCGCGGCGCCCGGCGGCACCTATCAGCAGACCAGCATGTGGGCGCAGGTCAAGTCGGTGGCAGGCTGGCGCCCGGTGCGTATCGCGCTGACCGCGGACGGCGCGGTCGTCGCCGGCTGCCAGGTCCTGGTGCGCCGGGTCGCGGGCCTCGGGGTCGGCTACGTGCCGCACGGCCCGCTGGTCGCCGAGGCCGACAGCGCGACGCTCTCGGCCGTGCTTGACGGGCTGCGACAGCTCGTCCGGCGGGAGCGAGTGACGTACCTCAAGCTGCAGCCGCCGCCGGACACGATCGACATGACCGGCGCCCTGGGCGAGCGCGGGTTCGTGCCCAGCGGCCTCGACCCCGCGCCGCGCATGACCGTCCGCGTCGACGTCCGCCAGCCCCCCGAGGCCATCCTCGCCGCCATGCGCGGCCGGACCAGGACTTACATCCGCCAGTCCCAGCGGCGGGGGGTCGTGACCCGCGAGGGCGGAGACGCCGAGCTGCCGGTCTTCTGCGACCTGGTCGAGGCGATGAGCCGCCGCAAGGGGTACTCGCCCTACTCGCGCGGCTACTACGAGCAGATCTGGCGCGGCTTTTCCGACCGCGCGCACCTGCTGCTCGCCGAGTACCAGGGAGAAATCCTGTCCAGCACGCTGCTGCTCGCGTTCGGCGACACGGTCAGCTACAAGATGGGCGGCTGGTCGGGAGAGCACCGCGAGATCCATCCCAACGAGCTGCTGCACTGGGCGGGCATGCAGTGGGCGCGCGAGCACGGCTACCGCTATTACGACTTCGAGGGGATCGACCCGGCCGTCGGGGAAGCGGTGCTGGCCGGCCGCGACTACACCGACCTCGCCGTCCCCGGCATCACCCGCTTCAAGCTGGGCCTCGGGGGCGAAGTCACCCGGTTTCCCGGTTGCCACGATTACGCGCCCCAGCCCCTGCTGCGCGCGGCCCTGCCCTGGCTGACTCCACGAATCGAGCGGCTGACCCCCATCGCGCACCGCCTCGCGGGCCGCCGCAAAGCGGGCGCCCGGGCCGATACGGGAGAGGGGAATTGACGGCATGCCGACCCTGGAGCTGACCGATCCCAGCTGGATGACGTTCGTGCGGGCGCACCCGGGCGCTACGCCGTTCCACCATCCGTACTGGGGGAGCGCGGTCGCCCGGTGCTACGGCTTCCGCGCCTTCGCGGTCGTTGCCACCGATACCGCCGGGCAGGTGCGCGCGGGCCTGCCGGTGATTGAGGTCAGCCACCTCTGGCGCGAGCCGAAGTGGGTCGCGCTTCCGTTCACCGATTACTGTCCGCCGCTGGTCTCGGCGCCGGAAACGGAAACGGAACTGGCCGCCGCCGTGCGGGCGGCGAGCGAGGCCGCGGGCGTCCGGCGGGTCGAGACGCGGGCACCGCTCGCCGGGACGGCCATCGCCAGCACCGCGTACCGGCACGTGGTCGCCCTTGACGATGGCGTGGATCAGGTGTTCGCCCGGCTTCGCCGGGCAACGCGGCAGCAGGTCAGGCAAGCGGAGAAGGCGGGCGTGACGATCCGCCAGACCGTCGACCCGGCCGATCTCCTCGGCGTCTTCTACCGCCTGCACGTGCGCAATCGCCAGCGGCTCGGCGTGCCGGTCCAGCCCTACCGCTTCTTCCGTACCCTGTGGGAATCGGTCATCTGCCCGGGCCTCGGGATGGTCTTCGTCGCCGAGGCGGATGGCCAGCCCATCGCTGCCCAGGTGTGCCTGGCCTGGAACGGAACCATGATCGGCAAGTTCAGTGCCTCCGACGAACGGGCCTGGAAACTGCGGCCGAACGACCTGATCATCTGGCACTCCATCAAGACGGCGATCGAGCAGGGCTGCCGGTGGCTGGACATGGGCCGGACAGACGCCGACAACGACGGGCTGCGCGCCTTCAAGCGGTCCTGGGGGGCGGTCGAGGAGCCGCTGGTGTACGGGAGCCTGGGCGTCAAGGCGGAGCCGGCCGGCGCCGCGGCGAACGGGGCGGCCGGCCAGCTGCTCGCGTCCGTCATCCGCCACGGGCCGCCGGTGGTCTGCCGCCTCGCGGGCGAGGCCCTGTACCGCTACGCCGCCTAGTCACGTCCTGCTGAGGTCGTGCCCGGCTGAGAGCGAGGCCCGGTGGTGGGCGGCTCGCCAGCCGTAGATCCGGCCGACCCCCGGTCCGACCGTCTTGCGCAAGGCGCGCAGCCCGGGAAGGTCGCGCGAGGTCGGGTAGAGCCAGTAGTACAGGCGCGGGGGAACGTGCGGAAGCACCGGCGACCGCCGCCTGCGCAGCAGCGCGGAGAACTGGCGCGGCGTCAGCTCGGCGTAGCGCGGGATGTTCTCGAACCACTGGGCGCTGAAGTGCGCCGCGAGCTGGGGATGCAGGATCGCGGCCTGGCGCTCCTTCTGATACGCCGCGAGAGCCGGCTCGATCTCGCGGTGCCGCGGCAGGCTGTCGGCCAGGGAGATCGCGTCCTCCAGGGCCAGCGTCGTCCCTGACCCGATCGTGAAGTGCGTAGTATGCGCGGCGTCTCCGGCCAGGACGATCTTGCCGTCATACCAGCGCTCGTTGCGCACGGTATGAAAATTCAGCCACCGCCCGTCCCCTGAGCCGGACGCGTGCTCGATCAGGGGATGCCCGTCGAGCTGGCGGGCGAAGATCTTCTCAAGCACCGCCAGGCACTCTTGTGACCGCATCCGCTCGAAACCGAGGCCAGCCCAGGTTTCCGCCGGGCATTCGACGACGAAGGTGCTCGATTCGGCATCGATACCGTAAGCGTTCGCCCAGATCCAGCCGAAGTCGGTCCGGACAAAAGGAAACGTGAAGGAATCGAACACCTTGTCCGTTCCCAGCCAGATGTACTTGTTGCTCCCCACGCGCACATCGGTACCCAGGCCGGCCGTCGCCCGCCGGATCCGGCTGTTCATTCCGTCGCAGGCCACGATGAGGTCCTGATCGGGGAGCCGCGCGGCGGTGTCTACCTCGTGCCCGTACTCGATGCGCACGCCCGCGCTCAGCGCCCGGCGGGACAGGATCTCCAGCATGCGCTGCCGCTTGATGCCGTAACCGCGGCTTGAGGCGAAATGCACGGGCCGGTCATTGAGCGCCACTTCGTGGCTTTCCCAGCGGTACGACACCTGCTCGATCTCGCGGGCCGACTCGGGGTCGGCCCGGTACAGTTTCGCCAGCAAGTCGCCCCAGAAGACGACTCCCCAGCCGCGCGTCACGCCGGGAGGGCACCTTTCGAAGACCGTGATGTCGTGCCCGGGCTCGCGGAGCCTCAGCAGAAGCGCCAGGTAAAGGCCGGCCGGTCCGCCGCCGACGCACGCGATCTTCACTGTGACCCCCCCAGGTCCCGCCATTGTCGCCGCGGGCCGTCGGCCCGCGGGTTGCCGGATCAAAGCTTCTACGCTTTCCGGGGAATCCTGAACCCTCATTTTGGGGAAGCCGCCTACGCCTGCGTGGGGGTGCGCGGGCCGTACCTCAGGAGAAGTGTTTACGGGGTGCCTGGTAGCGAGGAGACGCCAACAATAACGCCGTACCCGTGGCCGGCCACCGGCCACGGGGTTCCCCCGGGCCCGGCCGGGAAGGTCCTGCTGATCTTGGAGAACGAGCCCGCCTGCCTGTCGCACCGGGTCACCAAGCAGGTGGACACCCTGGTCCAGGCGGGCTACGGGGTAGGGGTGATCACCCGGCGGCATCCCGGTAACCAGTCCTTTCTCAGCCGGCCCGGAGTGCGGGTACTCGACTACCGGCCCCCGCGGGACGCGGAGCATCCGCTTGGCTATCTCATCGAATACGGATACTCCTTTCTCGCGGCCGCCTTTCTCACGTTCCGCGCGATGCTGGCCGGAGGGGTCGACGTCGTCCAGTTCTGCCAGCCGCCGGACGTCTACTTCCCGCTCGCGTGGGTGCTGCGGCGGCTCGGCGTCAAGATCCTGGTCGACCAGCGGGATCTGCTGCCGGAGCTCTACGCGGCCCGGTTCGGCCGGGTTCCGCCCCTAGTGCTCGCCGCCCTGCGGCTCAGCGAAAGGCTCGGCTTCAAGACGGCCGACCGTATCGTGTGCACCAACGGATACCAGTGCGATCGCGCGCTGGCCGCGTCGAAGCTGCCGGACGATCACGTGGCCCTCGTGCGGAACGGGCCGGTGCTGACCCACGTCGCCGCGGCCCGGAGCGATGACGCGCTGAAGCGCGGGCGCACCTACCTCTGCTGCTGGCTCGGGGCGATAGGACGCCAGGACCGGGTCGACCTGCTCCTGCACTCGATTCAGCAGGTGATCTTCGACCTGGGCCGGAAAGACACCGAGTTCGCGATCATCGGGCCGGGCGAGTGCCTCGAGGACATGCGGGAACTCGCGCGGCGGCTCGGACTGGGCGACTGGGTGCATTTCCCCGGCTACCTGCCGCCGGAGCGGCTGTTCCGGTACCTCGCGACCGCGGACCTGGGGCTGGACACCAGCCTGCAGTCCGACGTATCGCCGGTGAAACTGTACGAGTACATGGCCTTCGGGCTGCCGGTCGTGGCCTTTGACCTGCGCGAGACCCGCCTTCTGGCCGACGGCGCGGCTGACCTGACGGAGCCCGGTGACATCGCCGCTCACGCCCGGGCCGTCGATGCCCTGCTGGCCAGCCCGGGCCGGCGGCGGAAGCTCGGCCAGGCCGGCCAGGAACGGGTCCGGGCCGAACTGGCGTGGGATCATCAGGCCCGCGTCTACGCCGGAGTCATCGGCCAGCTAGCGGGGGCCGCGCCGCGGCCGGACCCGGGTGCCGGGGACCTGGGTGAGGGGGACCCGGGCACCGGTCTCGCGGTCGCGACGGCCCATGACCATGCGCGCGGGGGCCGGGAATGAGCCGCCATGCGGTGACGAGCCGCCCCCCGCGGGCGGCCTCAGCCTCCGCGCCGCCCGCGCGCCGGAGGATCTGGCTCATCAGCGCCGGCCTGCTGGCCGCGCTCGCGGTTACCGCCGCGCTCATCGTGAACGCCTCCGGGTCGACCGGGTCCGCGCCCAGGGCGCGGACGGGCTCACCCACGCCCGCGGCTCAGCCCGCGGCTAAGAGCGTCGATTTCCGTACGCTGCCCCCGGGCTCACCCCTGCCGTCGGGGGCCGAGTGCGCTCGCCTGGTCCGCGCGACGACGAGCACGGAGATCAGGCCGGCGAACCGGCCGGACAACCACAGAACCGGCCAGCGCGTCGGGCCCGCGCTCTTTCCCAAGGGCGACAGCCCGCAGGCGGCCGCGCTCGCCCCGCTTATCACCGGCGGTTTCACCGGTACGACGCAGCAGATCCTGGAGTGGGCGGCGTGCAAGTGGGGGATCAGCCAGGACGTCGTGTTCGCCCAGGCGGCGGCCGAGAGCTCGTGGGAGCAGACTCACCTGGGCGACTGGGGCACCGACGCCGCGAGCTGCCCGCCGGGGTACGGCATAGGGGCGAACGGCCTGCCCGGGCAGTGCCCGGAAAGCGTCGGCATCCTGCAGACCAAGTATGACATCTGGGCGCCGGCCTGGCCGGGCATCGGCGATTCCACCGCGATGAACGTCGACGTCACGTACGCGATCTGGCGGTCCTGCTTCGACGGGTACGAAATCTGGCTGCGGAATTCCGCGACCGCGGCGCACCCCTACCGTCCCGGGGACCTCTGGGGCTGCATCGGGCGCTGGTTCGCCGGCGCGTGGTACACGTCCGGGGCGGACCGGTACATCCAGCGCGTCCAGAGCCTGGCGCGGCAGCGGATCTGGGAACAGCCGGGCTTCATACGGGCGATACAGGGCGGCTGATCCGGGAGGGCCAGTGTTCGAATCGTGCCATCCGTTCCCCTTCTTCGACTACTTCCGGGTGCCCTACGCCGTCCGGCCCGAGCTCGCCGCCGACCATCACGGGGGCGGTCCTTTCCCCGTCCACGGGCTGCGGGTCGCGGACCAGCCCGGTCAGCCGGGTCAGTCCGGCGGCGGGCCGTCGCGATCGCTGCTGTGGCCCGGTGCCCCGGCGACATCGCGGCCCGCGGCCCGCCCCCTGGGCCGGTACCGGCTGGGCGACTGGACGTTCTTCGCGCCGCTCGCGTCGGGCCCCGAGGTTTCCCGCGCCCTGGCCCGCCTGGGCCCGGGGTGGCGGCAGGCCGAGCAGGTCCTCGATGACGACGGCCAGCCGCGGGCCGCCGTCTGGCGCGATGACGACGGCAGCGTTTTCCTGCCCTTCGACCCCGGTGAGCTGATGCTCCAGTTCTGGTCCGAGGGCTACGCGCGGTCGGGCCGCCCGACCCTGGCCGCGGGCGGCCGGACGGTCCTGCTGCGCGGCTACTACCTGGTGCGCCCGGCCCTGCCCCGGCGCCTCCAGTTGCGCATGCGTCAGGCCTACACGCGGGTGCAGGCCCGCTCGTCGTTCCCCGGCTGGCCGATCGAGGACAGCCTGCACTCGTTCTACTCGTGGCTGTTCCGGCTGCTGGCCGAGGTCGCCGGCCAGCCCGTGCCGTACCTCGCCCCCTGGCCGGACGGCCGGTCGTGGGCGCTGGTGCTGACGCACGACGTGGAGACCGAGGCCGGCTGCCGCGATTTCGGCCTGCTGCGTGAGCCAGAACGGCTCCTCGGCTACCGGTCGTCGTGGAACTTCGTCCCGCTCCGCTACCCGGCGCCCGACTCACTGATGCGCGAACTGCGGCAGGAAGGCTGCGAGGTCGGCGTGCACGGGCTCCGGCACGACGGCCGCGATCTCGCCTCGCCCCGGATGCTGGCCAGGCGGCTGCCGGCGATACGGGAGTACGCCCGCCGCTGGGAGGCTACCGGGTTCCGCTCCCCGGCCACCCAGCGGCGCTGGGACATGATGCCTGGCCTGGGCTTCGACTACGACTCGTCGTACACCGACACCGACCCGTATGAACCGCAGCCCGGCGGCTGCTGCACCTACCTGCCCTACTTCAACCGGAACCTCGTCGAGCTGCCGATCACGCTGCCGCAAGACCACACCATGTTCGCCATTCTCCGGCAGACCGACGCGGAGCTGTGGCTCCGCAAGGCCCGCCTGCTTCGCGACCGCCACGGCATGGTCCTGGCGCTGACCCACCCGGATTACGCCCGGGACCAGCGCCTGGCCGACGGGTACCGGTCGCTCCTCGATGCTTTCCGCGAAGACAGCACCGTCTGGCACGCGCTCCCCAGGGAGGTCGCGACCTGGTGGCGCCAGCGGGCGGCCTCGGTCCCGCGCCGGACCGACGACGGCTGGCAGGTCGACGGGCCCGCCTCGGCCCGCGCCCGGGTACTGCTCGCGGCAACGGCCGACACGGCCGGCCGCGCGCACTGAGGCTTCCGCCCGACATGCTTCGATTTGATGGCGGTTTCCGGTGCTGCAGCACCGGAAACCGCCATCAAATACCCGGCCTCGATGCTCATAGCCCGACATTGAGGTGACATTGGATCACGACGTCACGACGTGAGCGGATCGTCTCCGTCGGAACCCGGGTCACGGTCACCGTACGACCCGGCGGCCGGGACCGCGAGGTGGACCGGCCGCTGCGGGCCCGGCTCGTCGCCCGGCCTGTCGCCCGGCCTGCTGCCCGGACCGGCGTCGGCCACGATGGCGCCCGGCGCCGCTGGGCCGCCGGCCCAGGGAGCCTGGCCGCCCCGGTCGTGACTGGGAGCGGAGGGCACCCAGGCGCCCATGACCCCGGCGCCCCGGTTGACCAGTCCGACGACGCCCCGCGTCCCGCTCGCGCGGATATTCTGCGCGGCCGTGCTGGCATCCTGACGGCTGGTCCGCCGCGGATCGGCTACTAGCACCGCGACATCGCTCGCCTGCGCCAGCGCCATGACGTACGAGGCCGACAGCACCGGTGCGCTGTCCAGCACCACCACGTCGGCGGCGGCCCGCATCGTCATGAGCGCGGCGGCCAGGTGGCTTCCGTCGGTGATGTCCGCGGCGTGGGCCGTGAGGTCGCCCGCGGCCACGAACCGCAAGGTGGCGCCGAACGGCAGCCGTCCGCCATCGGGCAGGTCGGCGGTGAACCCGACGTCGTCGAGCGTCGCCTTTCCGGCGATCAGCTCGCTCAGGCCCGGCCGGCCCGTGGCCCGGAACAGCTCGCTCAGCGACCGGTGCGGCCGCCGGGCCAGGCCCCGCTGCCGCGGTCGGAAGTCGGCGTCCACCAGCAGCACGGACGCTCCGGCCTGGGCCAGGGCGGTGGCCAGGTTCGCGGCCACGCTGGTGCGGCCCTCCAGGCCCCGCGGCCCGGCGACCAGCAGGATCCGGCCGCCGCCGGACGTCGGCACGACGAGCGGCATCAGGCCAAGGCGCAGGTAGCGATAGGCTTCGGCCGCACTGGAGCGCGGCTGGCGGCGGAATACGCTCGCCGGGTCCATGGCCCGGTTCCGAACCCGCGGGATCTCGGCCAGCACCGAGCCTTCCAGGCACCGCTCCAGGTCCGCGCGGTCGCGCACCCGGTCATCGTAGTGATCCCGGATGGTGATGGCGCCCACGCCGAGCGCCAGCCCCAGCAGCGCGCCGATCGGCAGCAGGGTCCGCTTGCCCGGTCCGGCCGGTTTCTGCGGCAGCGTCGCGGGCGTCACCAGCGTGACGTGCAGCGGGTCATGCTGCTGCTGGACGGAGGTGCCCGTCGGCTGGTTGCGGAAGCCGATGTACGCGGTCGCCGCGGCCTGCGCGCACTCCTGCGCCCAGGCCGCGGTCGGCATCTTGCAGCTGATCGACAAGACGGTGGCCGTGCTCGACACGCTGGCCGACAGGTGCCCGCTGAGACCGCCGGGCGAGACGTGCAGCTGGGCCGCCGTGCGGCCGACCATGACGCCGGAGGTCGCGACCTGCGCTTCGGTCGCCATGTTGGGCACGATCGGGGTGTTGAGCGTGGGGTTCGGCTCCACGTCCACCTGGGCGGTCGAGGCGTAACTGTGCCCCTCCGACGTGGAAAGCAGCCAGGCCCCGGCGATGCCGACGAGCGCGGCGATTATCAGCCACAGGGCATGTCTGCGCAGCAATGTCATGACGAGAGACCGCCAATCCTGTCCTCTTGAGTGCTGTTCTGGGGCACGTTCACGCCGGCACTCCCTGGAGCAGGGGAGCGGCGATGGTGGCTCGCTTGGACTGAGCGCCCCGGGCGGGGAGCACGCGCAGCAGGCCAAGCAGGAGGAAAAGCGCGTCACCGGAACCGCGGTAGGTGAGATGCGGGTCGAAGTTCATCAGGACCAGCTGCGCGCAGACCGCCGCGGCTACCGCGGTCGCGATGACCCCGGCCGGGTCGGCCCGCCGGGCGAAGGACCAGCCCTTGCGCAGCACCACGGCCGCGAAGGCGAGGTAGCTGGCCAGCAGCGGGATCCCGCCGCCCCACAGCAGCCAGGTGTAGCCGCTCTCGATCCACACGTAGCCGACCGACCGCAGCGGCGTGGCGATGCGGGCGGCCGGACGCACGCCCAGCACCCAGTTGCCGTCCGAGAACAGCACCGGCCAGAAAAAGGTGCGGAGGTTGATGAGCCGGTACTCCCAGCTCAGCGGCAGGCCGTTCGGTGAGCTGAAGCCGGCCAGCCGGGTCTGGATGACCGGCCAGAGCAGGACGCCGCCCAGGAACGCGACCGGCAGCGAGTAGGCGGCCAGCCGGGCCGACTTGGTGATCACCATGAGCGCGAGCACGGCTACGAGCAGGCCGATCACGGTGGCGAACTCGGCCGCGGCGATGACGCCGAGCGCGTAGAGCACGGACAGCCCGGCCAGCAGCAGGCGCCGCGGGTAGCCCCGGACGATCATGGCGATCGCGATGCCGAGGTTGAGGATGGCCAGGTCGGCGGCGCCCGCGGGCAGCCCGACCAGGGAACCGCCGCGGACGCTGCCCTCGATGGGGGCCGTGCCGCCGGTCGAGGTGTACTTGTTCAGCAGGCCGGGGACCCCGAACAGGCCCAGCGACTGGACGATCCCGATGAGGCTGACGACGGCGGTCGCCGCCATCAGGAGCACCAGGCAGCGCATCGCCTGCTCGCGGGTCGTGATGGCGATCCGGACGATGATGTACTCCACGAACAGCTTCCACAGCACGATGGAGTAGAGGATGTCGTCGGAGCTGATCGCCCGCTGCCTGACCACCATCATCGCGAGCGGGAGCACCGAGCTCGTGACGCACAGGGCCAAGATGGTCAGGTCGATGGCGTTGACCCGCGGCCAGCGCACGTCCCCGGTGCGGACGTTCAGCAGCCAGCGCAGGGCCAGGCCGATGCCGACCGCGACCATGACGCCCTCGTTCAGCCGCAGCCCGGGAACGATGAGACCCGTGTTGAGGCCCACGACAAGGGGCGTGAGGAAGACGAGCAGGTAGGCCGCGACCGCCGGCCGGGCCACGACCCACCCGATGAGGCCGATCACGATCACGGCGGCCACCGCGTACTTGATCTTGACGACGGCCAGGGCACCGACGCCCAGCGGCGCGAGCAGCAGCAGCGCGTCGATCCGCCGCCGTCGCAGCGCCGGGCCCAGTGCATGCAGCAGCCCGGCCGCGGGCAGCAGGCCGCCGGACAGCCGCTGCCAGCGGCTCAGCGGCGGTCCGGCCAGCCACCGCATCTCCGGGGCGCGCAGGGCGGCCTGCGCGGCGAAGTAGACGCAGGCGCCCGCCAGGCAGACGAAGAGCATCACCACGACGTGCCCGCCGCTGCTGCGCACCAGGCGGCCGGTCACCTCGGCCGCGGCCCACACCGGCCCGGCCATGACGGCCGAGCAGGCGACAGTCCGCAGCAGCGGGCGGAGCGTCGGCTCACCGCCGCGGGGCAGCGTCCGGCGCAGGTGGTACATGAGGTACGCCGCCGCGCAGGCGGTGCCGGCCGAGTAGGCGAGACCGAGGCCGGCGAGCAGCGCGGTGCCGTGCAGGTGGACGACGGCGGCGATGCCGGCCCCGCACACGATCGTCTGGATGATCATGGCGCGCAGCGGGTGGGCGGTGTCCTTGCGGGCGTAACAGGCGTAGGACGAGACCGCGAACAGCGTCTCGCCGACCACCGCCAGCGCCAGGCCGACGAGCGCGGCGGCGATCAGCGCCCGGCCGCCGGCCGCGGCGAAGGCGCCGAACCCGATCGCCCCGGCCAGCGGGAAGGCGATGACGAGGTAGGCGGTGGCGGCCGGAACGACCAGGAACGCGGCGAACGACAGGCCGCGAACGTACGCGTCATGAAACAGCGTCGCCTGGTCAGGCGCGGTGAACCGGGCCAGCCTCGGCACCAGCGAGAGCGCGACCGGGGTGGCGCCGATGGCGATCGCCAGGGAGTAGAAGTTGATCCCGAGCTGGAAGGCGACCACGCCCCCCGCCACCCGGTCGGCGGCGATCATCAGCGCCACCACCTGCAGGGCCGAGAGCGTGGCCTGGGCGCCGGCGGGCAGCGCGCGCCGGATCGTGCCCCGGACCTGCGGATCCCGCCAGCCGGCGTTGGGCACCAGGACCACGCCGGCCCGCTTGGCGCCCCACCACTGGACGCTCGCGTGCAGCAGCACGGCGCCGGTGGTGCCGGCGCCGAGCAAGATCAGCAGGGAGAACGGGACGGTGTGCTCCCTGGCCGTCCGGGAATAGAGCAGGACCACCACCCCGAGGACGGTGATCGTGCCCAGGTTCTCCAGCGCCGGGGCCGCGGCGGCGAGCGCGAAGCGGCGATGCGCGTTCATCACCGCCGTCGCCGTGCCGACCACGGCGTAGAGCGGCGCCTGCGGCAGCAGCAGCAGGACCAAGATCGTGCCCTCGCGGATCTGGGCGGCGGCCGCCGGGCTCCCGGCGTCGGACGAGCCCAGCCGGAGCAGGAAGGGAGTCAGGACGGCCACGATCGGGACCAGCGCCACCATGCCGAGCCCGGCCACGCCGAGCAGCCCCCCGGCGGTGCGGGCGGCTCCCCGGCGGTCGCCGGCGTCGATGTGGTGGACGAGCGCGGGGATCAGGAGCGAGGAGAACATCGACCCGGCCAGCAGGCCGTAGAAGACCAGGTTGGGCAGGGAGTTGGTGAACTGGTAGGTGTTCGCGAAGTAGGTCGCGCCCAGCACGGCCGCGATGGAGATGCCGCGGAGGACGCCGGAAACGCGGCTGACCGCGGTCCAGATGGCGACCGACATCGAATCGCGCACCGCGCCTTCCGGCGCGGCCAGTTCGGCGCTGCCGTCGAGCGCGCCGTCGGCCATGCCGTCGGCCGTCACCGGGCTTCGCCCCGGAAAACGGCGGGCACGGTCCGGGCCAGGATGATCAGGTAGAGCGTGACGCTGTGCCGGATCGCGTACTCGACGTCGAGCTCGAGTGCCTGCGGCATGGTGAGCCGGCTGCGGCCGCTGACTTGCCACAGTCCGGTGAGGCCGGGCTTGACGTCGAACCGGCGCTGGTAGGCCGGCCCGAACAACGGCGCTTCCCAGGGCAGGACCGGCCGGGGCCCGACGAGTGACATCTGGCCGCGCAGGACGTTGAACAGCTGCGGAAGCTCATCGAGGCTGCTGCGGCGCAGCCACGTGCCCAGCCGCGTGACCCGCGGGTCCGCGTTCAGCTTGAACAGCCCGTCCCCCGCCGCCGCCGGCTCGCCGCTGGCCTGCTCGGCCTGCTGGCCCGCCGACAGCATCGCGGTGACGTACGCGCGATGCTTGCGGTCGTCGTTGTCCGCGTGCATGGTCCGCAGCTTGAGCATGATGAACGGGCGCATGCCCCGGCCCAGGCGCTCCTGCCGGAACAGCGCGGGCCCGGCCGAGGTGGCCCGCACCAGCACGAACAGAAGCAAGAGCAGGGGCGACAGGACGATGATCAGCGTCAGCGACACGACGATGTCCATCGCCCGCTCGAGCGCGCCGTGCCCGAGCCCGAGCCCGGGCGCGGCGCCTCCCGCCGGTTCGGCAAGCTCGGTCACAGCGATCCCTCCCGCGCGCTTCGGCCGCCGGAAAGCCGGTACGGGCTGGCCGAGACGACGTCCGCTACCACCCGCGTGTCCACGGCCGGCAGTTCGGCCAGCCCCCGGCGCGGTACCGCCGGGTTGCCGTAGGCGACGACCGCGGCGGGGATGTCGCGGGTGACCACGGACCCGGCCCCGATCAGGGCGCCGGCGCCAATGCGGACGAAGGGGAGGATCGTCACGTTGACTCCGATCCGCGCCCCCGGGCCGATCCGCGGGCCCGCCATCAGCCGGGCCGATCGCTCGTCACCGGGATAGAGATCGTTGGCGATCGTCACTCCCGGGGCGAGGAAGACGTCGTCGTCGAGCTCGGTGAACTGGGCCACGTAGCAGTTGCAGTGGATCTTGACCCGGTGCCCGATACGGCAGCCGTAGTCGACGGTGCTGTTGCTCCAGATCGAGACGTCATCGCCGATCGCGCAGCTCTCCCGCACGACCACCCCGTGCCCGGTCTGCAGCCCCCGGCCGATCGTCGTCCCGTCGTAGAGCACCGTCCCCGACCGCAGCCTGGCTCCGGGGCCGAGAACCAGCGGGCCCGCGTCCGCCCGGCTCACCGGGTAGCCGGTCAGCACGCCCGGGTCGGCCTGCGCGGGCCGGGGCCGGCCCGTCGTGTCACTGGACATCGATCAGCTCCGGGCCGACCCGCAGCTCCAGCAGCGTCTCCCGTAGCGTCGCGGAGACGAAATCGACCTGATCCGCGGTCATGTGCGGGAACAGCGGCAGTGACAGCAGCTGGGCCGCGGACCGCTCGGCCACCGGCAGCGGCCGGTCCGCGAAACGGCGCAACGGCGGCTGCCGGTGGCACGGCAGCGGGTAGTGCACGCCGGTCTCGATGCCGTGCCTGCCCAGCTCGGCCCGGACCCGGTCGCGTCGGGCGACCCGCACGGCGAACAGGTGGTAGACGTGGCGGGCCGCGGGCGCCACGGCGGTGAGCCGCAGCTCCGTTCCGCTGAGCGCGGCCCGGTACCGCGCGGCCAGCGCGATGCGCCGCTCCGTCCACTCCTCGAGGAAACCGAGCTTGCCCGAGAGCAGGACGGCCTGCAGCGCGTCGAGGCGGCTGTTGGTGCCGACGTAAGCGTGCTCGTAGTGCGCGGCGCCGTGGGACCGTCCGTGGTTGGCCAGGGCCCGCACGCGGTCGGCGAGTTCCGGCCGTGACGTGACGACCGCGCCGCCGTCGCCGCAGGCGCCGAGGTTCTTCGCCGGGTAGAAGCTGAAGCAGCCCGCGTCTGCGAACGACCCGGCCCGGCGGCCGTCCCATTCGGCCCCGTGGGCCTGCGCCGCGTCTTCGACGACGGCGATTCCCGCCTCGGCGGCCAGGGCGAGCAGGCCGGTCATGTCGGGCATCTGCCCGAACGAGTGGACGACGATGACCGCGCGGGTGCGCGGCGTCAGCGCGTCGCTCACGGTGCCCGGGGTCATCAGCAGGGTCTCGTCGCTGACATCGGCGAAGCGGGGGACCGCCCCTACCCGCACGACCGCGGCGGCCGTGGCGATGAAGGTGTTCGCCGGCACGACCACCTCGTCTCCCCGGCCTATCCCCAGGGCGGCGAGGGTCAGCTCCAGCGCGTCGGTCCCGTTTCCGGTCCCCACGGCGTAGCGGGCTCCGCAGTACGCCGCCCACTGCTCCTCGAACGCGGTGACGGCCGGGCCGCCGATATAGCCGCCGCCGAGCAACTGAGCCAGGTAATCGATTTCGACCGAGGGCCAGACCTCCCGGGTCATCGCGGCCAGGTCGGTAAAAGGAACGAGCGTCATTTCGCGGCCGCCTCACTGAGTTCCCGATGGCGGCCGGTTATCTCGGCCAGGGCCACTGGTCGCTGTTCGCGTAGCGACATCTGCGCGCATTCGAGGGCCTGGACCACCGCCAGGCCGCTGCTGCCGTCCACCGCGGGCGGAGTTTCGTTGATTATGCAGTCGACGAAATGCTGATCCTGCACCGCGAGCGGCTCGGCGAAGGGAACGAAGGGAGAAACTATATCCCCGAGGTGATAGGCGACCTGTGATAGCGGGCCGTCCGGCTCGCTCGGCGGAACCGCCGACTTATCGTAGACACGAATTCTCTCGTTTTCGGCCATGTCGTTGTATACGGCCATTTTTTTCGTCCCTACCGCGGTAACCTGGCGGATCTTTTCCGGGCTTAGCCAGCTGACGTGGATATTGGTTCGCACGCCGAGATCGGCGTAGTCGAGCTTGAGGTAGGCGACGTCTTCGTGCTCGGGGTGGACGTTCCGCGACGCCCACGCGGTGACGACCGTGGGACGCGCCCCGAGCAGGAAGTTCGAGATCGAGATGTCGTGCGGGGCCAGGTCGAGGATCACGTTCACGTCCGCCTGGTACAGCCCGAGGTTCAGGCGCTCGAAATCAAGGTAGAAGAGCCGCCCGAGCTCGCCGAAGCGGATGAGTTCCCGCAGTTTGTGAACGGCCGCGTTGTGCTCGAACGTATGGCCGGGCATCAGGACGATGCCGACGGCTTTAGCCGCCTCGGTGAGACGCCGGGCCGCATCCGTCGTGGTTGCCATTGGCTTTTCGATAAGCACGTGGCGGCCCGCCTTGATGGCCTTCATGCCCAGTGACGCATGGCTAGCGGGCGGTGTCGCGATAATAACCGCGTCGACGTGCGGCAGTGCGTCTTCAAGGCACGCGTACGCGGTAACGCCATGGTCGGTTTCTGGGTTATTACTACCCGGGCCGGCAAACCGTTCATCAACGGCGGCTACCGCGGCCACCCCGGTGACCGACCGCAGGACCCGCACATGCCGTGACCCCCAATAACCGACTCCGACCACCGCTACCCGGATTCCCGCCGATTTCCCCCCCACGCCGCTCCTCCGTCCGTAAGCGTCTACGAAAGGAGCATTGTCTATTCCGGCACGGGTCGACACCCCCGCCCGAGCGGAGGGCACTACGACAGATGGGGGTCCGCGGCGGGGTCCGGGAGACAGTATCCGGGAGACGGTATCCGGGGGCTAACCGCGCGGCGGCGGATCGCGGGGGTTCCGCCGCGGCCCGGGCTCCTCGCGCGGGCCGAGCCCGGCCGCCCGGGCGAGCGCTACCGCTTCGAGCGCCGAGTGAACGCCGAGCTTGGCCATGATGTTCTGCAGGTGCGTCCGGACGGTGTTGGTCGACAGGTGCAGCTGCGTGGCGATCGCCTCACGGCGGCTCGCCCCTTCGGCGAGGCAGGTCAGCACCGCCCGCTCGCGCGGGGTCAAGGTTGCGAGCAGGCGCCCGCTGCTCTGCCGGTTTTCCTGCTCGCTCAGCAGCAGGCGCACCACGTTGCCGGTCTCGCTCGACGGCAGCCACGTCTCTCCCTGGACGACGCCGCGGATCACCAGCAGCAGGTGCCCGAGCGACTGATCCTTGCGGACCCAGGCCGCCGCCCCGGCCTTGATCGCGCTCACGATCCGCTCGGACTCGGCCGAAGCACTCAGCGCGACCACCCGGGTCGGCCTGGGGCCGCCGGCGACGTCCGCGCACAACTGGTCGATCGCGCCGGGCAGGTCGCCGTCGACCAGGACGACATCGGCCGATCGGGCCGAGGCCAGGTGGGGGAGCGACGCCCGGACCAGGATCACCCCCACTACCTCGATGTCGTCCTCGGCCGCCAGGCGCGCCGCCAGCGCTTCGGCGAAGGTACGTTCCTGGTCGACGACCAGGACCTTGATCTCCATCAACCGTGGATCTTCCTGCGGGAGCAAGCGGGCGTCGCGGAGCGGACACTACGCGACCGACGGGTACTGACCCCCGCTCGCGATCGCGGCGGCCTCGAGCCGGCTGTGCGCGCCTAGCTTGGCCAGGATGCTCTTGACGTAGCCGCGGAGGGTGCTGACGGCGATGCCCATCTCGCCCGCCATCTGCCCGGTGCTCTGCCCGGTGACGATCCGCCGCAGGACCTCCGCCTCGCGGGGCGTGAACTCCGGCAGGCAGTTGCCCGGGCGCCCTTCCGTCACCCGGACCTGCCAGCGCGGAGTCGCCTGATCGAAGACGGCTCCGCCGGCGCCGACCGTTTCAATCGCGCGGACGATGGAATCAGGCTTCCGGTCCTTGCGGAGGAATCCCGCTACCCCGGCCCGCTTCGCCTCGGACACGACCGCGGGATCGTTCAGGCACGACAGGATGAGGATCTTGGTCTCCGGATGGCGCTCGCGCAGCGCCCGGGCGACGTCCAGGCCGCTGCCGTCGGGAAGGTGGATATCCAGCAGGCACGCGTCCGGCTGATGCGCGGACACCGCCTCGACGGCCTCCCCGCCGCGGGTGACGATGGCCAGAACGGGGTGGCCATGCGCTTCGAGGACCGACGCCAGCGCCTCGCCCAGGATCAGGTTGTCGTCACAGACCACGAGTCGCATCCGCGGTCCTCCCCCCGGGCTCGGCCGTCGGCAGCCACAGGCTCACGCGTGCGCCCCCCAGGCGGCCGTGACCGCACTCCAGCCTCCCGCCATGCTCGATCGCCGCCCGGGCCACCGCGGACAGGCCGAGGCCCAGTCCCGGGGGAAGCCGGCCGAAGCCGGGGCCGTTGTCCTCGACCGCCAGCAGCATCTGCGCCGCCCGCGGTGCGACCTCGACGGTCACGCGGCCGGCTGGCCCCGCGGCTCGTGTCGCGTTGGCGAGCAGGTTGGCGGCCATCCGGCGCAGGGTAACCCGGGGCAGCCCGACGTACAGCGGCGCCGGCGGCCACAGCAAGATCAGGTCACCGGCCCAGGTCGACCGCTGCGCGGCGATCGCCTCGGTGACGACGGCGAGCACGTCGGTCTGGCCCATCGTGGACGGCCCGGCCTCGGGCGCCCACAGCAGGTGATCGATCACGTCCGACTGCCATTCGGCCAGTCCGACGATCTGGTTGAGGCGCCGGCGCGTGTCTTCCGGCAGGTCTGCTTCACACAGGGCCGCCCCCGCGAGCGCGAGAACGCCCGCTATTGGCTGCCGTATGTCATGACAGACCTGCCGTAGCCCGTCCACGAGACCGTGAGCTTGGTTCGATCCCCCTGCCATTCCCTTGCGCCTCCCCAGCGAAAAGGAGTGTCTGGTTTTAACGCTTCATTACTGTCCGCGGGTGCCTTCCCTTGCTAGAGCTTGTTACGTCCTTTTTACACCCCGTGGCACCGAGTGAGAAGGTCGGTGCGCGCCGTATTTACTTTCGGATGCCGACGCAGGTCACAGAGGTACCATGAGCGCGCGTCGCGTCACTTGTTTCGCAGGATGGGCGCTTAACCGAGCCGAACAAAATATGTCGTTAACCCCGAGATCTGATCACGATGATGGCGTTGATAACAACGCTGTTAAATACCGTGGCTAGTGGCCGAGGTTGACCTGCGCCCGGTGGTGGTCGCCTTTCTCGATCAGGTCGACGAGCCCCAGGGCGTAATCCGGGGCGGAGATCGCGCCGCCGTCCCCGGGCTGGACCGCCACGTCGTCGCCGAGCCGGTAACGGCCGAGTCGCTCGCCCGGCAGGTGCGCGCCGAACCGGAGCGCAGGGCTCACGAAGACCCAGTCGAGGGTCGCGGGCGTGGCCGGGAGGTCCTCGATGATGAGCGCCGCCCCGGCCAGGATCTCGTCGCGGAACTCGGCCGGGATGTCGCTCAGGTCGGTGACGAAGCGGTCCGCGCTGGGCGCGGGGCGCAGCGACGAGTAGCCGCCGACGACGAACAGGGGCACGCCCGCGGCGTCGGCCAGGCGCGCGATGGCGCGGTAGACATCGCGGAAGGCGCCGGCTAGCGGGCCGCGCGGGGCGAGCGCGGCCACCACGACGTCCGCGCCCGCGATGGCGGCCGACAGCGTCGCCTCGTCGGTGGCGTCGCCCTGGACGTAGGCCACGTTCGGGACGGGCGCGGCCGGGAGCGAGCGGCTCAGCGCGGTGACCTGGTGACCGCGGGCCGCGGCCTCGGCGACGATGGCCGAGCCGGCGTAGCCGGTGCCGCCGATGACGGTGATGCGAGACATGGGCAGGTGCCCTTTCCACGAGGCGGTTGGCGCCGGACGGCGCGCTTCGCTTACCGTATGAGAGCAGCTCTCTAATGGGAAGAAGGCACTTTGTGGTAACCACCCCGACCGGAACGGTGCTCCGCGGCAGCCCCTACCGCGCCGACTGCCCGACCCGCCGCATCCTGGACCGCATCGGCGACCGCTGGACGGTGCTCATCGTGGGCGCCCTCTGGGACGGCAGCGCCCGCTTCTCCGAGCTGCGCCGGCGCGTTGAGGGCATCTCGCAGAAGATGCTCACCCAGACTCTCCGCGGGCTCGAACGGGACGGGCTCGTGCGCCGCACCGTCTACCCCGAGGTCCCGGTCCGGGTCGAGTACGCGCTCACCGAGGCGGGCCATACCCTGCGCGAGCCGCTGCGCGCGCTCGAGGAATGGTCAATCACGCACCTTGGCGACGTCTCCGCGTCCCAGGCAGCCTACGATCGCGCGGACTGACCGGCGGTCGGGGCGGAGCACGGGACCGTTCACCCGAATGATCTTGACTTCGCTCACTCTGTGACCGATTTCCCGGGCGATTTGCCGGACATGTGGATGCCGCCAGTGTGCGACGCCAACGGGTGATGCTGGCGAGGTGCATGGGGCGGTGCCGCCCCGATGCCGGCGGGGGGCGGGCTAGAGGCGGGAGAGCAGGTCGGAGATGAGCTGGCCGACGCGGGCGGCCGAGATGGCGGCGGCGGCGAGGACGTCCTGGTGGTCGAGGGGCTCGGCCGACAGGCCCGCCGCCGGGTTGGAGACCAGTGAGATCCCGAGCACCTCGGCGCCGAGGTGGCGGGCGGCGATGGTCTCGAGCGCGGTGGACATGCCGACGAGGTCGGCGCCCGCGGTGCGCAGCATCCGAATCTCGGCCGGCGTCTCGTAGTGCGGGCCGGGGAGCGCGGCGTAGACGCCCTCGGCCAGCGTCGGGTCGAGCTGCCTGGCCAGGTCGCGCAGGCGCCGGGAGTACGCCTCGGTCAGGTCGGTGAACCGCGACGGCACGGTGTCGGGCAGTGGCCCGGCGAGCGGCGAGCGGCCGGTGAGGTTGATGTGGTCGCCGATCAGCACCGGCTGCCCGACCGCGTAGTCCGGGTTGACGCCGCCGGCCGCGTTGGTCAGCACGACGGTCCGGCACCCGGCCGCGATCGCCGTGCGCACGCCGTGCACGACGGCGTGCGGCGAGTTCCCTTCGAAAAGATGAATCCGCCCCAGGTAAAGCAGGACCCGGAGGTGGCCTTTTTTTATATAGCGAACGGACGGTGTGTGACCCTTTACCGTCGGTCGCTTAAATCCGCCTAGATCAGCGACGGATATTTCCGCCTCCGGACGGCCGATCGCATCGGCGGCGGCGGCCCAGCCGGAGCCGAGCACCACGGCGGCGTCGAAGCCGGGGACGCCCGTGAGCTGCCTCAGCGTGGCGGCACTCGCTTCCGCGAGGGCGAAGGGGTCGGCGGGCGGCACGGCTGCTTCACTCATGGCCCCGATCATCTCGCAGTTTCCCGGTGTCCGTCATCCGACATGAGTCGGCACAGCCAGTTACCCATTTTACCGGTCTGTGATTAGCGTCACAAAATGGTAAGTACCTCACCTGGCCTTTCTTGGCGAAGTCGCACGCGACTCATGTTTCCTTCTGGCATCGTTGTTCGGCAGCGGGAGATGGGTGCGATATATGCGCGACATGGACCGAAGGGACTGCGTTGTCACGACACCGAACGGCGATGCTCGATGAGAGGCTGCCCGCGCTGGACAGCGACTCACCGGGCTCTGCTGTTGGCTCAGCCGGGTCACGGAGCTCCAGTGGCCCCCTCGGCGCTAGCGGCCCGCGGAGCGCCAGGAAGAAGAAGGGGCTGTTCCGCCGCACGGGCATTATCTTGCCCGCGACCGGCGTGGCGGCCCTGCTCGTCGCCGTGGTCATGGTGGCCTCCTACCTGGAGAGCCCGAACGGCACCGGCGCGAGCAGCCTCTTCGGGGCGATCGACAACCTCAGCCACAGCGGCTCGGTCAGCCTGCTCGAGCAGGAGCGGCAGACGATCGTCGAGATGGACGCGGCCAGCAAGACGCTGACGGTCGACGCCAAGCCGACGATGGCCAGCCCGGCCCAGGTGCTCGCGGCCCAGTCCGCGGCCCAGTCCCAGTCCTCGGCGACGTCCGAGACGGGCGGCACCACCGTCAATACGCCGGCGGCGCCGGCCAACCCGAGCGGGGCCGAGGCGATCGGCAAGTCGATGCTCACCGCGTTCGGCTTCAACCAGACGACGCAGTGGACGTGCCTGTACAACCTCTGGACGCGGGAGAGCGGCTGGAACGTCTACGCCGAGAACCCCTCGTCGGGCGCCTACGGCATCCCGCAGTCGCTCCCCGGCAGCAAGATGGAGTCGGCCGGGTCCGACTGGGAGACCAACCCGGCGACTCAGATCAAATGGGGCCTGGGCTACATCCAGTCGGTCTACGGCACGCCTTGCGGGGCCTGGGACAACGAACTGGCTTACGGGTCTTACTAGACACGCTGTAACCTAAATATGGCTAACAGCAACTAAAGGCTCCCATCCGTAATCGGATGGGAGCCTTTAGTTATCATGTGGCGCAGTTCACAAACATCTCCTTCTGATAACGGAAACCCCAGCTAAACCACATGTTTCCCGCCCGTTAACTACTGTCCGTGATGATGCCTGACCCAGACACGCGGGAAAGTGACGTGTTTGGCGATTACTCCGTGGCATGGTTAGTGCTCGACAGCATCCCGCTCGCGAGATGACGGCTGTGAACGAGCAGCCCGGCACCCTGCCCCTGTGCCAAGTCCGTGAGCTGACGCCTGCCCTGTCCCCCTTTCGGGGACACGGACCGATGGCATCAGGGGTGGCCGACGATCGCGTACCACGCGAGCTACTAAGGGCCTTCATTTGGCACCGCAGCACTCCAAGCCCTCATTCATGTCAGGAAAGCGTTCCCGGGTGGCCACCGTCGCAGCGGCGGGCACCCTGACCCTGGCCGCGGCGATCGCCGCGGCGGCCGCGACGCTTCCCTCGGGCACCGTTGCCGCGCCGGCTAGCGCGGCTGCCGCGTATCTGACGGTCGTTAACGGCCACCAGGGCGCGGCGAGGGCCACCCAGGCCGTGGCCGCGATATCCGCGGCCCAGCGCCTGGGGCAGTTCAGCCTGGGCGCGCGGGAACACGCGCACGACGTCGCGATGGCCAAGGCCGCCGCGGCGAGGGCAGCCGCCGCGCGGGCCGCGGCGAAGAAGGCCGCCGCTCAGGCGGCCGCGGCCAAGGCCGCCGCCGCGAAGGCCGCGGCGCAGCAGGCGGCCCAGCAGGCCGCCGCCGCCCAGCCGACGGCGACCACGCCCCCCGTGGCGGTGCAGTCGGCACCCGTGGCATCCGGCTCGGCGCAGCAGATCGCCGAGGGGATGCTGAGCTCCTACGGCTGGTCGAGCAGCCAGTTCTCCTGCCTGGAACCGCTCTGGGAGCAGGAGAGCGGCTGGAACGTCTACGCCGAGAACCCGAGCTCGGGTGCCTACGGCATCCCGCAGGCCATGCCGGGATCGGAGATGGCCAGCGCCGGCGCGGACTGGCAGACCGACGCGGCCACCCAGATCAAGTGGGGCCTGTCCTACATCCAGGACCGGTACGGCTCGCCCTGCGGCGCCTGGGACCACGAAGAGGCCGACGGCTGGTACTAAGCCGCCTCTGGCCTCGCTGAGCAGCGGCGGCCTGCTGAACATGACGGGCGTAAGCGCCATCGTAACGCTGGGTTACTGGCGCTTACGCCCGCATCGTCGGTCTGGGGTAGCCCAACGGGGGAGGCGGTCATGAAACCGCCTCCCGCATTGGTCTGGGACCACGGTGTTAGGTGAAGCACACCTGTACAAATGGGGTCCCAACGCTGGCGCCCGAGATTGGATCGCCATCGGGCACAGTGATGGTGTTGCTGCTAATGCTCTCGACGTACGAGGAGAAGGGCAGGCAGTAACCAGAAGTAATCACCGCGCTACCGGTATCGTGATAGGTGTCGACCAGGGCCCGCTGGGTAGCGCAACTGCTCCCGGTACAGGTGTAATTTCCCCCTGGGTGGCCGTAAACGCCCCCAAGGGTGTTGTACATAGCCTGATCGACGGACATGGCGGCGCACTGCGAATAGCCAGCGGTGCTCTGGCAGTAGTACTCTCCGACGCCGTATACGTCGTAGCCGCCCGGCGTGTAGGAGATGTAGAGATCAGTGCACTCGATGGCGTTGACGCCGCCGTTACCGCCCATGACGGTGCATACGTGTGACAGCGGAACGTTATCGCACGTCAGGCCGTGCGCCAGGTACTCCGTGCCAAGGCCGTCGGTTGACTCGACGCCGCAGGTAGCGGCGAAGGCGTGTTGTGTCGTCACGGTCGTGATGGCGGCTGCCATCCCGAGGACGACGAGCAGGGCAGCCAGCAGCCTGGAGGCCCTGCGCAGCGGTTTGCGGAAGATCATCGGTGGTTGCCTCTTTTCCTCGGCGGGACGCCGAGACGCGGACCTGTTTCGATCGATTTCGTCGATCACGGGGACACTCTGTCCGCGAGGCCTGACATCTCCGTTACACCTCGGTGACATGGCCGTCCAGACCCCGCCAGCTAGGCGAAAAATCGCCAAGTAGCGCCAGCTAGCCTCGACGATTTGCCACGTACGGGCGATCCCTGTTCGGCGGGTGGCTGGCTCACGTTGCCGGGTCGCGCAGCTTACGAGGCGGGCAGCGTCTGGAAGGTCGGCAGGATCTCGTCGAATACGGGAAGGTACTTCTTGCCCCAGCCGTCGCTCGGCGCCCGGATGTAGACGGCATACGACTGCGGGCCGGCCGAGGTCGGCTTGATGAACAGGATGTCGTCCGCGGCCACCGTGAGACCGCTCGCGGTCGTCCTGTCGAACTGCCAGATCGCGCCGCTGGTCGACCTGACCGGCACCGTCCCGAGATTGAGTAGCTGGTAGCCGGTCCACTTCGGAACCGCCTGCGCCTCGATGTACTGAGCCTCTTTGAGCATGTTCTGGTAGTGGTGCGGCGTCAGATCGACCTCGAGCACCATGTTGTGCGGACCGTGGAGGTCGGTGGCCAGGCCAGCGCGGCTGACCGTCCAGCCTGGCGGCAGGCCGATCGAGAAGCCCGCCCAGGCCGACTTGGCCGCCGCCGCGGAGACCCGCACGGTCTTCCACCCGGCGGGAACGACGGGCGACGGGTTGTTGAGCGCGTTGACCGACGCGTACGGGGTCGTGGCGTCGGCGGTGGTGGAACCGGTGCCGGTGGATCCGGTCGCGGCTGACCCGGACCCGTGGTCGCGCAGCGCGTACGCGGCGCCCGCGCCGATCGCCACGGCGAGCACGACCGCCCCGACCAGCAGGGCGATCAAGCGCCAGGGCCCGCTGCGGGGCTTTGCCCGCGCGCCGCGCTGGCCGCGCTGCTGCCGTCCGCCGCCGGTGCCCGGCGTGTACTGGCTGGACAGGTCGGGGAGAACTTGGGCCGGGCCGGCGTACTGGGCAGCCGAGCCGTTGTAGGCCGCGGCCGAGGCCGACCCGAGGTAGGGCACGCGCTGCGCCGCCTCCGGCGGCGGAGGCGGCGAGCCGAACGTCGCCTGCGGCTCGGCCCGCACCGCGCGGGTCTGGTCCGCCCGCGACTGGTCCTGACGGGCCGCGGAGAACGTGGGCACCGCCCGGTCTTTCGGCTGGCTGGCGGTAAAGGTCGGCCGCTGGGACTCCTTCGGCACCGGGATGGACAGCTGCGTCGGCCGGTACCCGGACGGCTCGCGGTCGATCAGCGTCGGCCCGACCGGCTCGCGGTCGATCAGCGTGGGCTCGGCCGGCGGGGGGTCGATCAGCGTCGGCCCGGCCGCCGCACGCGGAGCGGCCTCCAGCACCATGACCGCCGCCGCCTTCGCCGCGACGTCCTCCTCGGGGGCGTCGGACTCGGCGGAGCCGACGGACTCGGCCGCGTCGCCGGGCGCATCGGCCGTCCCGGCCGCCAGCAGCGGCGCGTCCTCGGCCGCCTCCGCTTCCAGTTCGGCGTCGGCGTCGGCGTTCGCGTCGACGTCAGATTCGGCGTCGGCTTCCGGGGCGGGCTCGGGCTCTTCGGCCGACGGCTCAGCGGCCGTCTCCGGCTCACCGTCCTGCGACGGCCCGGATGTCTCGGCGTCCGGATTTTTCGCTTCGGTTTTTTTCGCCTCGGGCGTGTCGGATTCCGGGTCCGTCTCGCCCGCCCGGTCCTCGTCCGCCAGCGCGGCCGGCTCGGGACTGACCGTCACCCCGGCGTCGGGCTCGGAGGCCAGCTCCGGCTCGGCCGCCGGCGCCGGGTCGCCCGCGGCCGATTCGTCCGCTACGGGGCTGTCCGCCGCGGGGACGTCCGGCTTGCTCTGCGCCGGGGACGCCTGCAGTATCGGCGACGGGGCCGCGGAGGTCGGCAGCGGCGCGTGCTCAGACCGGATCGCGACCGGGTGAGTCGGCTCGTGGGGCGGCTCGGCGACCTCGGCGAGCAGCGGAAGTATCTGGGCGAACATCCGGGCCGCGGCCGACGCGGAGGGCCTGGCCGACGGCTCCCGGCGCAGCAGCGCCGCGATGACCGGGGCGAGCCGGCCGGAGTGGGCCGCTACCGGCGCGTCCTCGTTGATGATCGCGGACATCGTGGTGATCGCGCCGCCGCGCTGCTCGTAGGGCCCGCGCCCCTCCGCGGCCGCGTAGAGCGTCGCGCCCAGCGACCACAGGTCGGACGCGGGCGTGGCGTCACCGCCCCGGATCCGCTCGGGCGCGGTGAACCCGGGGGAGCCCATCACCATCCCGGTCTGCGTCAGCCGGGGATCGCCCTCGAACTGGGCGATGCCGAAGTCGGTCAGCACGGCGCGCTCGTCCCAGCCGCTGCCGCTCCGGTCGGTCGCGATCAGCACGTTGCTCGGCTTCACGTCCCGGTGCAGCACCCCGGCGAGATGGGCGGCGGCGAGCGCGGACAGCAGCTGCTGGCCGATCCGCCCGGTCCGCAGCGCGGTCAGCCGCCGCTCCACGGTCAGTACCTGGTCAAGCGAGCGGGACGGCACCAGCTCCATGATGATCCAGGGCCGGCCGTCTTCCTCGGCAACGTCGTAGACGGCGACAACGCCGCGGTGTGAAAGGCGCGCGGCGGTACGCGCCTCGCGCAGCGTTCGCTGGTAGGCGTTCCGTCGCTCGTCGGCCCCGATCAGGGACGAGATCACGACCTCTTTGACCGCGACTTCGCGGTCAAGGAGCTGGTCGCGCGCTCGCCACACGACGCCCATAGCGCCGCGTCCGATGGGGTGCTGGAGGTTGTACCGCCCGGCGACGACCCGCCCTGTCATAGGGGGCATAGCCGGACCATACCAGCGTTTAGGGGTGGCTGCCGATGGACAGCGGCGGACCCGCCGCCTCGGCGAAAAAATCGTTCCCCTTGTCATCGACGATGATAAATGCCGGGAAGTTCTTCACCTCGATCCGCCACACCGCCTCCATGCCGAGCTCGGGATATTCGAGGACCTCGACCTTGGTAATGCAGTCCTGCGCGAGCCGGGCGGCCGCGCCCCCGATCGAGCCGAGGTAGAACCCGCCGTGGCGCTTGCAGGCCTCGGTCACCGCGGCGGACCTGTTCCCCTTCGCCAGCATCACCAGTGACCCGCCGGCGGCCTGGAACCGCTCCACGTACGAGTCCATGCGGCCCGCGGTGGTCGGGCCGAACGACCCCGACGCGTACCCTTCCGGGGTCTTGGCCGGTCCCGCGTAGTAGACCGGGTGGTCACGTAGGTAAGACGGCATTGGCTCGCCCGCGTCAAGCAACTCGGCAATCTTGGCGTGCGCGATATCGCGCGCGACGACCATTGGGCCGGTCAGTGAAAGCCGCGTCTTTACCGGATATTTACCTAGTTCAGAACGAATTTCCGACATTGGCCTATTGAGGTCGATCGAAACGACCTCGGCTGTGTCCGATGTCACCGACGCCGGGTCCGGCAGGTACTGCGCCGGGTTGGTCTCGAGTGCCTCGAGGAAGAGCCCCTCGGCGGTGATCTTGGCCACCGCCTGGCGGTCGGCCGAGCAGGACACCGCGATCGCCACCGGGCACGACGCCCCGTGCCTGGGCAGCCGGATCACCCGCACGTCGTGGCAGAAGTACTTGCCGCCGAACTGCGCGCCGATCCCGATCTTCCTGGTGATGCCGAGCACCATCGCCTCGAGCTCGAGATCGCGGAACCCGTGCGCGTCGATCGACCCCTCGGTCGGCAGCGTGTCCAGGTAGCGCGCGGACGCGTACTTGGCCGTCTTGAGCGCGAACTCCGCGCTCGTGCCGCCGACGACGATCGCCAGATGATAGGGCGGGCAGGCCGAGGTCCCGATGGCCCGGATCTTCTCCTCGAGGAAGGAGGCCATGCGCGTCGGGTTCAGCACCGCCTTCGTCTCCTGATACAGGTACGACTTGTTCGCCGAGCCGCCGCCCTTGGCCATGAACAGGAACTTGTAGGCGTCCCCCTCGGTGGCGTAGAGCTCGATCTGGGCGGGCAGGTTCGACCCGGTGTTCTTCTCGTCCCACATGGTCAGGGGGGCCATCTGGGAGTAGCGCAGGTTCAGCGTCGTGTACGCGTCGTAGACGCCGCGGGCGAGGTGCTCCTCGTCCCGGCCGTCGGTGAGCACCTGCTGACCGCGCTTGCCCATCACGATCGCGGTCCCCGTGTCCTGGCACATCGGCAGCACGCCGCCCGCCGCGATGTTCGCGTTCTGCAGCAGGTCGCGGGCGACGTAACGGTCGTTCGGCGACGCCTCGGGGTCCTCGAGGATGGCCCGGAGCTGCCCCAGGTGCGAGGGACGCAGGAGGTGGGCGATGTCCCGGAAGGCCGTCCCGCTCAGCAGGGTGAGCGCCGCGGGGTCAACGTCAAGAAAGGTCCGTCCGAACGCCCGCTTGGTTTCAACCCCACCGTCCGCGATCTTCCGGTAGGTGGTGACGTCGTCATGCCCGAGCGGCAGTAGATCGGTGAAGGAAAACTCAGCCATGTTTCAAGCTTATGACCGCGGGTCATCCACCGCTGTCGTGACATTGGTCGCTATGCGAGCTCTTCCGTAATTCGTCGGCGTGTCCTTAACTTCCGACTTGTTTGCGTATCCGCAACCTTGTATGGTGACGGTGTGCGGCGGCGCTGCGACCACGCGGTGCCCCCGTCCGCGAGTGGGATTGCTCGCCACGCAGTGCCCCCGTCTGCGGCGGCTGAGCTGCGGCGCCGCTGCACATAACCATGTTCGCGGTCCTTCGGCCCGCTTCCCCATATGCAGCTCTCTATCTTCTGGGGGGCGACCCCCAGACCCCCGATGCGGGCTTCGCCCGCAAATCGGTGGTGGTGTCTCTTCACCCCTGATGCGGGCTTGGCCCGCAAATCGGTGGTGGTGTCTCTTTGCCGCCTGATGCGGGCTTGGCCCGCAAATCGGTGGTGGTGTCTCTTCACCCCGATGCGGGCTTCGCCGCAAACCGGGGGCGTGGTCCCTTCGGGCCTCAGAATCTACAGACCGACACGCCCCGGGCACCGCCACCCCACCGGCAACGCCGCCCCACTGTCTATGTCGGATTTATTCGTATATAAACACCAAGGTCAAACTAGTGCTGAATGGTTGACCGGTGATAGCCGGTCGGATCTTCAGCGCTGTCGGTTCCGGGGCGGATATCGCGCTGCTGCGGGCTTCGCGGGGGAGAGCTAATCTGCGGAGTGTGACTACTGCATTCGTGCTTGGCGGTGGAGGGGTGCTTGGGGCGCACGAGGTTGGGATGCTCCGGGCGCTTGCCGAGGCCGAGGTGCGGCCCGATCTTGTGGTTGGCACGTCGATCGGGGCGGTTAACGGCGCGTTCGTGGCGGCCGATCCGGAGGGTGCGGCGGGGCGGCTCAGGGATCTGTGGCAGGGGGAGTCCCTGGGAGCGGTGTTCAGCGAGACGGTGTTGGGCCGAGCGGTGCGGCTGGTGCGGTCGGGCACTCATCTGCACGCGATCGAGCCCCTGCGGAAACTGCTCGCCGACCAGCTACCTGCCGAGCACTTCGCGGACCTGAAGCTGCCGTTCCACTGCGTTGCCGCCAACATCGAGGACGCGACGGCGCACTGGTTCTCGGCCGGTCCGCTTGTGTCGGCCGTCATGGCGTCGTGCGCGGTGCCCGGGCTGCTGCCTCCGGTCGAGATCGACGGCCGCCACTATTTCGATGGCGGCCTCGTCGACTCCATCCCGGTGGGCCGGGCGATCGCGCTCGGTGCGAGCACCGTCTACGTGCTCCAGGTGGGGCGGATAGAAAGCCAGCTGCCCGTTCCTGTGCGGCCGTGGGAGGTGGGGCTTGTCGCATTCGAGATCGCGCGCAGGCATCGGTTCCACGAGGAGATGTCGGCGCTTCCGCCGGGCGTCCGCGTCCATGTCCTGCCCTCGGGCGGTGACCCGGTTCAGCCGGGATTGGCGCAATTCCGTTACCGCAGCAAAAATAAGGTAAGTGACAGTATCGACCGCTCCTACGCGGCGTCAGCGAGTTATCTGGCCCAGGCCGATGCACGCCGCTGACCGATCCTTCCGGAGCCGCCGATGATTCCGCCTAGGCTGATTCGCCGCCTGGTGCTGGCACCGCTCGTGGTGGCGATCGCGGCGGGCCTTGTCGCACTGACGCCGGCAGTTGCCGTGCTTACCGCGGTTTTCGGCCTGGTCAGACGCCGGACTAGGTCTGGGCGCCCGCGGCGGGGCCGGTTGCTTCGGGTGGTGTGGGTGGCTCTTGCCTGGTTCATCGGCGAGACGGCCGTGCTGACGGTTCTGCTCTGTCTGTGGATCGCAGGCGGCTTCGGCGGGCGGCTCGACACCGAGCCTTACCGTACCCGTCACTACGCGGTTATGGGATGGTTCCTCGACCTGGTCTACCGAGCGGCGCGCCGCTCCTGCGGGCTCCGGGTTGAGGTGGCCGCGCCGCCGGACGCGAGCCTGCTCGGTGACCGCCCGGTCATCGTGCTCAGTCGCCACGCGGGGCCAGGCGACTCGCTCCTGCTCGTCCATCACCTGCTCACGGACTGCGGGCGGCGTCCCAGGATCGTCATGAAGGCCACGCTTCAACTGGACCCGAGCCTGGACGTCGTGGCTAACCGGCTGCCCAATGCGTTCCTCCATCGCCGCCCCAACTGGGCTGAGGCCGGAGCGAGGGCCGCAAGCAGGCAGCGTGCCGAGCAGATCAAGCGGCTAGCCGCCGGCCTTGACGCGCGCGGCGCCCTCGTCATCTTCCCCGAAGGGGGGAACTGGACGCCGCTCCGCTGGACCCGCGGCCTCGAGCGCCTGCGTCGGCAGGGCCGTGCCGACCTGGCCGATCGGGCGGCCGCCATGCCCAACCTGCTTGCTCCGCACAGCAGCGGGGCGTTTGCCGCGATCGCTGCCTGCCCGGACGCTGACGTGATCTTTGTGGCGCATACCGGTCTTGACCGGCTTGTCAGCGTCCGTGATGTCTGGCAGAGCCTGCTGACCGACGTGACGGTCCACGCACGATGGTGGCGGGTGCCGACGGCCGACGTGCCTCGCACGGCCGTTCGCGAGGCCCAGGTGGACTGGCTCTACGACTGGTGGGAACGGATCGACGCCTGGATCACCGAGGTGTCAGGCGACGCGATGATGGGCCAGACGTCAACGGCTAGCGAAGCGGGGGAGTAGCGGCCAGGCAAGGGGTCAGGCGAGCTCTTCGGCCTGGACGGTCATGGATTCAAGGAACGGGCCGCCGAAAGTGGTGGCTACCGCCACGTCGGTCGCGTCGCGACCGCGGCCGATCACCACCCGGCCCTTGCGGTGGGCGTTGTTGCGCGGGTCGAAGGTCCACCAGCGGTCGCCGAGCCAGACTTCCATCCAGGCCGCGAAGTCCATCGGCGCGGGGTCTGGTGGAACGTCCATGTCCGGCAGGTAGCCGAACGTGTATCGGGCCGGAATGTTCAGCGCCCGGCAGAAAGAGATGGCCAGGTGCGTAAAGTCCCGGCATACCCCGAGCCTGGTCTCGTTGACATCCGCCGCCGTCGAAATGGCGGTCGTGCTGCCGTACTGGAAGGTCAGATGCCCGTTGACATGGTCGCAGATTGCCTGGACCCGCTTATAGCCGGGCTCAAGACCGCCGAACCGCTGCCACGCCTCATTTGCCAGCACGTCGGGAAGGCAATAACGGCTCGGCAGCGTGTAGATCAGCGTCTCGTCAGGCAATGCTTGGGCCGGCACCTCAGGCGCGTCGGGGTCGACGTCCTCGGTGGCATCGGGGACATCCGCCACCGCGGCGAACCCGAATTGCGACCGGCCGGCGGGCAGCATCGTCCGCACGCACTCGTTGCCGTAGATGTCGATGTAGCTATGCAGCTGGCCGGGCGGATCGGTGATCCAGCGGTCACTCTCGGTGCTGATCGCGCGCGAGTCGGCCGGGCGCACCATGAACACCGCCGGGGTAGGGATCTCCGCACGGTACGTGAACATGCATCCGATGCTGAGCTGCCGCCGAGTTGTCATTTGAACATCGTCCTCGCCCCGTGTTTCCCCGAGATTACCCCAAAATTGTAGGTAACGGTGCGTGGTGGCAGTCGCCACGGTCCTTCTACTTAATGAGATTGTCGAAGGTGCTCAGCATGGCTCCGACAGTCGGGAGGGTGTCGTTGTTCCAGTCGTCGTCGTGCGGGCCCGCAGGGCCGGTCATGTAGATCGTGTAAGACTGTTGTCCCAGGTCGAATAGCAGGACGTCCTCACGCATCTGTACGTTGCCGCCTGTGACCCAGTCGAACTCCCAGAGTGCGCCCGCCGTCCCCCTGATGTTCTCGAGCTGAAACATTTGCCCGGGCTTGCCATATATCGCCGTGTAACCGGGGAAAAGCCCCTCGGCGCGGTCCTGCTTTTCGAGATAACTCGCCTCGGACATCATGTTGCTCTTGATGTGCTTGGTGAGATCGATCTCGACGGAGGTCATGCCGTCCGGCGCGTTCAGTGACACCTTCTTCCCCGTCAGGATCGATTGCCATGCTTGCGGCCAGGCGATGGTGAATCCGGCCGCCGTGTCCAGTTGGGCGGCGAAGAAGTTCTTGGAGGTGTAGTCCGGCGGGTCGCTCATATTGGGGTTGTCGATCGCCCGGACCACCGCCGGCGCGCCCGCGACGGGAGGCAGTCGGGGCGCTGCTGCCGTCGGCGATATCGGCTCTGTCGCTGATGCGGATCGCTGCTCTTCCGGGGTGGATCGGTGCCGCAAGAGCACGAAGCCTCCGGCGCTGATCGCGGCGATTGCCACGATGACCGCCACCGAGACAGTGATCGCGGGTCTGCGGTGCTCGGAGCGTCGGCCGCGGACACGGCGCGCACGTGCCGGTGGGGCGTCGGCGCTCGCGCTGAACTGCTGCAACAGGTCGCTGCCTGCCAGCGGAGGTGACGGCTGCGTCGGCGAGGGAATCGGTGTCGGCGCGGAGAGGGCGGGCAGCACGGACAACTGCGTGTCGTCTTGCCCCTGGCGCACGGGCTCACCGATTTCGTAGCTCTCGGGTTCTGCCTGGAGCGGCTCAAGCGAGGTGGCAGCAACCGACGAGGTCGCCGCGGGCTCGTCGGACAGCAGAGCCAGGATCTCGGTGAACCCGCGGGCGGCGGCCGAGGCGGACGGCCGGTCGGCCGGCTCGCGGCGCAGCAGCGCCGCGATGAGCGGTGCGAGCGGCCCGGCGGACGAGGCGAGCAGAGGAGGATCCTCGCGCAGCATCGCGGACATGGTGTTCAGCAGGTTGTTCCGCTCGAATGGCCCGTGGCCCTGCACGGCCGCGTAGATTGTCGCGCCGAGCGACCACAGGTCGGAGGCGGCCGTCGCGTCGCCGCTATCGAGATACTCCGGAGCCATAAACCCGATGGTGCCCACTACGATGCCGCTCTGGGTCAGCCGAGGGTCGCCGGTGAACTGCGCGATGCCGAAGTCGGTCAGCACCGCCCGCTCGTCCCATTCGTCGCCTGACCTGCCGGGCGCGATCAGGACATTGCTCGGCTTCACGTCCCTGTGCAGCACCCCTACGGCGTGCGCGGCGGCGAGCGCGGCGAGCAGCTGCTGGCCGATCCGCCCGGCGCGCAGCGCCGTCATCGGCCCGTGCGAGGTCAGAATCTGGTCGAGCGACCGGGACGGGACGAGCTCCATGACGATCCAGGGGCGGCCGTCTTCGTCGGCCACGTCGTAGACGGTAACGACGCCTGGGTGACTGAGCCGCGCCGCGGTCCGCGCCTCGCGTAGCGTCCGCCGGTAGAGGTCAGCCGCCTCGAACTGGTCGATCGCGGCGGACAACACCACTTCCTTGACTGCCACGGTCCTGTCAAGCAACTGATCGTGAGCACGCCAAATGACGCCCATGGCACCCTGGCCAATGCGCCGCTCCAGGATGTACCGCCCTGCGATGACCCGGCCTGTCATAGGGGGCATATCCGGACAATATCAACGGTCATCGGTAGCTACCGATGACCGCCGATGCCCGTCAGCGGATCGTAAGGCCTCGGCCAGGGATGCGGCGCCGTCCGCCGAGATCAGGAAGGGACCGGCTTGAAGGTGGGCAGTATGGTGCTGACAGTTCTCAGGGTGGTCGTGTTCCAGTCGTTGTCGTTCTTGCCCGCCGGGCCGGCCGTGTAGATCGTGTAGGACTGCTTGTCCAGGTTAAACAGCAGGACGTCCTCGCGCATCTGGACGTTGCCGCCCGTTACCCAGTCGAATTCCCAAAGCGCGCCAAGCGTCTGGTGAATGGTCTCCGGCTGGATAAATTTTTTCGGCGGTTGATTCGGGGGGCTATAGATCCGCTGGTAACCGGGAAAATCGGAGCTTTGCAGCACCTTGCGGTATTCCGCTTCGGCCACCATGTCGCTCTTGACGTGCTTTGTGAGATCGATCTCGACGTAGCCGCCGCCCGGCCCTTCCAGCTTCACCTCGTGCCCCGACACGACCGATTCCCATCCTGGCGGCCTGGCGATGGAAAATCCGGCAGTAGTCCTAAGCCGGGCGGCGCTAAAGCTCTCGCTTGTGTAGTCGGATGGCGGAGTGGTATTGGGATTGTCGATCGCTTGGACTATCCCAGGCGCGGTTGCGACGGGCGGCAGGGCGGCCGCTGACGCCGTGGGCGATATCGGTTCCTGCACCGCCGTCGACCCCAACAGGTGTTTGCTCAGCTCGCCCTGCCAGAGCAGGTAGCCTCCGACGACGAGCGCGGCGATGACAACCGCGGTGCGCGCGAGGACGGTGAGCGTGTGGCCCTGGCGCGCCGTCCTCCTGGTGCGGATGGGGCGTCCGGACCACCGGGAGCCCCCGGCCGTGCCCCGGTCGAACTGCTTGAACAGGTCGCTGGCGGCCCGTGGTGGATCCGACGGCGCGCCAGGCGCGGCGAGCGGCGGACTCGGTTGGCCTGGTGCCCGTGGCGGACGATGAGGGAACGTCTGAGTCGGCGTGCGAAGCGGCGCCGCCGCGTCGGGAGCGGTTGGAGCGGACAACTGTGTCACGCGCTCGGCGGTGGTGGCATCGGCCGAGAAGGCGGCCGCGGCCGACGTCGGCGCATGCTCCGCGCGCATCGGCGCCAGGATCTCGGTGAACATGCGATCGGCGGCCGGGGCGGATGGCCGAGCGGAGGGCTCGGGGCGCAGCAGTGCCGCGATGAGCGGTGCGAGCGGCCCGGCGGACCGGGCGGGCGGCGGCGCCTCGTTCGCGTTCGCCGACAGGACGTCGGTCTTGCTGTCCCGCTCGTAGGGTCCGTGGCCCTCGACGGCCGCGTAGAGCGTGGCGCCAAGCGACCACAGGTCGGAGGCGGGCGTCGCGGCTGCGCCGCGGAGACGCTCAGGCGCGGTGAACCCGGGTGACCCCATCACCGTGCCAACCATGGTCAGCCGAGGTTCGCCCTTGGACTGCGCGATGCCGAAGTCGGTCAGCACCGCTCGCCAGCCCTGGTCGCCGCCCACGCTCTCGGCGGCGATCAGGACGTTGCTTGGCTTCACGTCCCTGTGCAGCACACCCTCGGCGTGAGCCGCGCTGAGCGCGGCGAGAAGCTGCTGGCCGATCCGCGCGACGCGCGGCGCCGTCAGCGGCCCTCGCGACGTCAGGATCTTGTCAAGCGACCGGGACTTGACGAGCTCCATGACGATCCAGAGGCGGCCGTCGTCCTCGGCTACATCGTAGACGGTGACGATGCCGGGATGATTGAGCCGCGCCGCCGTCCGTGCCTCGCGCTTTGTCCGCTGGTACAGCTCCGCCAGCGCGCGGGAGTCCATCGTGGCGGGCGGCATGAACTCCTTGACCGCGACCTTCCGGTCGAGGAGCCGATCATGCGCGCGCCATACGATGCCCATGCCGCCAGTGCCGATGGTCTCCTCGAGGAAGTATCGCTCTGCGATGACTCGTCCCGCGGTAGGAGGCATAGCCGGACGATATCAAAACGTTGGAACTTCCTGGTCACGGCCGGTAGGGGAGCGGGCACATCGATGCGGGAACTATATCCTTTCAGTCAATGATTCGCGCTTCGCGGCGCCGACGCTCATAACCGGTCCTCCAGTTGTTCGGCTAGGCGGTTAAGGGCGGGCGCCGCGGCGATCAGTGCCTGCCGGTCCGCGAGCGGCAGGCGTTCGAGCGCGCGGCCCGCCAGCTCGGCCCTGATGTCTCGCCACTGCTCGACCCGGGCCGTGCCCGCCTCTGTGACGGTCAGCCGGACCGAGCGCCCGTCGGACTCGGCACGCCCCCGGCTGAGGAGACCGTCCTCCTTGAGCTTGCTGACCATCGTGCTGACGCTGTTCGGCGCGAGTCGCAGCTCCTGCGCCGCCTCCGCGACGCCGATGCCTGGCCGTCGCGCGGCAAGCCGTAGCAGCTCGGAACGGGCGGGCGGCAGCGCTACCGCGTCCGTGGAGCCGCGCGCGGCATGCCGTGTCGCCCGGCGCACCGCCCCCATCGCCGCGAGCAGCTCCGCCGCCTCGGCCTTGGCGAGCTCGCTAGTTTCGGCCGTCCGTACATCGTTCACAGAGCTAACTATATGAGCGGCACCATGGTTCGCCAAGGGGCTGGTGAGGCGGCGTGAGGTGCCTCCTGAGTCCACCGCAGCGTTTTTCACGGGGGAAAGGTATCTTCTGACCATGCCTCCGCGCCCAGCGCCACGCGATCTTCGCGCTTCCGACGCCGACCGCGAGCGTGTCGTCGCCATGCTTGGCGAGGCGCTCGCGGACGGACGCATTTCCCACGACGAGTACTCGGAACGGATGTCGGCCGCCCTGTCGGCCCGCACGCTTGGCGATCTCGCGGGTCTGACCACGGACCTGGCCGCGGCCGAGCACCAGCCGGTGCAGGTTTACGGCGGTCAGCCGGTCGCGGCGCTGTTCAGCACGGTCAAGCGGGGCGGTCGCTGGGTGGTGCCGCACACCGTGACGTGCGTCGCCGTGGGCGGTGAGGTGGTGCTCGACCTGCGCGAGGCGCTGCTGCAGGACCGGCACGTCGTGCTCAACGTCTACGCGGTCTTCGGCCGGATCCGGCTCGTCGTGCCGTCCGGCGTCGAGGTGGTGATGAACGGCACCGAGATCCTCGGCCGCCAGCGAGGCGCGACGGCCAGACGGGTGCCGACATCCTCCGAGATCCCGGTCATCGAGGTGCGGGGCTACCTGGCCGCGAGCGAGATCCTGGCCCGCACCCCGCCGCGCCCCCGCCGCTGGCTGAGGTGGGGCCGGGCTTCGCTGCCTTAATCATATTTGACCGCGGAGTAGGCGCTCAGCTTCCAGAGGGCGTGCTCGCTGCGGATCGAGCGGATCGTGCCTGACCGGGAGCGCATCACCAGCGAGTGCGTGGTCGCGCCGCCGCGCTTGTACCTGATGCCAGACATCAGTTCGCCGTCGGTGATGCCGGTGGCGGCGAAGAACACGTCGTCGGAGGAGACTAGGTCCTCGGTGGTGAGCACCCGGTCCAGATCGTGCCCGGCGTCAAGTGCCTTGGTCCGTTCCGCGTCATCCCTCGGGGCGAGCTTGCCGAGGATCACGCCGCCGAGGCACTTCAGCGCGCAGGCCGCGATGATGCCCTCGGGGGTGCCGCCGATACCGAGCATCAGATCGATGCCGGTTCCCTCGCGCGCCGCCATGATCGCGCCGGCGACATCCCCGTCGGTGATCAGCTGGATCCGGGCACCGGCATCTCGGACCGCGGTGATCAGGCCCGCGTGCCGTGGCCGGTCGAGGATGACCACCGTGACATCGTGCGGTGAGATGCCCTTGGCCTTAGCGACGGCGGCGATGTTCGCCGCGGGCGGCGCGTCGATGTCGACCACGCCGGCGGCTTCTGGCCCGGTGGCAAGCTTGGTCATGTAGAAGACGGCGGACGGGTCGTACATCGAGCCGCGCTCGGCGACCGCGAGGACGGACACCGCGTTCGGCATACCGTTCGCGCACAGCCTGGTGCCGTCGATCGGGTCCACGGCGACGTCGACGGCGGGTCCCGTGCCGTCGCCGACCTCCTCGCCGTTGAACAGCATCGGGGCGTTGTCCTTCTCGCCCTCGCCGATCACCACGACGCCGCGCATCGATACGGAG
>Ga0302314_10001248_pt1 | contig 47681 bp, 44 predicted proteins | sample III_Palsa_N2_3_FD_200533 | JGI IMG/M metagenome (GOLD analysis project Ga0302314, IMG submission 200533) | Peat permafrost microbial communities from Stordalen Mire near Abisko, Sweden - III_Palsa_N2_3 | ecosystem: Environmental > Terrestrial > Soil > Palsa > Peat permafrost | place: Sweden...
CCGGGCAACTGACTCCCCGTCCCCCCGGAGAGCGGACGGAGCCGCATGCTGCTGACGATTGACATCGGGAACACCAACATGGTGCTCGGCGTGTTCGACGGTGACACGATCGTCGAGCACTGGCGGATCGCCACCGTGCCCGACCGGACCGCGGATGAGATCGCCGCGCTGCTGCACGGGCTGCTCGCCCGGTCGACCGCGGTGAAGGAGTCGGAGCTGGCGGGGATCTCGCTGTGCTCCACGGTGCCGTCGGTGCTGCACGAGATGCGCGAGATGTGCCACCGCTATTACCCGGACCTGCCCACGGTGATCGTGCAGCCCGGGGTGAAGACCGGGGTGCCGATCCGGATGGACAACCCCAAGGAGGTCGGCAGCGACCGCATCATGAACTCGCTCGCGGCCGTCCACCTCTACGGCGGGCCGGCGATCGTCGTCGACTTCGGCACGTCGACGAACTTCGACGCGGTCAGCGCCAAGGGCGAGTTCGTCGGCGGGGCGCTCGCCCCGGGCATCGAGATCTCGGTCGACGCGCTGTCGCGGCGGGCGGCGCAGCTGCTGAAGGTGGAACTGACCAGGCCGCCGCGGGTGGTCGGCAAGAACACGGTCGAGGCGCTGCAGTCCGGGATCGTCTACGGGTTCGCCGGGCAGGTGGAGGGCATCGCGCGGCGGATGGCGTTCGAGTTGTCGCCCGAGGACCCGGGCGCGGTGACGGTGATCGCTACCGGCGGCCTTGCCTCGCTGGTCATCGACGAGGTGCCGCTCATCGACGCCCACGAGCCGTGGCTGACGCTGATCGGCCTGCGGCTGGTGTGGGAGCGGACGCATTCTCCGGCGGCTAAGCCCCGGCACAAGGCGACCGAACCGTTTGATTTTGACGCGCTGGAGTAGCCGGGGCCCCGGCCGCGAAGAGAAAACTAATGTGCCCGTGAGCGGCGATCCCCGGTAGCCTTCGGACGTGGTTGACGACAGTGAGCTCCCGGGTGAGCGACCCCCCGTGCCCCCCGCCGCAGGCCCGATGAAGGGCGAGGATACCGGGCCCGCGGTTCCTGAGCAGGTCCGCGTCCGGCTGGAGAAGCGTGCCCGGATGCTCGAGGCGGGCATCGATCCCTACCCGGTCAGCTACCCGCGCACTGCGCTGGCGGCCGAGGTCCGGGCCGAGCACGGGTCGCTGCCGCCGGACACGGCCACCGGCGAGACGGTGGCGGTGGCCGGGCGGGTGATCCTGTCCCGGATCGGCGGGAAGCTGTGCTTCGCGACGCTGCGGGACGGCAGCGGTGACATCCAGGTGATGATCTCGCTCGCGCGGGTTGGCGAGCAGGAGCTTGCCCGGTGGAAGCGCGACGTCGACCTCGGGGATCATGTCGGGGTGACCGGTGAGGTGATCACCTCGCGGTCCGGTGAGCTTTCGGTGCTCGCGGACTCGTTCGCGATCACCGCCAAGTCGCTGCGGCCGCTCCCGGAAAAGCACGCGGGGCTGACCGATCCCGAGTCGCGGGTCAGGCAGCGGTACGTCGACCTGATTGTCAACCCGCAGGCCCGGCGGCTCGCGGAGACCCGCTCCGCGGTGGTCCAGTCGGTGCGGTCGACGCTGGTGTCCCGCGGTTACCTGGAGGTGGAGACGCCGATCCTCACCCCGCTGCACGGGGGCGCCAACGCGCGGCCGTTCGTCACCCACTACAACGCCTACGACTCTCAGGTGTACTTGCGCATCGCGCTCGAGCTTTACCTGAAGCGGCTGCTGGTCGGCGGAATCGAGAAGGTGTTCGAAATCGGCCGGAACTTCAGGAACGAGGGCGTGGACACCACCCACAACCCGGAGTTCTCGATGCTTGAGGCCTATGAGGCCTACGGCGACTACAACACGATCGCGGAGCTGACCCAGACGCTCGCCCAGGGGGCGGCGGTGGCCGCCTTCGGCTCGACCGTTATCACCCGGGCCGACGGATCGCAGTACGACATCGGCGGGCAGTGGCGCTCGCTGAGCGTCCACGAGGCGATCTCGGCCAAGGCCGGGCAGGAGGTCACGCCCGACACCGGCTTGCCGGAGCTGCTCAAGCTGTGCGAGCAGCTCGACGTGCCACTGCAGCCCTCCTGGAACCGCGGCCAGGTAATCCTGGAGATGTACGAGCGGCTGGTGGAAAAGCAGACGGTCGAGCCGACGTTCTACCGCGACTTCCCGGTCGAGGTGTCACCGCTCACCCGGCAGCACCGGACTGACCCGCGGCTCGCCGAGCGGTGGGACCTAGTAGCCTTTGGCGCCGAGCTCGGCACCGGCTACTCGGAGCTGGTGGACCCGGTAGTGCAGCGCGAGCGGCTCACCGCTCAGTCGCTGCTGGCGGCGGGCGGCGACCCGGAAGCGATGCAGCTGGACGAGGATTTCCTGCTCGCCCTGGAGCACGCGATGCCGCCGACCGGCGGGATGGGCATGGGCATCGACCGGCTGGTGATCATGCTCACCGGCGAGAACATCCGCGAGACGATCCTGTTCCCCTTCGTCCGGCTGTGATCTCCCGGGGGACGCCCCCCCGTACCCCCCGGTGCCCGCGACGCCGGGCCTGATCGCAAAGATCGCGATCGTATCAGGCCCAGCGTCGCGGACCAGAGGATCGGGCTGCTGCCCGGATCTCCCGGGGAACGCCCCCGCATCACCCTGGTGTCTGGTACGGCGGGCCTGATCGCAAAGACCGCGGTCGTATCAGGCCCGCCGCGCCGGACCAGAGGATCGGGCTGCCGCCCGGGGTTGTGCAGCTGACCGGGCTGGGTCAGGCGATGCGGACGGCGCCGACGTACTCGTCCCAGAACACCGCCTGGACCTGGACGTCCTGTCCGGTGCTGGGCGCGTCGACCATCAGGCCGTTGCCGAGGTAGATGCCGACGTGACTGATGTCGGGGAAGAAGAACACCAGGTCACCCGGTTCGAGGTCGGCCCGTGACACGTGCATGCCGGAATTCCACAGCGACCCGGTGTAGTGCGGCAGCGAGATACCTTCCTGAGCGTAAGCCCAGACGACCAGGCCGGAGCAGTCGTAGGAGTCGGGTCCGGCGGCCCCCCAGACGTAGGGCTTGCCCCGCTGGGTGAGCGCGGCGCGCAGCGCCGTCGTCTCGACGTTGGTGGCCTCGGGCAGCACGATGTCGGGGTAAGAGCCGGTCTTGTCGAAGACGGCCATCGCCTGCGACATCGCCGAGCTGTTGAGCACCGCGAGCTTGGCGTTGATCGTCTTGACCTTGCCGTTGATCTGCCCCTGGATCCGGTTCGCGCTGACGATCTCCTCGTTGGCCGTCACCTGCGCCCGGGTCGCCGCGACCTGCTCGGTCTGCAGCGTGCTGAGCCGCATGCCGGCCTCGTTGTCGATCTGCTCGACCGTGGACGCCTGGCCAAGGAACTGGTCGGGGTCATCGCTTTCCAGCATCTGCAGCGTGGGGTTCACCCCGCCGTCCATGTAGCCCATCGCCGCGAGCTGGGCGAAGGATTTCTGGCTGCCGGCCATCGCCGCCTCGGCCCGCTGCGCCGCCAGCTTGGCGACCTTCACCTCTGACTTGGCATGCGCAAGCTGGATCTGCAGGCCGTCATACTGCTGGCCGAGCGAGTCGACCTCGTTCGACAGCTGCTTGGCTTGCGCGACCAGGGTGGACAGGGACGGCTTGGAGCCAGCCGTCTGGGCCTCGCTTGAACTGCCCTGAAGCAGAACGGCCACGACCGCCACGGCTGCGGCGGCTGGCAGGACTCGCCGGCTGACTGTACGCACGTCGATGCACGATATTAGATAGCCATGCCGCTGCCAACCGACTCGGGTGAAGTTTTGTGATTGTGACGGTACGTTCGTTGTCTCGCGAAGATTGCCCGAAATGTGCTAGCGGGCTCTCGCCGACCCCGGATCGTAACGGCGCGACCGCGAGGCGAAGCGTTTTCGGCGAGCGGCGGATGATACTCGGCGGGGGCGCCCGAATGTAATTAAGCGATACAGTGGGGCCGCGATGGAGTACATAGTCAGGCCTGCCCGCACCAGGGACGTTCCCGAAATCCGCGAGCTCATCGATCAGAACGTCGACTCGGGGCGGTTGCTCGACAAGCACACGGTGAACCTTTACGAAGACATCCTTGAGTTCACTGTCGCCGAGGCGTCTTCCGACGGGACCGTGGCCGGCTGTGGCGCGCTTCACGTTATGTGGGAAGACCTCGCCGAGCTGAGAACCGTCGCGGTTGATGCGCGCAGGCGGGGCTCGGGCATCGGGCACCTCATCGTCGATGAGTTGCTGGACCGGGCCCGGGCGGCAGGCGTATCGCGCGTTTTTGTGCTGACCTTCGCCGTCCCATTCTTCGCCAGCCACGGTTTCACCGAGATCAGCGGGACCCCGGTCGCACCCGAGGTGTACGCCGAGTTGCTCAGGTCATACGACGACGGCGTGGCGGAGTTCCTCGACCTGGACCGGGTAAAGCCGAACACCCTGGGAAACACGCGCATGCTGCTGCGCTTGTAAGCGCAGGCCGCTAAGCGGGCGGCGGGCCCGGGAAACGCGGCCGGGCGGCCGCTGCGGGCAAATACCGCGCGCCCAGTGCCCGCCGGCAATGGCGGCAAGCGGCCCGCCGCCTGCTGGCGGGTACAGTTGCTACCGCGGGCACGCCATCAGCAGTGCCCGGTCGCCGCGGTGCCCCGCCTGACGCGGCGCGACCGATCACACGGGCCGAGGTAACGTCATGCTGCAAGATCTCGCCGCGCTCACCCCGCCGGCGATTGTCTGTGTCGCCTTCCTCGTCGGCGCATGGGTAATCGTGCGCCGGGAGCTGGCGCCAAAGCGCCGGGAGCGCGCAAAAGCCGCCGCAGTCAGGGACGCCGGGGTGCCCGAGCATGCCGATCGAGAGCACGGCTGAAGCTGACATTTCGCAAGATCTGTACTTTTCCTAGTGTTGTGGCCTGCTTTGCGCACTTGTCCGCAGAAGCCATGTCAGTTCGCCGCGCTTGCGCAATTTCAGCCGGCCCGCATCCAGACTTGCGCGCGCGGCCGGCCGCAGGCCGATAACCGCCACCGTGAGTTTGCACACATCCGGTGCCCGTGTCTGGGGTGATATGCCAAGTGTGCGCGCATTGTTCGATACGTCACTTGACCGGTACTGGACGTGAACAGTTCCTAGCGTGCCGCTGTTGAAGTTCGGCGGCGACAATCTGGATGCATGAAAAGTGTGTACCCCGTAATTGTCTCGGTCAAGACCTGGGTATATGTTTGGCATCCGAAAATGGTTGCTCCGCAGAAGGGCTGAATCTCCGATGGCGCAGAAGGTACAGGTGCTACTGGTCGATGACATCGACGGTAGTGAGGCAACAGAGACCGTTAGCTTTGGCATCGACGGCGTTGCCTATGAGATCGACCTGAGCACCGGCAACGCGGGCAAGCTGCGTACCGAGCTGACTCAGTATGTGGAGCACGCCCGTAAATCCGGCGGCGCCCAGGTTCGCCGCCGGCGTCAGCGCAACGGCGCGGGCCGTGAGCAGAGCGCGCGAATCCGGGAGTGGGCACGGTCTCACGGGCACAAGGTGAATGAGCGCGGCCGGATCCCGGCCAACATCGTCGCCGAGTACGAAGCGGCGCACTAGCCGCCAGGTTCGACTCTCCTCAGGAATGGCTTCGCACGCTGCCCGCGTTCTACCCGCCCGAGAACGCGTCGCGTGCGAGCCGCCCGGCCTGCCGCGCCGAAAGCCCGGCAACCGGCCGCAGTGCGGCAGGGCGGCCCCCACCGCCCGGCCGCCAGCGGTCTCGCCCGTCCCTCTGTGCCCCGCTCGCCCCGGCCGCCTGGGGCCGTTGCGCCCGGGCCTGTTCGCTCGGGGCGTACCGATCTGAGTACTCAGCGCGTTCGCTGGTGGCGTACTTGGAACTACGTCGCCATTTCGCGCTGTTGGATGGGGTGAAGGCCCAGTGTCCGGGGAACGTCTCCTGTAGTTGGCGCATAATCGCGTTACGTACAGGGTCGGGCACGCGGCTACCATGCGGAGCAGGCAGGAACGCCGAAACCTGCCGGATCCCCGCTGTGAGGAGAGCGACGACATGTTCGAGAGGTTTACCGACCGGGCGCGGCGGGTTGTTGTCCTGGCGCAAGAAGAAGCCAGGATGCTGAATCACAACTACATTGGCACCGAGCACATCCTGCTCGGCCTCATTCATGAGGGCGAAGGTGTTGCGGCCAAGGCGCTCGAGTCACTAGGGATCAGCCTTGAGGCGGTGCGGCAGCAGGTCGAGGAAATCATCGGCCAGGGCCAGCAGGCGCCTTCCGGGCACATCCCGTTCACCCCCCGTGCGAAGAAGGTGCTTGAGCTTTCGCTGCGTGAGGCGCTGCAGCTCGGCCACAACTACATCGGGACTGAGCACATCCTGCTCGGTTTGATCCGGGAGGGCGACGGCGTTGCCGCCCAGGTCCTGGTCAAGCTTGGCGCCGACCTCAACCGGGTGCGGCAGCAGGTCATCCAGTTGCTGCACGGTTACCAGGGCAAAGAGCCGACATCGGCTGCGAGCGGTTCCACCGAGGCGGCCCCGTCGACCTCGCTGGTGCTCGACCAGTTCGGCCGCAACCTGACCCAGGGTGCGCGTGAAGGCAAACTTGACCCGGTGATCGGCCGGGAGAAGGAAATCGAGCGGGTCATGCAGGTGCTGTCGCGGCGCACCAAGAACAACCCGGTCCTGGTTGGCGCTCCTGGCGTCGGCAAGACCGCGGTGGTTGAGGGGCTCGCGCAGAAGATCGTCAAGGGCGAGGTGCCCGAGACGATCAAGGACAAGCAGCTGTACACCCTCGACCTCGGTGCCCTCGTCGCCGGCTCGCGGTACCGCGGTGACTTCGAGGAGCGCCTCAAGAAGGTGCTCAAGGAGATCCGCACCCGCGGTGACATCATCTTGTTCATCGATGAAATCCACACCCTCGTCGGTGCTGGCGCGGCCGAGGGCGCGATCGACGCCGCTTCCATCCTCAAGCCGATGCTGGCCCGCGGTGAGCTGCAGACGATCGGTGCCACGACTCTCGACGAGTACCGCAAGTACCTGGAGAAGGACGCCGCCCTCGAGCGGCGCTTCCAGCCCATCCAGGTGGCGGAGCCGACGATCGCGCACACCATCGAGATTCTCAAGGGCCTGCGTGACCGCTACGAGGCGCATCACCGGGTGTCCATCACCGACGGCGCCCTGGTGGCCTCCGCGCAGCTGGCGGACCGCTACATCAGCGACCGCTTCCTGCCCGACAAGGCGATCGACCTGATCGACGAGGCCGGCTCCCGGATGCGGATCCGCCGGATGACCGCGCCGCCGGACCTGCGCGACTACGACGAGAAGATCGCCCAGGTCCGCAAGGAGAAGGAGTCGGCGATCGACTCCCAGGACTTCGAGAAGGCCGCCGCCCTCCGGGACACGGAGAAGCAGCTGCTGGCGAAGAAGGCCACCAGGGAGAAGGAATGGAAGGCCGGCGACATGGACGTCGTCGCCGAGGTCAACGAGGAGCTCATCGCTGAGGTCCTCGCCACCGCGACCGGCATCCCGGTGTTCAAGCTCACCGAGGAGGAGTCCCAGCGGCTGCTCCGGATGGAAGACGAGCTGCACAAGCGGGTCATCGGCCAGAACGACGCGATCAGGGCCCTGTCCCAGGCCATCCGGCGTACCCGGGCCGGCCTGAAGGACCCGAAGCGTCCCGGCGGTTCGTTCATCTTCGCCGGCCCGTCCGGCGTCGGTAAGACCGAGCTGTCCAAGACGCTGGCGGAGTTCCTGTTCGGTGACGAAGACTCGCTGATCCAGCTGGACATGTCCGAGTACATGGAGAAGCACACGGTCTCCCGGCTGTTCGGCTCCCCGCCCGGTTACGTCGGTTACGAGGAGGGCGGCCAGCTCACGGAGAAGGTCCGCCGCAAGCCGTTCTCGGTCGTCCTGTTTGACGAGATCGAGAAGGCCCACCCGGACATCTTCAACTCGCTGCTGCAGATCCTTGAGGACGGGCGCCTCACCGACGCGCAGGGCCGCATGGTGGACTTCAAGAACACCGTGATCATCATGACCACGAACCTGGGGACGCGTGACATCTCCAAGGGCGTGTCGGTCGGTTTCGCCCGGCAGGGCGAGACCCGCGGCTCCTACGACCGGATGAAGGCGAAGGTCGGCGAGGAGCTCAAGCAGCACTTCCGGCCCGAGTTCCTGAACCGTGTCGACGACATCATCGTGTTCCACCAGCTGGAGCGGGATGAGATCTTCGAGATCGTCGACCTGATGATCGCGAAGGTCGACGACCGGCTCAAGGACCGGGACATGGCGATCGAACTGGCCCTGCCGGCGAAGGAGCTGCTCTCCCAGCGCGGGTACGACCCGGTGCTCGGCGCGCGGCCGCTGCGCCGGACGATCCAGCGGGAGATCGAGGACATGCTGTCCGAGAAGATCCTGTTCGGTGAGCTGCGGCCGGGGACGATCGTGACCGTCGACACCGAGGGCACGGGCGAGGAAGCGAAGTTCACCTTCGTCAGCCGTTCGAAGCCGGACGCGGTGCCGGACGCGGCCCAGCTGGTGGCGGCGACCGCCAGCGAGCCGTCCAGCGGCACCAACCCGACCGTCGCGCCGTCAAGCGACGGGCCGGGCACGGCGCAGGCACTCGGCTAACGGTTTAGCCCGCCAGAGCGAAGCGGGCCGGGGACATCAGTTCCCGGCCCGCTTTCGCGTTTTCCCGCCTCAGCCGGGCAGGGCGAAACGCCCGTCGGGCAACGGGTCGACGAGCCCGTCCGCCACCAGGCCGTCCAGGGCCCGGGCGCGCTGGACCGGGTCCGGCCAGGCGACGTCCAGCCGGGCCTGTGCAACGGGCTCACGCGAGTCCCTGAGGACCGCCAGCAGGCGTCCGCGGCACTGCCGGTCCGTGCCCTCGTAGGTCTGCCCGACGGGGCGCACCGTGGCGGCTGGACGCCCTGCCGCCAGCCAGGCGCAGTGCCGGGCGACCGGGCAGTCGCCGCACCGCGGCGCGGCCGCGGTGCACAGCAGCGCGCCCAGCTCCATGACGGCGACCGACCAGCGCGCGGCGACCGCCTCGTCCGGCGGCAGCAGCGCTTCGGCGAGCCGGTACTCGGCCGCCGACGGCGCCTGGCCGGCGAACTCCTGGCCCGACTCGACGCGGGCCAGCACCCGGCGGACGTTGGTATCGAGGACGGCGTGCCTGCGGCCAAAGGCGAAGACAGCCACGGCGGCCGCCGTGTAAGCGCCGATTCCCGGCAGTGCGAGCAGCTCCTCGCGGGTCGACGGGAGCTGGCCCGCGTACTTCCCGGTCACGATCGTGGCGGTCTCGTGCAGCCGCAGCGCCCGTCGCGGGTAGCCGAGCCGTCCCCACTGACGCACCGCCTCGCCGGCCGGGTCGGCCGCGAGCGCGGCTGGCGTCGGCCACCGGGTAAGCCAGGCCTGGTAGGCCGGCCGCACCCGGCTGACCGGTGTCTGCTGCAGCATGATCTCGCTGACCAGCACCGCCCACGGCGATACCCCGGGCACCCGCCAGGGGAGATCGCGCGCGTTGACCGCGTACCAGTTGAGCACCTGGTCGGCGTAAGGCGAGGACATGACGAGCATTATGCGCGATCAGGGACACCCGCCGGGCCGGTGTCCCCGGCCAGCTGACCGGGGGCGTGACGGGTACGTTGTTCGGCGCGGCTACCAGGCACCGAGCGTAACAAGTTGCATACTTTCCGTATGTTGAGGCATGCGGATCGTGATGAAATGGGGTACGTCGGCGACGAGTACGACGCACCGGAAGAGGACAACTGGGACGCGGGCGACTCCACTGCCTACTGGCGGCGCCGGTTCCTTATCCTGTGCGGCGGGGTTGCCGCGCTCGGCGCGTGCGCCTGGTTGTTCCCCGGTGCCCATCACACCCAGGCCCGCCCGTCGGCGGCGGCCAGCGCCTCGATGGCCGCGGTGGCCAGGCAGCAGTCCCTGCCGCCGGCCGCGACCGGGAGCGCCTGGCAGCCGCCCAGCCCGACGCCGCGGCCGAGCAGCGCGCCCAGTGCGTCCGCGACGGCGACAGCGACCGCGGCCGCGGCGGCGAAGAAGAAGATCACCCGCGCCTACCAGCCGCCGTCAGCCACGTCCGCGTCCGGCGCCAAGGCGGCGGGCGCGGCAGCCTGCCGCCCGGCCGACATCGTGCTCAGCCTGTTCAGCGGCCAGCCGAGCTACGCCCCGGGGGGCGAGCCTGCGTTCAGTGTCTATGCGGTGTCCACCTCGGCCGCGCCGTGCACGCTGCCTTACGGCGCGGGCTCGGTCCAGGTGGTGGTGACGCGGCACGGCCGGGTGGTGTGGGATTCCGCCGCGTGCAAGCCGGCGGCGGCCAAGCCGGTACTGTTCAGCCAGGGCGTGCCGCAGCTGCTGGCGGTGACCTGGAACCGCAAGGCGAGCGGCCCGGCGGGCTGCGCGGGCTCGCTGCCGGCCGGTGACACCGGCACCTTCGACGCGGTCGCGATGCGCACCGGCGGCCAGTCCAGCCCGGTTACCACCTTCAAAATCAGCTAACCGCGGAAGGCGGCTTTCAGTGCGTCGCGCACGTCTTCCACCTCGGTCACCTCCATCGCCGAGCCGGCCGACGTGCCCGCTGACCCGGCCGGGACGATTGCCTGGCGGAAACCCATCCGTTCCGCCTCGGCTATCCGGCGTGGCACCCCGGCGACGTTGCGCACCTCGCCCGCCAGGCCGACCTCGCCGACGACGATGACGCCCTGCGGGAGCGACAGGTTGGCCACCGAACTCGCGATGGCCAGTGCCACCGCCAGGTCGACGGACGGCTCGGTGAGCCGCACGCCGCCGACGGTGGCGGCGTACACGTCCGATTTGCCGACCTTGACGTCGGCCCGCCGCTGCAGCACCGCCAGCACCATGCCGATCCTGGACGCGTCGAGCCCCGAGGTCACCCGGCGCGGCACCTCAAGCACCGAGTGGCCGACCAGCGCCTGAACCTCGGCCAGCAGTGGCCGCCGGCCTTCCAGGGTGACGGTGACACAGGTGCCGGGGACCGGCTCGCGGTGCCGGGACAGGAACAGGCCGCTCGGGTCGGCCAGGCCGATCAGGCCGTACTCGCCGAGGTCGAAGCAGCCGACTTCATCGGTCGGCCCGTACCGGTTCTTGACCGCCCGGACCATCCGCAGCCGGGAGTGCCGGTCGCCTTCGAAGTGCAGCACCACGTCGACCAGGTGCTCCAGGGTGCGCGGGCCCGCCACCGAGCCGTCCTTGGTCACGTGCCCGACCAGGATGGTCGACATCGCCCGTTCCTTGGCCACGGCGGTCAGCGCCGACGCCACCTCGCGGACCTGGGTGACACCGCCGGGCACCCCGTCCACCTCGCCCGCCGCGATCGTCTGCACCGAGTCGATGATCAGCAGCCGCGGCGCAACGGCCGACACGTGGGCGACGATCGCGTCCAGGTCGGTCTCGGCCACCAGGTACAGGTTCTCGTGGATGGCGCCGATCCGGTCCGCGCGCAGCCGGACCTGGGCGGCGGACTCCTCGCCGGTGACATAGAGCACCGGGCCTGACCCGGCCGCCAGCGCGCCCGCCTCGAGCAGCAGCGTGGACTTGCCGACGCCGGGCTCGCCCGCGAGCAGCAGCACCGCACCGGGGACGAGGCCGCCGCCGAGCACCCGGTCAAGTTCATCCATGCCAGTTGGCCGGGCCGCGGCGTGCGCCGCGTCCACCTGCCCGATCGGCATCGCCGCGGTCGACACCGGCCCCGCGCCGAGCCGCGCGCCGGTGCCGCCGCCGTAGCCGGCCGCCCTGATGCCGGCCCGGACCAGCCGGGGGACCGACGTCTCGGCCACGGTGCCCCAGGCCTGGCACTCGCCGCACCGGCCGACCCACTTCGCCGCCTGCCAGCCGCACTCGGTGCAGCGGAAGGCCGCTGTCGACTTCGCCATGGCCGCACCATACCGGCCGCCGCCGACATTCTCCCCGCCGCCGGGGCGCGGCCGGCGCGCCGCAGTATCGGCTCGGGGCGCCGCATAAGCTGGATGGGCTGACTGTCCCGCGACCTGGAGGAGGGCGATCCGTTGTCCGGGCTACCCGCGATTCCCGTCGTGCTGTCCACCTCGTCGGTGTACCCGGAGCGAACGCCCGACGCCTTCGAGACCGCCGCGCGCCTCGGCTACGACGGGCTCGAGGTCATGGTGTACACCGACCCGGTCAGCCAGTCGGGTGACGCCCTCGCCCGGCTCGTCGACTACCACCAGATCCCGGTGCTGGCGGTGCACGCGCCCGGCCTGCTGCTCACCCAGCTGGTCTGGGGCCGGGAACCGTGGGCAAAGCTGCTGCGGGCCAAGGAGCTGGCCGAGCGGCTGGGGGCGAAGACGGTGGTGGTCCACCCGCCGTTCCGCTGGCAGCGGGAGTACACCCGCGGGTTCGAAGAGGGCATCTCCCGGATGTCGCAGGAGACCGACGTCATCTTCGCGGTGGAGAACATGTTCCCGATCCGCGCGGGCGCCAGCGAGGTGTCCGGCTACACGCCGCACTGGGATCCCACCCGCCTCGACGTCCCTAACGTCACGCTTGACCTGTCGCACACCGCGGCCTCGGCCTCGGACGCGATCGTGATGGCCAATGACCTGGGCGCCCGGCTCGCGCACATCCACCTGGCCGACGGCACCGGTGTGTCGAGCGGCCCGGTGCCGGACGAGCACCTGGTTCCCGGGCGGGGCAAGCAGCCCTGCGCCGAGCTGCTGCGCGGTATCGCCGCCACCGGCTACCGCGGCATGGTGGTCGCCGAGGTGAACACGCGGCGCGCGCTGACCGGGGAAGACAGGCAGACGGACCTGACCGAGACGCTCGCCTTCGCCCGGACCCACCTGGCCTCGGTTCCGGTCACCTGAGCGAGGGTGCCCCCGGGTAGTGCTTGCTGGGAATTTGCAATTGCAAGCAGCTGAGCTAGCGTAGTAACCGTGGCGAACATGAACAGCATCGGTGATTACATCCGGCAGCAGCGCGAGCAGGCGAAGATCTCCCTGCGTCAGCTCGCGGACCAGGCCGGTGTCTCCAATCCCTACCTGAGCCAGGTCGAGCGCGGGCTGCGCAAGCCGAGCGCGGAGATCCTGCAGCAGATCGCCAAGGGGCTGCGCGTCTCCGCTGAGGCGCTCTACGTGCAGGCCGGCATCCTCGAGGACCACCCGGGCGACTCCGGCGTCCGGTCCGCCTTGCTCACTGACCCGCAGCTCACCGAGCGGCAGAAGCAGGTCCTGATCGAGATCTACGAGTCGTTCCGCAAGGAGAGCCAGAAGCCGCCGACCGCCGAGGTGGTCGCGGTCATCCGGCCGGCGCCCGGCGATGACGACGGGGCCGCGCGCGAAGCGGACGAGCCCGCACCGAGCACGGAAACGCCGTCCCACCCGTCGGATGAGTGGGGCGACGCGACTGACGCCGTGTAGGCGGCGCGGGAAGGTAGCGTAGAGCCGTGGAGTCGGTACTCGGCAGCGGGGTGTATGGCCCGCTCAATTACTTCTTCGTGGCGCTCGCCTTCGCGGCGTTCGCTATCGAGGCGTGGGCGTTCGTGGACGCCATCATCAGGCCTGCCCCGGCGTTCCTCGCGGCGGCGGGCACCATGGATAACTTCCTGGCCAAGCTGACCAAGCCGATCTGGCTGATCATCCTCGGCGTCGCGTTCGTGATCGGGCTCTACTCGGCCGCCTACGGCGGCGCCATCGGGTTTCTCTCGGTCATCGCATTCGTCGCCGCCGCGATCTACCTGGCGGCGGTCCGGCCCAAGGTCCGGGAGTACCGCAAGGGCCGGTCGTCCTCGTCCGGGCCCTACGGGCCCTGGTAACCGCCCCGCGGCTACGACGGGGTGACCAGCAGCAGCAGCGGGGTCGCCACGGTGAGGGCGGCGGCCAGGATGACCGTCGCCTGAGCGGCCCGTGACAGCGGCGGCTGCGGGGTCAGCAGCCGGATCACCCGGGCGGTCAGCTCGCCCTCGGCGGCGGCCAGTGCGCCGGCCGGCGCGCAGTCGGTGGCGGCGGTGCCAAACCGCAGCAGGGCGGTGGCCAGCTCCCTGGCCACCAGGCCGCGCACCCGGAGTGCGTGGTCGTCGGCCATCATCTCGACCAGCAGCGCGACCGTCCGGTAGCCCTGGGCGATCACCCGCGACCGGGGAAACGCGCGGCGCAGCGAGGTGAACGGGATCAGTACCAGGTCGTGCCGGGCGCGCAGGTGGGCTCGCTCGTGGGCCAGCACCGCGGTCAGTTCGGCCGGCGCCAGCAGGTCGAGCGTGCCGACGCTGACCACGATCTGGGAGCGGATGCCGGGCAGGCAGTAGGCCGCGGCGGCCGGGTAGTCGACCACCAGCGCGCCGGGGACCTTGGGGTCGCCGTGCGCGAGCAGGGCAAGCAGTTCGCGCTGGCGGCGGCGGGCGCTTACCGCGTCGGCGAACGCCATCACCAGCACCCCGCACAGCGCCGAGAACAGGGCGAACCCGGCGACCAGGGCCGCCAGCCGGATGCCGGTGAGGACGACCGGCTGGTGGGCGGCGAAGCCCCGGCCGTAGGCCAGCTGGCTGGCCAGCGAGGTCACCCCGGTGAGGACGCCCGACTGCGGTTTCTGGCCGCTGACGCCGATGGCGACGAACGCGCCGACAGCGGCGAGGCCGCCGGCCAGGCCAAGGGCCTGCCATAGCAAAATCGCGGCCGCCGGGGACCGGCGCGGCCACGACGCGCGCATCATCGCGCGTGCGCACTGCACGCTTCCCGCGGCGACCGCGGCCAGTAGTACCGCGTCGGCCAGTGCCCCCATAATCCGACCCCGCTGTCTCCTTCGGTGTTGTCCTCCTGCTGCTCCCAGTCGAGGCCCGACAGGGCCCCGCGGAGCACCTCCGCCTCGGCGCCAGACACGCTCTGCGCGAAGCGGGCGAGCGCTGCGTCCCGGTCGCCGGTCTGCGCCAGCGCGGTTAGCATCAGTTCGGCCACGTAAGACTCCCGGGTCGCGGCGGGCCGGTACCGCCAGGCGCGGCCGTCCCGTTCCCTGCGCGCGAATCCCTTTTTAGCCAGCCGGTCAAGCACTGTCATCACGGTTGTGTGAGCCAGGCTCTGCGGTAGCCCGTTGCTGACCTGTCTTACGGTCAGCGCTGAATCAGTCTGCCAGAGGACTTCCATAATGGCACGTTCGAGGTCGCCCAGCCTGTTCACACTATAAGAGTACCGTCGACTGAGGTTCCTTAATCAGACCGGAGGTCTCCTGTGCGAGCGGAGACTTGGCGATCTGCACGCAGCCGAAGACGATGGCGGCCAGCGCGATGATTTCCGGGATGAGCCACCAGCCGACGCGCACGCTCTCGCTGAAGAGCGTCACGCCGAAGGCGATGCTGATCAGCGCGTCGCCCACGGTGAGCATCGGCTGCGATGCGACCAGGCTGCCCGCCTGCAAGGCGTTCTGCAACAGGAAGAGCGATCCCACGCCCGCGAGCGCGGTGGCGTAGATGTGCCAGTGGGTGAAAAACGGGACGGCTCCCCGGTCCAGGTCGGCCATGGCGTTCTTCATCAGCGCCGCGGTCAGCGCGTAACCGCAGGCCGCGGCCAGACCGAGCAGGGCCGCCCGCGGCTCGCCCCGGCTGCTCGACGCGGTGATGATCAGCACCGTCAGGAAGGCCGCGGTGGCCAGGAGCGCGAGTATCCAGCTGCCGATCGGCGCGACCGCGGTCGCACCGCTCGGCTGGGCGACCGCGAGCCCGAGGCCAAGCGCGGCCGTGGTCAAGATGATGGCGGCCCACGGCAGCCGTTTCAGCGCCGCCCGGTTGTGGTTGGCGAACGCGGCGAGCAGCAGGGTGACCGGCAGCTCGATGATGAAGATCGGCTGCACCAGGGCGATCGGGCCGGTCGCCAGCGCGGCGGCCTGTGCCACCGCGGCGACGATGACCATGCCGATCCCGGCGAGCCACACTTTGCGCTTGGCCAGGTCCGCTATCAGTGAGACATGCAGTGACCGCTCGGACGGCACCTGGGCGGCCGCCTTGCGCTGCAGCACGGCAGCGCAGGCGTTGCTGCCCGCGGTGAGCAACGCGAAGAAGACACACAGCATCGTGTGCACCCCGATGCCCTGCAGGTTCACATGGAGGCTGGCCTCGTCCAGTGCTGTCACTCCGGGTTCATTTTCTGCTCGTTCTTGCTGGTAACGAGATCCGCGAACGGGCGCAGGTTGGCGAGGCTCTCCCCCCGTTTCTCCCGCCATGCCCATTCCCGCATGATGGCGGAGGCGAAACCGATCCGGATCGCCTCATTGAACGCCTCGTCCGAATAGGTGAGCACACAGCCAAGCAGTGTGTCGAGCTCATTTTCCGACACCGCGGCCAACGGCAGGCGCCCGGTCAGGTAGACGTCACCCGTGCGGTCGAGCGCGAAATGCACCCCGTACATCCGGGCGCTGCGCTCGAGCAGGAACCGGTAAAACGCCGCGTGGTTCTCATCTGGCTGACGGCAGAAAAACGCCTCTACCTGCAGACTGTGCTCCCCGGCGATCAGCCAGGTCATCGTGGCGAGCTTGTGCTCACCTTCGAGGCGGACCAGGAAAGAAGCCGGCTCCGGGCGCTCATAGCTGAGACCGAGGGCGTCAAGGGCAGCCTGGATCGCGTCGCCGGGGGAAGGGGGGAGCGCCGGCATTGCGGTTACGCTCCGACCCGCGCTGTGACCTCGTCCATGACACCGGTATACACCCTGGCCAGTTGGTCCACTGTCGCGGACCAGCCGAAACCGGACGCGTGCCGGCGTGCGCCGGCCGAAAGTGCCTGCAGCCGGCCCGGTGACGCGATGAGCTGCCCGATGACCCGGGCCCAGTCGGCCGGGTCATGGCCGTCAACCAGGACGCCCGAACAGCCGTCCCGCACGACCGTGCGCAGGCCGCCGACGCTGGCCGCCACGACCGGCGTGCCGCAGGCCTCGGCCTCAAGTGCCACCAGGCCGAAGGACTCAGAATGGGACGGGGCGAGCATCACCGTGGCCGCCCGGTACCACTGGGCCAGTTCCGCCTGCGGGCACGGCGCCTCAAACCGGACGACATCACTGATCCCGAGCCGGTCCGCCAGCTCTCGCATCCCCTCCGGGTCGGCGCGCTGCTGCTGCCCGCTCGGGCCGCCGACGATGGCGACCTGCAGGGTGCGGCGCAGCCCCGGGTCGGCCGCAAGCAGCTCGGCCGCCGCCCGGAGCACCACGTCAGGCCCCTTAAGCGGCTGCACCCGGCCAACGAAAAGCAGCACCACCGCATCGGCCGCGATTCCGAGCCGGCGCCGCGCCGCCGCTACCCCGTGCGGGCCACCCGGCTGGAAGACGCCCAGGTCGGCCCCCGGGTAGACGGTTTGCACCTTGGCCGGGTCAGCGCCGTACAGCTCGGTCAGCTGGCGTGCTTCCTCGGCGGTGTTGGCGACCAGCCGGTCCGCCGCGGCGACCACCTCGAGCTCGCCGCGGATCCGCACATCGGGCTCGGCGGCGTCCCCGGCCGCGAGCGCGGCGTTCTTCACCTTGCCGAGGGTGTGCATCGACTGCACGAGCGGGACTCCCCAGCGCTCCTTGGCGGCCGCGCCCACCTTGCCGGACAGCCAGTAGTGCGCGTGCACCAGGTCGTACCGGCCCGGTTCGGCCGCCGCCTCTGCCCGCAGCACCTCCAGGGTGAACGGGCACACCTGGGCGGGCAGGTCGTGCTTGTCCAGCTCCTCGAACGGGCCGGCCGCGACGCTGCGGACGAGCACGCCCGGGACGAGCTCGGCCAGCGGCGGCGTGTCCCGGCAGACCGCACGGGTGAAGATCTCGACCTCGGTGCCCCGGGCAGCCAGCCGCTTGGCGACCTGGACCACGTAAACGTTCAGCCCGCCCGCGTCGCCCGTGCCCGGCTGGTCGAGCGGGGACGTGTGGACGCTGAGCGTGGCGATCCGTCGGGGGAGGCCATTGGGCAGGCTGGACACAGCTGTAACCAACCGCGCAGAGGCCCGAAATCTTCCGCGTCCCGGACGCCGCCCTGGGCAGCGCGCGACGCGATTAGCTAGGCTGACCCGCATGGGAACCCTCGTGCTGCTAAGGCATGGCGAAAGCGAATGGAACTCAAAAGGCCTGTTCACCGGCTGGGTGGACGTCGGGCTGGCTGAGAAAGGACGCCAGGAGGCGACGGCGGCCGGGCAGATGCTGGTAGACGCGGGGCTGCGTCCTGATGTGGTGCATACCTCGGTGCTCACCCGGGCCATCTCGACGGCCAACGGGGCGCTCGAGGCCGCCGGGCTCAGCTGGCTGCCGGTCAGGCGCAGCTGGCGGCTGAACGAGCGCCATTACGGCGCGCTGCAGGGCAAGGACAAGGCGCAAACCCGCGAGGAATTCGGCGACGAGCAGTTCATGACCTGGCGGCGCTCCTACGACGTGCCGCCCCCGCCGCTGGCCGACGACGACCCGCTCTCCCAGGCCGGTGACCCGCGGTACGCGCTGCTGCCGCCCGAGCTGATGCCGCGCACCGAGTGCCTGCGCGACGTCGTGGCGCGGATGCTCCCTTACTGGTACGACGCGATCGTCCCCGATCTCGCGGCCGGCCGGACGGTGTTCGTGGTGGCGCACGGCAACTCGCTGCGGGCACTGGTCAAGCACCTGGACGGGATCAGCGACGCGGCGATCGCCGAGCTCAACATCCCGACCGGCATCCCGCTGCTCTACGAGCTCGATGACAGCTACCTGCCGCAGACGCCCGGCGGACGCTACCTGGACCCGGAGGCCGCCAAGGAGGCGGCCGAGGCCGTGAAGAACCAGGGCCGCTAGTCCGGGCCGGATGGTGAACGAGCGGAGCGCGGCAGTGATCCGGGGATTGACGCAGAGGTGAACATCGGGAAAAGAGTGGATTTTCCCGCAACCTTCCGATTGTGGTGGCCCGGTGGGGTCCGCATACCATCAGAGTCGTGAGTATGGACTGGTCACGCACGTGTGCGCTGTCGTTGCGGCGCGCGTCTTTCCCGGTCCGGGACACGGTGTGGCGGTAAGGGCCCGCACCGGGACCGGAGCGCGGCAGCCCAGGACCCCGCGGTCCCGGGCCGCGCAGCCGCCCGCGAAGCTCCCGCCTGGGATCGCGTCGGTCCTTTCGGTGCTGTCATCCTCCGCGGTCGTCGTCGACAGCGAGGACCGGGTGCTGCGCGCGAGCGCCGCCGCCCGTGCCTTCGGGATCGTCAAGGGCGACCGGCTGGTGGTGAGCGATCTCGCCGCCCTCGCCCGCCAGGTGCGCCGGGACGGGGAGATCCGCGAGGCTGAGTTCGAAGTGCCGGTGCCCCGGTTCGGCGGGCGTACCACCACCTTCGCGGTCCGCGTCGCCCCGCTGTCCGGCACCGTCGGCGGCGGCGGCCTTGTCCTGGTGCTCGCCGAGGACCAGACCGACCGGCACCGGGTGGAGGAGGTCCGCCGGGACTTCGTCGCCAACGTCAGCCACGAGCTCAAGACGCCGGTGGGCGCGCTCGCCCTGCTCGCCGAGACGATCGAGGACGCAGCCGACGACGCGGAGGCGGTACGCCGGTTCGCCGGCCGGATGCGGCAGGAGGCGGCCCGGCTCACCTTCCTGGTCCAGGACCTGATCACGCTGTCGCGGATCCAGGCCGCCGAGCCGGTACCCGACCCGGAACCGGTGGCGATCGACGCGGTGGTGGCCGAGGCGCTTGACCGGTGCCGGATGAAGGCGAACGCGCGCGGCATCGCCCTCGCGTCGATCGGAGTCCGCGGCCTGTCCGTCTTCGGGGAGGAAGACCTGCTGGTGACGGCGGTGCGAAACCTGCTCGAGAACGCCGTCGTGTACAGCCCGGAACGCACCCGGGTCACCGTGTGCGTGAAGAAGCCGGGCGACGGCGGGGCCGAGATCAGTGTGACCGATCAGGGCATCGGCATCCCCGAACGTGACCTGGAGCGGATTTTCGAGCGCTTCTACCGCGTCGACCCGGCCCGCTCGCGGGCCACCGGCGGCACCGGACTCGGGCTCGCCATCGTGAAGCACGTGACGGTCGCCCACGGCGGCCGGGTCACCGTGCGGAGCGTGGAGGGCGCCGGTTCCACCTTCACCCTGTGGCTGCCACTGCGGGGCGATCATGACGGCCATCAGCCGATCGGACGCGCGCCTGGTACTGCCCGCTCGACCCCATCAGGAGGGGAACTTCAGTGACACGCGTGCTCGTGGTCGAGGACGAAGAGTCGTTCAGCGACGCGATCTCTTACATGCTCCGCAAGGAGGGGTTCGAGGTGGCTGTCTGCGCGACGGGCCCGGACGCGCTCGACACGTTCGACCGCACCGGCGCCGACCTGGTGCTGCTCGACTTGATGCTGCCGGGACTGCCGGGCAGCGAGGTGTGCCGTTCGCTCCGCGAGCGGTCAAGCGTGCCCGTCATCATGCTGACCGCCAAGGACAGCGAGATCGACAAGGTGGTCGGGCTTGAGCTCGGTGCCGACGACTACGTGACCAAGCCGTTCTCCTCGCGGGAGCTGGTCGCCCGGATGCGGGCGGTGCTGCGCAGGCGGGGCGACGTCGAGGAAGTGGCCGACGCGACGCTTGAGGCCGGCCCGGTCCGGATGGACGTGGAGCGGCACGTGGTCAGCGTCCGCAGCGACCAGGTCCAGCTGCCGCTGAAGGAGTTCGAGCTGCTGCAGGTGCTACTGCGCAACGCCGACCGGGTGCTGACCCGGATGCAGCTCATCGACCGGGTGTGGGGCGCCGACTACGTGGGCGACACCAAGACCCTGGACGTGCACATCAAGCGGCTGCGCGCCAAGATCGAGACCGACCCGGCCAAGCCCAGGCACATCGTCACCGTGCGGGGGCTCGGCTACAAGTTCGAGTCGGCTGGCTGAGGACGGCTCGGCCTGCTCACGCTACCGGCCCAAACCACAGGCGGCCCACCGCGCCAGCTGACCTGGTGCGCTGGGCCGCGGTGCGGTTAGGAGCCGGACTGCGGCTGCCTCACGGCCCGCTGACGGTAGCGGATGGGGCCGCCTGGCCGGTGCTGGTCGCCTGGCCGCTGCCGCTCGGGGTCACGCTGACGGTCGGGGCCACGGTCCCGGCCGGCGTGGCCGTTCCCCCTGACGGCGAAGCCGAAGCCGAAGCCGAACCCGAAGCCGGCGGGGAGAACGTCGCCCACTGGAAGGCCTGCGCCTCCACTGGCACCTGCAGGGTCACCGAGCCGGCGTGCGCGAAGGTGAACGTCACCGGGATGTTGCTGCCGCCGGTCAGCGCGGTCGTCAGCTTCTCGAGGACCACCTTGGGCTGCGGTCCGGTCAGGTTGACCGGAGCGGCGTACGCCGGCAGGGTCACCGTCCCCCCGGCCACCGAAGTGGTTGAGGCCGTCCCCGCCGCCCGGACGCTCAGCAGGGTGTCCGAGCTGCTGTTGCTGTTGTAGAGCGACACGAACAGGCCCGCTGAGGATCCGCTCGGCACGGTCGAGCCGTTCGGCGCACCGAGCACGAAGGCATTGGTGATCTGGATCCCGTTGAACACGGTCTGCGCGCCAAAAGACGCGGCGTGGAACTCGAGCGTCGGGGCGTTGTTTCCGGCTTCGCACCCGGCGATGGCCGGAATCAGCAGGGCAAGGGCGCCAGCACCGAGCAGCAGGCGGCCAGCGGCGGTCTTCCCAGAGCTTGCGCGGGTCACGGCGAATGTCTCCTCGTTCAGGGTTCGGGAGGTGGTGTTCACTCCCGTTACAGCCAGCTGGCCTGGCGGTCCACTACAGGCCGTAGAAATCGTATCGGTCCCCGGCGCGGCCGGTGCGCCGGGGAGGCGATTTCACCCAGTCGGCTCGCTTGGCCGGGCACGGCAGGCCCCGCACCGCCTTCCGGCCGGGGCAGTGGGCTCGTCCCGGACTGGTCAGTCGGCCGTCGGCGGGCTGGTGCTGCTGCTCGCGCCGGCCTGGGTGAGCGCGTGCAGCGCCGCCGTCAGCTGGAAGTTCGCCGGCAGGCTCCGCTGCACCTGCGCGGTGGCGTCCTTATGGACCAGCAGCACCGTCAGCCCGTCCGGGCGGTAGACGGCAGTAAGCACACCGTCGGTGTCGGCCGCGGCGATGGCGTGCACGTCGCCGTACCGGGCGGTGAGGGCACTCAGCTGCGCGATCTCCGCGCCGGAGCCGGTGAAGTAGAGCCTGATGTCCGCGGCGGCCGCCTGCCCGGCGAGGCGCTGCAGCTGCGGCCCGCAGTTGCAGCCGGCCGGGACCAGCGCGATCGCCGAGGGCGTCAGCGTCCGTACCGGCACCGTGGTGCCGTCGGGCAGCCGGACGCTGGCCGCGGGCAGCGGGGCGGCCTGGTCGCCGGACGTGGCGAACGGCTGGGCCCCGTCGAAGGTCGGCGCCGACGCCGGGCTCATCGTCGCCACCGACAGCAGGGCGCCGCCGACCAGCGCGATCGCGAGGCAGATCGCGATCAGCGGAATCACCGCCGTCTGGCCGCCGTACTGCGGCAGCCGGAACGGCCGAAAGAGCCGCAGCAGCCGCTCCCGCCGACGGCGGGCGCGCAGCTCACGGCGGTAAGCGAGCACGTCGCGATCGAGTTCCCTGGCATCGTCAGGGATCACGATGTTCACCGGGGGCAGGTTGCTGTCGTCCCGTCCCGGCTCGCTGGCGAAGCTCACCTGGCACCTCTTCTTGGGCGTGGCCCGGGCAGCCACTGACCCCGTTCCTTCAAGTATGGGCCAGCCCGGAGGTGCATGCCGACTCGCGCAGGGGTGATTTACGGAGGTCAGCTACATCCCTCGGGTAGACTAGGTATCTAGCGTCAGCGGCGACGACTCATAACCGTGGCCTGAACGACACGCTCAGCGTGGCGGCAGCGGCTACGGGCAGCCTACGTCGGCCGGGCGGCTCAGCGTGGTCCGGTCGTCGTGGACGCCTGCTCAGCATGGTGTCGTATGCTCGAAATTAGCGTATTGACCTGCATATTTGCCGACAAGGGCATTTTATCGGTGGTCTAGGCCGTGGTAAGATAGCCTCCAGCGGAAGGGGTACTTGCCAGATGTCTTTTAAAGTCGGCGATACCGTCGTTTACCCCCACCATGGGGCTGCTCGCATCGATGCCGTTGAGACCCGCACGATCAAGGGCGAGGACAAAACCTATCTGGTCCTTAAGGTCGACAAGGGCGACCTGACCGTGCGAGTGCCCGCGGATAACGCGGAACTTGTCGGTGTCCGGGACGTGGTGGGCGCTGAAGGGCTTGAGCGGGTGTTCGAGGTGCTACGCGCGCCGCACACCGAAGAGCCCACCAACTGGTCGCGTCGTTACAAGGCCAACCTGGAGAAGCTCGCATCCGGCGACGTGAACAAGGTTGCCGAGGTGGTCAGGGACCTCTGGCGCCGTGACAAGGAGCGGGGGCTGTCCGCCGGGGAGAAGCGGATGCTCGCCAAGGCCAGGCAGATCCTCGTCAGCGAGCTCGCGCTCGCGGAGAAGACGAACGAGGACAAGGCCGAGGCCCTGCTCGACGAGGTTCTCACCAGCTGATTCTGCCTCTGAGATCAAACGCAACGGAGCCGGGGGATATCCCCCGGCTCCGTTGCGTCTTAGCCCGCACCAGTAATCTGCTCCCGTGGAGATGCTGCCGCAAGTCGGGCTTGGACTGGACGTGCACCCCTTTGCGGCCGGACGGACCTTGTTCCTGGCCGGGCTCGAGTGGCCCGGCGAGACGGGACTGGCCGGGCACTCCGACGGGGACGCCGCCGCCCATGCCGCGTGCGACGCCCTGCTGTCAGCGGCCGGGCTGGGTGATCTCGGCGCGCACTTCGGCACGTCCCGGCCGGAGTGGGCGGGGGCGCCTGGCGTGGCCTTGCTGCGGGAGACCGCACGGCTGGTCAGCGCGGCCGGCTACCTCATCGGGAATGTGGCCGTGTGCGTGATCGGGAACCGGCCCAAGATCGGTCCGCGCCGGACTGAGGCCATCGGGGTCCTCAGCGAGGCGCTGTCCGGAGCGCCGGTGTCCCTGTCGGCGACCACGACCGACGGGCTCGGCCTCACCGGGCGCGGCGAGGGCATCGCGGCGATGGCGACCGCCCTCGTCGTCAAGCGCTAAGCCGGTCCCGGCGCGACTACTCGTCTTCGTCGTCCGCGGGCGGCGCGGGCATTGACCGGACCCGGTTGAGCCGTGGAATCGAACCGTACGGCGCGGTCGCGAACGACGGAGCGTCCCCGTTGGACCCCGGGGGCCGGCGACGGGGAAGCCCGCTGCCCGTGGCGCTGTCGGCTGCCGTCCCTTCCTGCGGGCCGTCCGCGCCGTTGGCGGATAGCGCGGTGTCGGCGCCCGCCGTGTAGACCAGACCCGCGTACTGCTCGCCTTCTTCGCCGTCCCAGTAGTCCGCGGAATCGTCGCGCGCCTGCGCGGGACCCGCGTTCGGCTCGGGCTCGGCCACCAGCGGCCGCCCCGGGCGCCCGCTGACGCCGCCCGCGTACCTGATGCCCGGCCGGACGGCCGCAGGCTCCTCGGTGGCCGCGGGCACCGGCTCGGTCGCTGGCTCCGCGGTGAGCTCAGCCGCTGGCTCGGTCGCCGCCTCCTCGGTGGCCGCGGCCACCGGCTCGGTCGCTGGCTCCGCGGTGGGCTCGGTCGCTGGCTCCCAGGCCACTGGCTCCCAGGCCGCCTCGGACACTGGTTCCGGCGCAGTCTCTTCGACTGGTTCCGGCGCAGCCTCCTCGACGGCCTCAGGGGCGGTCGCTGGCGCCGCCGCCAGGCTCGGCGAGACTGACTCAGCCGGGGTGAGCGCCTCGTCCGGCTCGGCCGGGGTGAGCACCTCGCTCGGCTCGGCGGCGGGGCGGCGCAGCACCGGCAGGCCGTCCGGTGGCGTCACCGGCGACGCGCTGACTGCCGGGTCCGGCACTGGGCCGTTTAGCGCCGGGCGGTCAGCCGTCGGCGGCTCAAGCGCGGGACGGACCGGCACCGGGCGCTCAAGCACCGGGCGCTCAAGCACTGGTCCGTCGTCGGCCTGCGCTGCCTCGCGGGCGGGCGCCCCCACGGGCTCCGCGGCCTGCTCGCGAGGCGGAACGGCGGCCGCCGGGGCGGCGGGCAGCGCGATGGTAGCGGCAACGGGCAGGGCGTGCACCCCGGGCGACGCCGGCACGGCCGGGCGGCCGGGCTCACTGTCCCGGACGGCGGGCGCGACGGCGGGCCGCGTCCTTGGCTGGCGCAGCAGCGTGAGCAGCAGGCTGAACGCGAGCAGCACGGCCACCACCGGGGCGGCGGCCACGACACCCTCGGTCGGCCGGTGCCGCAGCGTGTACCCCGCGGCGTGCAGCACGTCGGTCGCTCCGATGGCGGCAAGCAGCACGATGAATACCAGCCAGGCCCACAGCCGCGCCCACCAGCGCCCGTCGCGCAGCATGATCGCGGCGACGCAGGCGATCACCAGCACCGCGTCGAACAGCCCGGGGTAGTACCGCGCGAGCCGCGGGGACATGCCGCCGAGCAGCGCCACCGCGTGCACCCCGTCGTAGGAGAAGACGAAGGCCGCCGCGGCCACTGCGATGACCGCGAGCGCGACAATCACGTTCACCAGGCGGCGGGTCCAGTTGCGGTGCTGGCCCGGCTCAGGTGCCGGAGAAGGACTGTTCATCGGGTATTTCGTTCCACTTGCCAGGAGAGCCCTGCCCCAGGGCCCTGCGCGGGTAATTTCCCTGTAACGCGCTGCCCACGGTATCGGTGTTAGTGCTTGATTGGAACGATTTCGCGGCTTAGCGGCGTGTGTCGCAGCCGGACCTTCTTTGTCGTGCTGGTGGTGATTGGGCTGGTCTGGCGGCCGCCCGGCCAAGAAAGTTCGCATAGTACGCACGCTCGCCGGATACCGTACGCTAACGAAAGTGACGCTCCGGCTGTTCGACACGGCATCCCGCTCGGTCCGCGAGTTCTGGCCGGTCACCCGGGGCAAGGCCGCGGTTTACCTGTGCGGCGCGACGGTCCAGGCGGCGCCCCACCTCGGTCACCTCCGCTCGGCGGTGTGCTTCGACATCCTGGTGCGCTGGCTCGAGGCGTCCGGCCTGCAGGTGACGTACTGCCGCAACGTCACCGATATCGACGACAAGATTCTCGGTGCTGCGGCCGCCGAGGGCGTTCCCTGGTGGGCGCTCGCCGAGCGCCATCAGCGCGAGTTCGCCAGCGGCTACGCGCTGCTCGGCTGCCGGCCGCCGGACGTGGAGCCGCGGGCCACCGGGCACATCCCGGACATGGTGGCGCTGATCCAGCGGCTGGTGGCGACCGGGCACGCGTACCTCGCCGGGCGCGACGTGTGCTTCGACGTCAGCACGGCTGACAGCTACTACACGCTGTCCGGGCCCCGCCCGCAGGACGTGCCCAGTTCGGAGGACACCGGCTACACCAGCTTCAAGCGCGACCCGCGCGACTTCGTGCTGTGGAAGGCGGCCAAGCCGGCCGAGCCCGCCTGGCCGTCCCCGTGGGGACCCGGCCGTCCCGGCTGGCACATCGAGTGCTCGGCGATGGCGACCGGCTACCTCGGGCCGGCCTTTGACATCCACGGCGGCGGCCAGGACCTGATCTTCCCGCACCACGAAAACGAGCGCGCGCAGTCCCTCGCGGCCGGCGACCGCTTCGCCCGCTACTGGGTGCACCACGGGCTGGTCACCGTCACCGGCGCGAAGATGAGCAAGACGGCGGGCAACGCGCTGGCCGCCGCCGACGCACTGGACCGGGTCCGGCCGCAGGAACTGCGCTACTACCTCTGCCAGGCGCACTACCGCTCGACGATCGACTACTCGGCCGATGCGGTGCAGGACGCGGCCGCCGCCTACCAGCGGGTCGAGCGTTTCGTCCGCCGCGCGCAGCGGGCCCTCGGGCCGGCCGCGCCCGAGCCGTCCGCGCTGCCGATTTCCTTTACCGCGGCGATGGATGACGACCTCAGTGTCTCGGCCGCGCTGGTCGCCGTGCACGCCACAGTCCGGGATGGCAACTACGCTCTAAGTACGGGAGACCTGCAGACCGCGGTGACCTGCCTGGCGCAGACCCGGGCGATGCTCGCGGTCCTCGGCCTCGACCCGCTCGCGCCGGCCTGGCAGAGCGACGGTGAAGACGGCCGGCTGCGGGAAGTCGTGGGCGCCCTCGTCGCCCTCGCCCTCAGGCAGCGGGAAGCGGCGCGGGCCCGTGGCGACTATGCTTCGGCGGACTCCATCAGGGATGCCCTGGAGGACACCGGGGTGCTGGTCGAGGACACGCCGGAAGGCCCCCGATGGGAACTGGCGCGGTGAACGTGAAGAACTGGCGGAACGGGCGATGCGGACTCCTTTTTTGATGGTGCTGGAGTGGAATGCCCGCGTGCCGCGGCAAAAAGGGAGTTCTCAATGAGCGGGAAAAAAGGCGGCGAAGACGGCCGGGCGCCGGGCGGCGGCGGCTACTCCAAGCGCGGCAAGCCGCGGCCGGGCACCGGCGGCTACCGCCGCGACCGGCTCGAGGGCAAGGGGCCGACGCCGCCCGCGCACATGCGGCCGGGCCATCCCGCGCAGCGGGCGGCGGCCAAGGCGGCCAGGGACAGCGGCCGGCCGGGGCAGCCCCCGCGGGGCAGTGAGCGGACTGGTGACAGCCGCCCGCGTTCGGAATCCGGGTACCAGAACCCGGGGGTGCGGGGCAGCGGCGAGGGACCGGAGATGGTGGCCGGCCGTAACTCGGTGGTGGAGTCACTCCGGGCCGGGATCCCGGCGATCGCCCTGTACGTCACCAGCCGGGCGCAGGAAGACGAGCGGGTCGCGGAGGCCGTCCAGCTGGCGGCGGACACCGGCGTCGCGGTTCTCGAGTCCGGGATGGCCGAGCTCGACCGGCTGACCGGCGACGCCATCCACCAGGGGGTCGCCCTGCGGGTGCGCCCCTACGAGTACGCGCACCCAGAAGACCTGGCTAAACGAGGCGGCCCTGACCTGCCCCTCATCGTGGCCCTGGACGGCGTGACCGACCCGCGCAACCTGGGGGCCGTGGTGCGCTCGGCCGCCGCGTTCGGCGCGACCGGCCTGGTCGTGCCCACCCGCCGGTCGGCCGGCGTGACCGCGGGGGCGTGGAAGGCGTCGGCCGGGGCTCTCGCCCGGCTGCCGGTAGCCCAGGCGGTCAACCTCACCCGGGCGCTCGAGGGGTACAAGAAGGCCGGGTTCTTCGTCGCCGGGCTCGACGCCGAGGGAACGACCGACCTGCGGGAGATGTCGATCGCGGACGGCCCGATGGTCCTCGTCGTCGGATCGGAAGGGCGCGGGCTGTCCCGGGTCGTCGCCGGGGCGTGCGACATGCTGGTGTCCATCCCGATGGTGTCAGGCAACGAGTCGCTCAACGCCGGCATCGCCGCGTCGGTCGCCCTTTACGAGATCGCCGGGATTCGCGCCCGGATGAGCTGACCGGGCTGAGCGCAAAGCCATTAGCCAGCGCGGAAACGCGGTGCTTATGGTGATGTCATGCGCGTGCTCTCAGTCAACGTCGGCCGGCCGCGGGCCAACCCGTGGAAGCCGGTCGCGCTGACCGGTATCGACAAACGGCCGGCCAGCGAGCCGGTGATGGTAACGGCGCCGGGCCCCAAGGGCACCGGTGCCGTCGGCCTGGCCGGTGACCGGGTGTATGACGTGCAGCACCACGGCGGGACCGACCAGGCGGTCTACGCTTATGCCCGGGAAGACCTGGACCGCTGGGCAGACGAGCTCGGCCGGGATCTGCCGAACGGGGTGTTCGGCGAGAACCTCACCACCGAGGGCATCGCGGTCAACGACGCGCTGATCGGGGAGCGCTGGCGGATCGGGCGCGACCTCGTCCTCGAGGTCTCCTGTCCGCGGATCCCGTGCGGCACTTTCCAGGGGTGGCTGGACCGCGGCGGCTGGATCAAGCGGTTCACCCAGGCCGCGCTGCCCGGAGCCTATTTCCGGGTAATCGCGCCGGGACCGGTCAGCGCCGGCGACCCGGTGCGGATCGAGCACCGGCCCGGGCACGAGGTGACCGTCGCGGTCACCTTCCGGGCGCTGACCACCGAGCCGGAGCTGCTGCCGGCGCTGCTCGCCGCCAGCGCGATGCCCGCCGGGATCAGGGAGCTCGCGCAACGACGGGCCGGGGCGGCGGTACCCGCCGGCCGGCCCTCCTCGTCACCGGCCGAAGCCGCCCAATTACGATGATTTCATGGCAGCGGAAAGCGTTGTGATCGACATCGCCGCGTCACCCGCGCGCGCGTGGCGGGCGGTAACCGATGTGGAAGACTGGCCGCGCTGGACGACCTCGATGACCGAGGTCAAGCGGCTCGACGAAGGGGCGCTGCGGGTCGGCAGCCAGGCCCGGATCAAGCAGCCGGGCCTGCCCACGCTGGTCTGGGAGGTCACCGAGCTGGTGGAGGGGAGCAGCTTCAGCTGGGTGGCGCGGACCCCCGGTGTCGTCGCCACGGCGAGCCATGAAGTGGTCCCGACGGCGAACGGCAGCCGACTCACGCTGGGGGTGGCCTGGACCGGGATCTTTGGCGCGGTCACGGCCGCGCTGGTTGGAAAGCGCACCCTCAAGTCCATCACGGTCGACGCCAACGGCCACAAGGCCTGCGCCGAATCAGCAGCCTGATCCCGCGCGCCGGGCCGGCCCGATGAGGCCAGCCCGGCGCTGCTGGATCAGATCCTGGCGACCGCGACGCGGACCTCGCCGCCGTCACCGGCCGGCTGCGGAGCCGCGCTGACCTCGGCCGCCGCGGCGATGACGAGCTCGGTGGCGAGCGTCTCCCCGGCGACGAATTCCAGGTGCGTGCGGACCGCCTCGGCCACCGGGCCGTCGGCGCCCACCGTCAGCGCGATCCGGTCGGAGACGTCGAGCCCGGCGTCCTTCCTGGCCTGCTGGATGACCCGGATGACGTCGCGCGCGGTCCCCTCCGCGGTCAGCTCCGGGGTCACCGTCGTGTCCAGCGCGATGAGGCCGTTGCTGCCCGGCAGCGCCGCCGTCGAGTCCGGGTCGGCTGCCGTCAGCCGCAGTTCGTACTCGCCGGGGCCCAGCTCGGCGCCCGCCGCCGTCACCACGTCACCGTCTTGCGACCACTGGCCCGCCTTGACCGCTTGGATGACCTGCTGCACTTGCTTGCCGAGGCGCGGGCCGAGGACCCGCGGGTTGACTGTGAGCTGGAACTCGCCCAGGCTCGCGGGGTCCTCCTCGAGGTGCAGCCGCTTGACGTTGACCTCGTCGGAGATGATGTCCGCGAACGCACGCAGCGCCGGGGCGGCCTCGTGTGCCACCGTCAGCGACGCGAGCGGCAGGCGGACCCGCAGCTGCCGCGCCTTGCGCAGGCTGAGCGCCGCGCTGCACACGTTCCTGGTCAGGTCCATGGTGTCCGCGAGCGCGTCGTCGGACGGCCAGCCGGCCACGTCCGGCCAGTCTTCCAGGTGCACGCTGCTGCCCCCGGTGAGGCCGCGCCAGATCGTCTCCGTGGTCATCGGCAGCAGCGGCGCGGCGGCCCGGGTCACGGTCTCAAGTACCGTCCACAGCGTGTCGAGCGCCTCGGTGTCGCCTTCCCAGAAACGGGACCGCGACCGGCGGATGTACCAGTTGGTGAGCAGCTCCAGGTAGTCGCGGAGCGTCTGGCAGGCGCTGGCGATGCTGTAGCTGTCCAGCTGCCGCCCGATCTCCTCGACCGTCGCCTTCGTCTTGGCGAGGATGTAGCGGTCGAGCACGTGGCTGCTGTCGGTGCGGGCGCTGGCGGTGTAGTTCTCCGCATTGGCGTACAGCGCGAAGAAATAGTACGAGTTCCACAGCGGCAGCAGCGCCTGCCGGACGCCCTCACGGATGCCCTGCTCGGTGACGACCAGGTTGCCGCCGCGCAGGATCGGGCTGGCCATCAGGAACCAGCGCATCGCGTCCGACCCGTAGGTGTCGAAGACCTCGTTCACGTCCGGGTAGTTCCGCAGCGACTTCGACATCTTCCGGCCGTCGTTGCCGAGCACGATGCCGTGGCTCACGCAGCTGCGGAAACTCGGCCGGTCGAACAGCGCAGTGGCCAGCACGTGCAGCGTGTAGAACCAGCCGCGGGTCTGTCCCATGTACTCGACGATGAAGTCACCCGGGTAGTGACTGTCGAACCAGTCGCGGTTCTCAAACGGGTAGTGCACCTGGGCGAACGGCATCGACCCGGACTCGAACCAGCAGTCAAGCACCTCCGGGACCCGCCGCATCACCGACTTGCCGGTCGGGTCGTCCGGGTTGGGCCGGGTCAGGTCATCGATGGCGGGACGGTGCAGGTCCGCTGGGCGCACACCGAAGTCGCGCTCCAGCTCGTCGAGGCTGCCGTACACGTCGGTGCGCGGGTGGTTCGGGTCGTCGCTCTGCCAGACCGGGATCGGCGATCCCCAGAACCGGTTCCGGCTGATCGACCAGTCGCGCGCGTTCGACAGCCACTTGCCGAACTGCCCGTGCTTCACGTGCTCGGGCACCCAGCTGATCTCCTCGTTCAGCTCGACCATGCGCCTCCGGAACTTCGTCACCTCGACGAACCAGCTGGACACGGCCTTGTAGATCAGCGGGTTGCGGCAGCGCCAGCAGTGCGGGTAGGAGTGCGTGTAATCAGCGCGGCGGACCAGTGCCCCGTCTTCCCGCAGCCGGGCGATGATCGGCTTGTTCGCTTCGAAGACGTGGACGCCGGCCCAGTCCCGGACCAGGGGCAGGTACTTGCCCTGCTCGTCGACCGTCAGCACGATCGGGATGCCGGCCGCCTGACAGGCGGCGGCGTCGGCCTCGCCGTAGGCGGGCGCCATGTGCACCACCCCGGTGCCGTCCTCGGTCGTCACCTCATCAGACGCGATGACCCGCCACGCGTTCTCGGTCCCGAACTTCTCGGTGTCGCTCAGGTAGTCGAACAGCGGCTGGTAGCGGAGCCCGAGCAGCTCCCGGCCGGGGACTTCGGCAACCGTCTTGGCCCCGGCCAGCTCCTTTTCGTAGGCGGCGAGCCGGCTCTTGGCGAGGATGTAGCGCTCGCCGTCTTCCGTTTCCACGGTGGCGTAGCTGATGTCCGGGCCGACCGCGACGGCCAGGTTCGACGGCAGCGTCCACGGCGTGGTCGTCCAGGCGAGGATCCACTCGCCGGTCTCCAGCTTGAACCGGACGGTGACGCTCGGGTCCGTCCGGTCGCTGTAGACGTCGTCGTCCATCCGCAGCTCGTGGTTGGACAGCGGGGTCTCGCACCGCCAGCAGTACGGCAGCACCTTGAAGCCCTGGTAGATCAGGCCCTTGTCGTGCAGCTGCTTGAACGCCCACATGACGCTCTCCATGTAGGGGAGGTCGAGCGTCTTGTAGTCGTTCTCGAAGTCGACCCAGCGGGCCTGCCGGGTGACGTACTCCTCCCACTCCTTGGTGTAGCGGAGCACGGAGTCGCGGCACGCCTCGTTGAAGGTGTCGATGCCCATGGCGAGGATGTCGGCCTTGCCGGAGATGCCGAGCAGCCGCTCTGCTTCGACCTCGGCGGGCAGGCCGTGCGTGTCCCAGCCAAAGCGCCGGTCGACCTTGTTGCCGCGCATGGTCTTGTAGCGCGGGACGATGTCCTTGACGTAGCCGGTCAGCAGGTGGCCGTAGTGGGGGAGCCCGTTAGCGAACGGCGGGCCGTCGTAGAAGACGAACTCGCGGTCCTGGTCCCGGTTCCTGATCGACTCTTTGAACGTGTCGTGCGCGGTCCAGTAGGCGAGCGCCCGCTGCTCAAGCTCGGGGAAGTCCGGCTGTGCGGGTACCTCTGACGCGCCCGCGCGCGGGTAGCTGCTCACTGTTCTCCTCGGGCCTCGTGTGGGACACGTGTGCCGCGAGGGCGACCAGCCCACTTCCGTGCGGGCCAACCGCGGTACCACCTCGCTTGCCGTCCGTGCCTTACGGATTGAACGGCCGCTCATTGGGCCGGCTGTGACGGGCCGGACCCGCCCGGTTCTACTGAGGCTCGCGCCCGTTCTTCCGGAAGCTCCCCGGTGATAGCCGGATCATCGCCTTGTACTGCTAAGTCTACCGGGGTGGGTAACCGCCGCGGGCCCGGTTTTCTTCCGCCCCGGCGGCCAACTTGGCCGCGAACCGGCTCATCTCCGGGTCGTAGGTGTCGCCCGGCCAGTCCCGCTGCTCGTCGAGCCCGAACCAGCGGACCTGTGTGTACTCGCGCGGGTCCGGGTGCAGCTCGTCCTGCTGGCCGACCGCGATCAGGAACCACAGGCTGACGTCGAGGTGGCCGTTGACTTCGTTGGTCGGCGTGACGGTCAGGAAAAACGGGCTTTCGCCCGCGAGCGGATGAAACGTCGCGTGGATATCCAGTTCCTCGCCCGACTCCCGCAGCACGGTCTGCCGTGGGTCCTCGCCGTCCTCCACGTGCCCGCCGGGCGGAAGCCACAGCCCGGCCTTGCGGTGAGCGCCCAGCAGCACGCGCACGCTGCCGCCGGCGTCGTCCACGGGGACGAAGTAGGAAACCACGTGCTTGGGCGGGACATCCGGCGGCTGGGTCCGGAACAGCGGCTGCCCGGACGCCACCCAGGCGAGGATGTCGGCCTGGTCGGCCGCCTCGCGGTCGTCGAACGGGCGGACCACGGCAGTGAGATCCGCTACCAGCGAGCGAACGTCTTCGGCGGGCACAGCACGACGGTACCGGCCCGGTGGCAGGATTGCGGGCCATGGAGCCAACACCCGGTGACCCGGTCAACGTGCATGCCGCATGGCGGCTGGCGGTCGCCGGGCGGCCGCGGCATGCCGGGAACGCCGGCATCGCCGCGCTGACCGTGGCCGGCTCAGTCGGGGCCGGCCTGGCCGCCCAGTTCTCCGACCTGGAGCTGGACTGCTGCTGGACCCGCCCGCCGACCGACCCCGAGCGCCACGCTCCGGTCGAGGCACTCGGCGGCGACCTGGCCGAGGCCCATTCCGGCGCCAGCCTGAGCGAGTTCCGCGCGACACTGCAGGAGCACCGCCGGTCAATCGGTCCGCCGCCGGCCTTCCGGTGAGACGCTTGCAGCCTACGAGGATCGGGGAGGCCAAGGGGTGTCGCGGTACCGGGTAGTGGAGATCTGCGCCGGTGCGGGCGGCCAGTCGATCGGACTCGAGCTCGCCGGGTTCGAGCACGAGCTGTCGGTCGAGCTGGACGCCGACGCCGCCGCCACCCTGCGGCACAACCGGCCGCACTGGAAGGTTGCCGTCGGCGACGTGGCCAGCCCGGCCGTCTGGGACCCGGCCGAGTACGCCGGGGTTGACCTGCTGGCCGGCGGGGTGCCCTGCCCGCCGTTCACCATCGCCGGCAAGCAGCTCGGCGCCACCGACGAGCGTGACCTCTTCGCCTGGGCGATCGAGCTGTGCGGCACCCTCCAGCCGCGCGCGCTGCTGCTGGAGAACGTCCGCGGCCTGTCGCTGCCCCGGTTCGCCGCCTACCGGCAGCACGTGCTCGACCGGCTCACCGAGCTCGGCTACGCGGCTGACTGGCGACTGCTGCACGCGGCCGATTACGGGGTTCCGCAGCTGCGGCCCCGGTTCGTGCTCGTCGCGATGCGGCCCGCTGACTTCGCGTTCTTCAGCTGGCCCGAACCGCGTCCCGGGGATACCGCCACCGTCGGCGAGACGCTGGTCGGCCTGATGGCCGCCAACGGGTGGCCGGGTGCCGCCGAGTGGGCCGCGCGGGCCAATGACATCGCGCCCACCATCGTGGGCGGATCGAAAAAGCACGGCGGCGCCGACCTCGGGCCCACCCGGGCGAAGCGAGCCTGGCGGCAGCTTAGCGTGAACGCGCTCGGGGTCGCCGACGCGGCGCCGTCGGCCGATGACCCGCTGACCTTGCTGCCCAAGCTCACCTGCGAAATGGTCGCCCGGATCCAGGGTTGGGACGGACCCGAGTACCAGTGGGAGTTCACCGGCCGCAAGACCTCCAACTACCGGCAGATCGGAAACGCCTTCCCGCCGCCAGTCGCCCGGGCGATTGGCGGGCAGATCCGGCGTGCCCTGGACCATGAGGGCAGCCCGGCCGACCTGGTTGAGCAGTTTTCCAGCGTGCACGACCCGGTCTATGCCGTGCTGCGTGACGACGGCGGATTCCTCACCATGGACCAGATCCTGCGCCGGCTGAGCGTCCCGCTTGACGTCTCCGCGTTCGAGCGGCACCTGGCTCACCTCAGGCGCGACTTCCATATCGAGGTTGAGGTCCGCAAGCCGGCCGACGCCTACAAACTGGGCACCTTCAAGGCGTTCACCGGCCAGGATGACCACCTGCGGCACGAGGCCTTCCTGCGCCCGGGCAAGATCAGCTGACGCCTGCCGTTGCGCGGCGGGGGAGCAGTACCTCGACCCGCGCGTCGTGCGCGGGCAGGTCGCGTACCGTGGCTTCCTCGTACCCGCCGCTGCCGACTTAACCCGCTACCTCCGCACCGGCGGGACCCGGTACCCTGACAGGGATTCCGGGTTCAACTCCACCCGGGCGAGCCGGCCGGTGTAGCTCAGTCTGGCAGAGCACCCGCCTTGTAAGCGGACGGTCAGCGGTTCGAATCCGCTCACCGGCTCAAAGTATCTCTGACATGCGGAAACGCGACCTAGTGGTACCGGGTGCGCCGTCCGCTCGGTGCGCACAGCGCTTATCGAGCTTCCGCCTAACGGAGGCTGCATGTCCGGGGAGTCACCCAAGAAGATCGGCCAAAGCTACAAGCGCAATCTCGACGCCGATCTCATGGCCGGCCTGAAGCCGCCGAAGATCGGCGACAGGCTCGTTCCCGTCTTTACTGACGAGGAACTGGCCGCGCTGCTCGATACATGCAAGGGGGGGAGGGTTCCAGAACCGCCGTGACTAAGCGATCATCTCGCTGTTCAAGGACACTGGAGCCCGGCTCGCCGAGCTGACCGGGCTCAGTACGGACGATCTCTCAGTGCGCGAGCGTGAGGCGACCGTCACGGGCAAGGGCGACAAGCAGCGGACGGTCAAGTTCACCTACGACACGGCCTGCGCGCTGGACCGCTACCAGCGCGAGCGCTCCAAGCACACGATGGCCAGGGTGAACGCGCTGTGGCTGGGGATACGCGACCCGATGACGTCCAGCGGCGTCTACCAGGGGTGATTGAGCGGCGCGGCCGGGACGCCGGAGTGGAGGTCAATCCATCGAGGAGCGCTCTGATCCGATCGTCTCGTCAGGATCACGGCGGTGAGTGGCTCGCCATGGCTGGCGGCTGGTGCTGCGGTATCTTTGGGGGCGTTAAGTCCGGAGCATCGTCCGGCCGGACGACATCGAGCATTCACCGTCTGAAGCCTGAGAACGGAACTGATTGTCGATGGCTGGTGTAGCTTACGATCCGGAGACGTGGCACGACCTTTTCATCGCCGCGGCAGGCGCCGCTGCAGCGCTCAGCGGTCTTATTTTCGTGGCGGTCAGCATCAATCTGCGCGACATCTTCGCCGAAGAAAAGAAAGTCGGCAGCTCTTACCTCACCGGTCGCGCCCTTGAGTCGCTCGTCGCCCTGCTGATCGTGCTCGGGATCAGCCTGGAGGGTCTGGATTCGTCGATCGGCCGGACGGCCTTCGCGGCAGTCTTGCTGTTTTGCGCGGCCGGGTCTGTGGTGTCTCCGGTCCGGCAAATTACCGCCTACCGGTCCTCGCGCGTCAAGCCGACCGCCTACAACCTTCGCCTGTTCCTCACCCTGCTCCTGGTGGCTACGTATGTCGTAGCCGGAGTCACCTTGCTGGCTCAGGCCGGCGGCGGACTGCACTGGCTGCCGCTGGCGTTCATCCTCGCGGTCACCATTGCCGCTTCCAACGCGTGGATCTTGCTGGTCGAGGTCCTTCGCTAGGGAGGAGGTAGCGCGAACGTGCTCTGGCAGGCCGAACAGCTCAGCAAGATCTCGGCGGCACTCGACGCGGCGCGCGGCGGCCAGCCCACGGTCTTGGGCGTGCTGGGGGAGCCGGGGATGGGCAAGACTTCGCTGCTGCGTGAGATCGCCGCTCGCTCGTCTGGCTTTAACGTCCTGCAGGCGGACGGGCGGGAATCGGCTTACCGTGAACCGTTTGACCTGCTCCGCCAGTTCGGTGTCCATGATGACCTCATCGACAGCGGCAACTTCAGAGACCCGCTGGTCGCGACCCAGGGCCTGCGGTACCTAGTCGACGCGCTCAGCCCGTCCGGGCCGGTGCTGATCCTGGTCGACGATCTGCAGTGGGCCGATCAGGAGTCGGTCGAGTCGCTGTACTGGCTGGTCCACCGCGCTTACGGTGACCGCCTGCTAATGGTGCTCGGGTCCCGCCCTGAAGGCCCCGCCGGCACGGATGCCTGGCGTCGGCTGGTGCAGCAGGCGTCCCGCGGGCCAGTGTTGTCGCTGACCGGGCTGTCCTTCGAACAGGCCACCGCGGCCGTTCTGGCGGTCGACCCGGGCGCGGCCCCAGATGATGTTCGCCGTCTGTGGGACCACTGCGCGAGAAGTCCGTTCCACCTGGATTCGCTGTTGCGGCAGTACGGCTTCGCCGAACTAGCCGCTATGCGCTATCTGCCGGCACCGGGCGAACTGGCTGCCCGCACGAAAACGGAACTGGCCCACTCCGCACCTGCTGTCGTGAGCCTGGTCCACGCATCGGCGGTTCTCGGCTACAGCTGGCAGCCTTTGCCCAGGCTGGCGTCGGTAGGCCAGGTCGATGACCCAGCAGGCGCGCGCGAAGCTCTCGTGCAGGCCGGCCTGCTGGTCGCGCGGACGCCGGACATGACTTCACCGCTGCGGACATCGCACACTCTGGCGCGGGCGGCCATCTACCAGTCAATTCCCTATGCCCGCCGGCGACAGCTCCACCTCCGCGCGGCCGAGCAGGCCGGCAATGTCATGGAGTCGCTCGAACACCGGGTTGCGGCCGCGGATCACTACGATGACGCCCTTGCCGCCGAGCTGGAGCAGGCCGCCCGGGCCTCTCATGCCGCGGGGGACTTCCGGCAGGCCGGGCAGATGGCCCGCTGGGCGAGCGAACTGACCGATGACGCCGCCCTCCGGAACCGCCGGTGGCTCGACGCGGGCGTTGACATGATCCTGGCTCGTGACGTCGGCTGGGTGCGGCAGCAGCTTCCCGCCATCCAGTCCGCGCCGGACCTGGCCCGTCGGGCGGTGGTTCAGGGGCTCATGCTCGGAGTAGAGAAACGATGGCTGGATGCTTGGGCGACGTGCACCTCGGTCAGCGACACAGTTCTGGACCAGGCGGACTCCGTTGTCCGCTACCGCCTGCTGGTCCTGACGGCCTGGTCGATGATCTGCGCCGGCCGCGACCTGGAGGAGCTCGCCCGGCGGTTGACCCGGGCAGCAGACGAGCCGGCCCCCGACCGGGCGCTGATCGGAAATGAGATCTTCGCGCGCGGGATGTTGAGCCTGCGGCGAAGGGATATGGCAACCCTCGACAAAACCGTGAACTCGATCCCCGCGCGGTCATCGGACACGCCGCTGCAACTGACCTACAAACTAGCCTGGCGCGGGTCGGTGCACGCCTTCTGGGGTGACGCCCCAGCCGCTGAAGCCGATCTGGCCGAAGTGACGACCCGTATCCGCACCGGTGTCGGCGACAACAGCGACGGCATCTACAACGGCTTGCTGGCCTTCGCCCGCTGGCAGAATGGCGCGTGGAATCTCGCCGACGCCGAGATGCGGATCGCCCTGGATCACGTGGTCGAACAGCCGCATCCGATGCTCCGCGCCATCGTTCCGATGCTGCACGCCGCCCGGGGCGACTTCGACCAGGCCGACAAGGAACTGCGCCAGGCAGCAGATGTCCTGCAGGTAATGCCCTGGCGCGAGCCGGTGCACCTGTACGTGATCAGCTACGTCGCCCGCCTGCACGCAGGCGCCGACCCGGGCGCCCAGCAGACCGGGCTGCAGCAACTGCGCGCGGTCTTCGGCGACTCGATCCTGACGGTTCCCGGCTTCACCGGTGCCCTCTGGATATTTCACCTGGCCATCGCCGCGATCTGGGCCGGCGAGCTGGACCGGGCCGGGGAGCTGATCGGGCAGGGCGAGAGCCAGCCGCACCCGCCGCGCTGGCTGGAGTGGGTGCTGGCGTGGGCGCGGGGACTGGTCGCCGAATCCGCCGGGGCGATCGAGCGGGCGCGCCTGCAGCTGGATGCGGCCGTCGCTGGGTTCACTGACGATCTTCCCCTCTACCGGGCCCATGTCCTCGCCGATCACGCGCGGGTCGCGGCTTCCCAGGACGACCTTGCCGCCGCCCGCCGGTCACTGGAGGCAGCCGGCCAGCTTTACCGCATCCTCGGGGCAGTGCCCTATCTCGTACGCCTGAACGAGACCGCCGGTTCGGCGGAGTCGGGTTCGCTCGCCGAGATGGATGTGCTCTCTGCGCTGAGCGACCGCGAGCGTGACGTCGCGACGCTCCTGGTCAGCGGACTTACCTACGCCCAGATCGCCCGCGACCTCTATGTCACCCGCGCCACTGTCGGGTTTCACACCGGCCGGATCTACGCCAAAACCGGCGTCACCTCCCGGGCCGAACTCATCGACCTCGTCCGAAGCGGCACCCCTGGGCCCCGGAACTAGTCGATTCGTACAGTCGCGCCGGCCAGCGTCAGCGCAAGTCTGTTGGTACCAGCCCACGAGATACCAGCAGACAAGGAACCGACATGACAACGACGACCGCAACCGGCCCGGATCCCGCCGTAAAGGCCCCGAACGCCATCGGTGTTACCGGCTTCTTCGCCGACGAACAGTTTGACTTCCTTGCCCGCAGCGTCATCGGCTACGCCGCCAAGGGCGTCATGGACATCGGCGAGGTGTTCGCCACCATCGCCCGCATCACCGACGGCGACGCCGACAGCTGGTATGCCGCCTGGCGCCAGACCGCCGACAAACTGCACGCCCGGGCCACCGCGGCGCTGGTCTCCGGTCATGTCGCCACGGCCGGCACGTTCTTCCTCGCCGCGGCGGAGGCCTACTCGCAGACCAACGCCGTGGGCGACCGCCAGCACGACCAGACGCTCTCCGGGCCGGCCTTCGACCTGCAGATCCAGTGCTGGGAGGCCTTCATCGACTCGACCGAGGGCCGCGCCCAGCGCATCGCCGTCCCGTACCAGCCGGTTCCGCTCCCCGGGTACCTGTTCCGCCCCGACACCTCCGACACACCCCGCCCGACCCTGGTCATGACCAACGGCAGCGAAGGGTCGCTGTCCGGACTGTGGGCCTGGGGCGTCACTACCGCTGCCGCCCGCGGCTGGAACGCCTTCATCTACGACGGTCCCGGCCAGCAGACCATGCTCTTCCACCACAACGTGCCGTTCCGCCCGGACTGGGAAGCGGTCATCACCCCCGTCGTCGACAGCCTCATCGGCCGCACCGACGTCGACGCCTCCGCGCTGCTGGCCTACGGCTGCAGCCAGGCCGGCTACTGGGTCCCCCGCGCCCTGGCCTTCGAGCACCGCTTCGTCGCAGCGGCAGTCGATCCCGGCGTCATTGACGTCTCCACCAAGTGGCTGACCTATATCCCCGCCGAACTGATCGCCATGCTCCAGACCGGCAGCAAAGACGCCTTCAACGCCGCCATCGCCGAAGCCGCCGCCAAAGACCCGATGCTCGCCCAGGCCATGGCCGCCCGCGGACGGCCCTTCGCCCAGCCGACCGCCTACGACACCTTCAAGGCAGCCATGGGATACAACCTGCGCGAGGTCGTCACCGAGATCCACACCCCGGTGCTGATCACCAACCCCGACGACGAGACCTTCTGGCCCGGGCAATCGCAGAACCTCTATGACAACCTCACCGGCGAACGGGAGATCAGCCACTTCCTGTGCGAAGACGGCGCCAACTTCCACTGCGAGCCCATGGGACGCGCCGAGACCGAATGCCGGATCTTCGACTTCCTGCAGGACCACCTTGACCAGAAGAACTGACCCAGCCAAGATGTGCCCCCTCGCTGCCCTTCACCACCGAAGCAAGCGAGGGGGCCCGTGTCGCTCTCGAGGTCACACATGAATGCACCCGGACTTAGTCAGGCACGAACGCCGCGCCTCGCATCCGACTTTCTACGGCTGCTCTTTTCCGCGGCAATCGGCGTGCCAGCCACGGCGGCAGGAGAGGGCCTGTACCTGGCCGTCTCAGGCAGCGGCCTATCGGTTGACGCGGTCGTCGTCGCCGTCTACATCTTCTCGGCCGCATCTTCTCTCGCCTATTTCATTACCACGTTCGCCATCTTTAAGAACGCCGACGCTGGCTCGCTCGCACGGTGGGTCGCCGCAACCGCACCGACTGGACGGCTCTCTCGGCTGCAAGCTGAGTTCGCAGGAACTGGTCCGACGCTTTCAGTTCAGTGGTCAGGTCTCGCCATCGTGTCGGTCGTGGCGCTCGCCCTCTCTCCCGACCTCCTCAGGCAACCTTTGCTGGTCGCGCTGAGCGTGGCCGTGGTCACGACATCGTGGCTGGTCACCATAGTCTCGTACGCGGTTCATTACGCACGCGTGACGGCGACCGTCGGCGGCCTTACATTCCCCGGCGACGGCGGCGTGGTCTTCTGGGACTGCGTCTATCTCGCCACTCAGGTACAGACCACTTTCTCATCCTCGGACGTCGTGGTCGGAACAACCCTGACTCGCAAAATTGTCACAGGTCACACGCTCGTCGCATTCGCGTTCAACACGGTCATCATCGCGCTACTAATAGCCGTGCTCTTCCTTGGCCGCAACTGAACGCGGTCCAAGGACTGCCGGCTTCTGCCTGCGCTTGGGGGATCTCGCCCACACGGAGGCGACGCCCGGGCGTCACGCAACCACAGCGGCCCGGCTCGGCTCCGCAGCCGCGTACGAAGGAAATTTCGACGCCGCACTTGAGCGCGCCTCTTCCAGCGTTAAGGCCCGGTTCGCGCGGCTACTGGCCGATGCCCAAGCAACTGCTGGCCGGTCGGCGTTCTGTGGTAAAGGACGTGCAGTCCCGACCGGTGACGTTCAGCCAGCCCCGCGTCGGTGAGTATGCGCAGGTGGTCCCCGATGGTCCCGAGCGCGAGGCCGGTGACGGCCGCGAGCTGCGTGGTGCTGATGGGCTTACCGAGCTGGAGCAGGATCTCGGCCCTGGTCGGCCCGAGCAGCCGCCGTAGCGGTCCTGGTGCCGTGGGCGCGGCGGGGCTAGCGAGCATTCCGGCGGCGGGGTAGATGACCGCGAACCTGGCCGGGTATTCCCAGGCGACTCGCCCGGTCCGCCGGCTGCTGGGGATGAAGAGGAGTTCGGCGTGGCCCAGGTCGAGCGGCGGGTGGTCGCGGACGGTGATCTGCAGCTGCCCGTCGCCGAGCCAGCGAACATCTTGCGCGAGCCCGCCGATGGCGGCGGCCCAGCCGCGCTGGCTGAGCACGGTGGTGCGGCTGACGATGTCGGCCTCGTACCTGCGTCTCCTGCGCATCCAGCCCGCGCGGACGGCGTGGTCCCATATCCACTGCAGCAGGTCGGCGAAGGCACCGGCCGGGTCGCTGACGTCGAGCGCGTCCGGGAGCCTTCCCCCGGCAGACTGGGCCAGGTCGAACTTGGCTGTCTGCGGCGGGACGGCGCGCACCCGGGCCAGTTCCTGCTCGAAGGTGACGTCGCCGGGGTGCGGGGGCGCACTGAGGTCAACCGGCAGCCAGGAGCCGGACTGCACGCTCTGGGCCAGCGCCGCGCCGAACGGGTCGGTCTTGATCCGGTCCCGGAAGGCCTGACCGTGCCGGGCCAGCCAGTCCCGCTCCCACAGCTGGGGGTTCCGGGCCGCCAGCACGCCCAGCGCGTTGACGGTCTCGATCAGCGGCGAGGTGACGAACCGGCTCGCTGCCAGCACGTCGGCACTGACCAGCCACACCCCCATGTTTCGCCTCCCGCCGAAACTCTAGGAGCCTGCGCGGCAAGAGGGCAAGCTGCCCGGCTGTGACTGATACAGGCCGCTCCCGGCAATCCCCGGCAGGTCCCTGCCCGCCGTCGCCTACAACCCGCGCCAGCCGCCGCCTCGGCGGCCTGCTCCGGCACCGCGAGTTCCGGCTGCTGTTGACCGGGGAGACGGTCAGCCAGCTCGGCAACGCCATGGCCGTGGTGGCGATGCCGCTGCTGGCGGTCGTGACCCTGCACGCGAGCACCTTCACGGTGTCCGCGCTCACCGCCGCCGCCTATCTGCCGTGGCTGCTGATCGGGCTGCCCGCCGGAACGTGGGCCGACCAGGTTGACACACGCCGCCTGATGGTGACCTGCGATCTGGCAGCGGCCGTTTTGTACGCGAGCCTTCCCGTTACTGCCCGGCTCGGCGTGCTGACCATGCCGCAGGTTCTGGGAGTCGCGCTTCTGGCCGGTTCCGCGAACGTGATCTTCACGACGGCCTACCAGGTGTTCCTGCCCGCGCTCGTCCGGCCGGCCGATCTGATGGAAGGCAACGCCAAGCTGCAGGCGAGCCTGTCCGCCTGTGCCATCGCCGGGCCGGGACTCGCCGGGCTGGCTGCCGGGACCGCAGGTGCCTCTGCCGCGTTGCTCGCAAACTCCGTGAGCTTCCTCGTGTCCGCGGGATGCTTGCTGTCCATCCCGGCCGCCGGGCTGCGCCAGCCGCGGCGGCGCCCGCGCCGGCCCATCCGTGCAACTGTCGCCGAAGGCGTGCGCTACGTGGCCGGCGATTCCGGCCTGCGGCTGCTGACCATCTGGGCCGCAGCCCAGAATCTCTTCCTGGCAGGCTTCACCGCACTGGCCGTCGTTTACCTTGTCCGGTCCGCTGGCTTCAAGCCGGCCACTGCAGGACTGCTGCTCGCGGCAGGCGGCATCGGGGGCGTCCTCGGGGCACTGGCCGCCCGAAGGCTCGCCGAACGTTACGGCAGCGCGGGGGCCCTCCGTGTTACCGCGTTCACCGGCATGCCATTCACCCTGCTCATCCCCCTGGCGGCCCGCGGGTGGCACATCTTGTTCTTTCTCGCGGGCTTTCCCGTCGCATCGGGCGCGCTCGCAGCCGGGGCGGTCATCCTCGGCAGCTTCCGCCAGGCCGCCTGCCCCCCGGAACTGCTCGGCCGCGTCGTCGCGGCAATGCGCTTCCTGGCCTATGGCGCCAATCCCGTCGGCGCACTGCTCGCCGGCTCGCTGGCCACCTGGCTCGGCCTGCGAGCGGCCCTGTGGATCACTCTGACCGGCTGGGTCGCCACCGGAGCATTCCTGCTCGCCCCCGTCGTCCGGAACCGGGAACTCCCCGCACCGTCAGCAAACACCAAAACGCACCGGGCTCAAGCGCGCCCAGAATCGGCAACCTGTTTAGATCGTCTCCGGGAGCTTGGGGATCTGGGATCCTCGGACGTTGAGCAGGACGGGCTCGCTCGCGAATCGGCTGCCGTCGCCTTTGCGGGTGTTCTGGCTCACGAACGGCTTCGCGGCCAGTCCTGCTCACCCGGTGAGGATGTGGCTCAAGAGAGGTCTGCTCTGCCGGAAGTTGCACTGCCCTTCTCGCCTGGGGGACTGCCGCTCCCAAACGTTCGTTCTGTGCCGATGAGCGAAGTAGGAATCCGCAGCGGCGCTTTACCGCCCCGGTGTCAGGTCGCGGTAGCGCGCCTCGATCAGGCAATAAAGCCCGTAGCAGAAGAGGCCGCACGCGAGCAAAGCCAGCCAAGCGCCGCCGGCGGAGCTTGCCACCGAGCGGAAGACCGCGTCCAGTCCCTTCACCTGCTTAGCGCTGGACAGCACCGCCGCCTTGATGATGAAGAAACCGACCAGCACCAGCACGACGGAGCGCGCGATGCAGCCATACGCACCAACCGCCCTCGTGACCATGGCCAGCGGCCGGGACATGTGCTCTGTGGTGAACCGCTCCCGGAAGTCGAGCCAGATCGACCGGCGACCCATTTCCACGGCAGCCGCCATGATAAGGAGCCCAACCAGGATCAGGAGCAGCTGGCCCCATCCCGTTCGAAGCACGGTTGCGGTCACGTCGATGTCTTGTCGCTGCTCCGACTGCGCAGTCTGCCTCGGAGGAGTCTCCAGCAGAAGCTTGGCGGTGCTCAGGCAGAAGGCTGAGTACACCAAGAATCCCCATGACGACACCGCACGCTGACGCCACCTGCCAGTCTCGCTTTCCGCGCGGGAAGGCCGGAACACCGCCTCGAGCAGCTGGGTGAGCGCGTACGCCGCGAGACCAGCGACGAGCAAGACCAGCGGGATCCGCCCCCATGCCGGAGACACGGCCGCCTGCACAGCCCCTGCGCTGCTCGCGGGCGCGCCCGTTCGCCCGTGCACGGCGAGGGCGAGACGGAACGCGAGGTAGCCGACCAGAAGGTAAACGGTGCCGCGGCAGGCCAGACCGAACCGGGACCCCGCACGCAGCCAAACACCGGACGCGCCCCGCGCCAAAGATAGCGCAGCAGCGTCTAGTGGCGTCCCGGCTGTCCTGCCCCGCCCATGAATGTTCTTCATCGGACGCCTCGCTTCTGCTAACAGTATGCGCGGTCCAGGGGCCCAAGGGGGCGACGGTGAGCACTGATGCTGGCATGGTCCCTGCTCCTGGTATGCGGGCCGTGGCTGCATCGCTGGAGGGATCGGACCGTGGCCGGGATGGCCGTCGCTGGCAAATCCAGTCGCGTCTGTGATGGCTACGAGGTCTTCCTCGTAGCCGCCAGAGCCAGGATCCTGACAGCGCCCAGGTGCCCGGCAGCCAGACCGGTGGAACTGCTGTAGCTTGCCCTGCTGCTCGTTGCCGCATGGACGGGGCGCAACGAACCCTGCTAGCGTCACACTTGCACCTTCCGCTTAACGCGGTTCCGCTCGTCAGTGACTTCCGTTTTCGCAGGTCTGCACAGCGCTTAGCGCTGTTGACCTTGTAAGCGGACGGTCAGCGGTTCGAATCCGCCCACCGGCTCAGTTTTTCGAACAGCGATAATGCCCTATCTACCTGCGGTAACTCGCTTGCTCGTCGCCCTGGTGGTCGTGGCCATCCGCGCCGCCTCGTCCCGCCTCGTGACCGCTGCTGACCGATCGCTGCTGCACGTAGGCTGCACGCCCGGCCGTCTTCGTCGGACGGGTTCTGTGAAGAGTGGACGTAGTCCATCGCGTAGCGACGCCACAGGCGCTCTTCACGGGTTCCGGGAGACATCCATCCTTATTCGGCGGGGTTGGGGGAGCGCACTTCTCCCCCAACCCGGCAGGTGCCAGCTTGGGAATTCCAAGGCAGGGCTCCGCCTGCGCCGTGCGCTGTGTCGACGCTGGCTGTTCCCGCTTACTGGCCACCCGGCACTCGCTGCAAGTCGGGGGTCGTTGCGGACGCTTGCCGCCGGGCGACCGGTTCGGGCCCGCTCACGCGCGCGGCGATCGCCGCGCCGCGAAGCCCCAAGCGAGAGCGGCGCGGCCTCAGAGCCGCCCCCGCCGGCGAGCGGAGCCCTGCGGAACTCGGCTCGTCTCAGCAGGCAAGGTATGTCCCGTGGCACGATGCTGCGCTTCGCTGGGCTGCGAGCTGGTTTTAGGGCGATGATGGAAGTTGTGCCTGACACGCCGATTTCCGTAGAGATTCCCGAGGACGATCCGAGGGCAGGGGCGCTTTTCCTAGCTGTCCGTAGCGGCGACGTCGCTGCGTTGCAGGGGTTCCTGGCGGACAATCCGCAGCTGGCCCGGGTCGGGATAGCAGACCATCAGGGCGGCCTGCGGAGCCTGCTGCACCTCGTCACCGACTGGCCGGGCTACTTTCCCAACGGCCCGGAGATCGTGCGCTTGGCGATCGAGGCTGGAGCGGACCCTAGCTTCCGGCATCCCACCCGCTGCGATGAGACGCCGCTGCACTGGGCGGCCAGCAGCGATGACGTTGACGTGGCCGCCGCGCTGATCGACGGCGGGGCCGATCTCGACACTCCCGGCGGATCGATCGGCACACCGCTGGCCAACGCGGTCGGCTACGGGTGCTGGCATGTGGCCCGCCTGCTGGCCGCCCAGGGTGCGCGCATCGGCAGCGTCTGGGAGGCGGCCGCGCTCGGTGACCAGGCGCGAGTCGATCAGTTCCTGACTGCGGACCCGCCGCCGACCAGTGACGACATCGATGAAGCGTTCTGGCAGGCCTGCCACGGAGGGCAACGCCGGATGGCCGAATACCTCCAAGGCCGGGGCGCCGATATTCGCGCCACCCCTGGCTACGCACATGACCAGTCGGCGCTAACGGCCGCGAGTGAAGTTGACACCCGACGCCAGATTCTTGGCGACTGGCTCAAGGAACGGGGGCTAGCTGAGTAGCTGCTTCGGACATGACAAGGCCCGGCGTTTGCGTCGGGCCTTTGTCGTGTGGCGGCGCGCGGAGCGGCCCGCCCTTGAAACCGTAGCCATGCCCGCTCCGTGCCCGAAGGGAGGCGAAACGAGCGACATCGGGCACCAGCAGGACGACCGAACAAACCGGCGCTGGTCAGCATCGCGGCGGTTAACCACGCGGCCGGAACGACCTTTAAGCGGACGGTCAGCGGTTCGAATCCGCTCACCGGCTCTAGATTAACCAGGGAAACGTTCACGGCGTTCGCCCTGCCGACTTGGCTTGCTAACAGATTTGCTAACTGAGGCCTTCACGGCTTGTGTCATGGCCTTCGCGAAGATGTCCCCGACTCGAGCGGTCTGCTCGCGGAGAACGTGCGCATATACCCGCCGGTACCGGCGTAGCTCCAGCTGGCGAGGACCAGGACCACGGTTTCGTCCAGTGGGCGGCCCCAGGGGTCGCGTTCGCCGTCGGGGTGGCGCTCGCCTTTGCGCTTTACGACACACGTTCGCCCCGGATGTGGCCGAAGGTAATGGAGTAACGACGAGATTTGGTGAGGAAGTGGCCGCCCTAGCCGAGCATGTGTGCCCACAGCCGGAGCCGTGCGGGTACCGACAAGGAGCAAAAC
>Ga0302314_10001249_pt1 | contig 47668 bp, 37 predicted proteins | sample III_Palsa_N2_3_FD_200533 | JGI IMG/M metagenome (GOLD analysis project Ga0302314, IMG submission 200533) | Peat permafrost microbial communities from Stordalen Mire near Abisko, Sweden - III_Palsa_N2_3 | ecosystem: Environmental > Terrestrial > Soil > Palsa > Peat permafrost | place: Sweden...
CGCCACCGCGTCGGTGATGAAGACCTCGTTGAAGTGGCTCTCGTCGGTGATCTGCCGCAGCGGGCGCACCTCGATCCCCGGCTGCTTCATCGGCAGGAAGATGAAGCTGATCCCCAAGTGTTTGGGGGCGTCCCAATCGGTTCGCGCGATCAGCATGCCGTAGTCGGCGGTGGCGGCGCCCGAGGTCCAGACCTTCTGGCCGTTGACGATGAAGACGTCGCCCTTGCGATCGGCTCGCGTGCGGACGCCGGCCAGGTCAGACCCCGCGCCCGGCTCGCTATAGAGCAGGCACATACCGACCTCGCTGCACAGCAGCGGTCCAATCAGCTGGGCCTTCAGCGCCGGCGTGCCCTTGGCCAGCAGGGTGTTGGCCCAGAGGTTGGTACGATCCTGGCCCGTCCCCGGCGCACCCGCCTTGGCGAACTCCCGCTCGACGATGCGGGCCTGGGCGTCGGACAGGCCGCGGCCGTACCATTCCGCCGGCCAGCGGGGCGCGGCCCACCGCGCCTCCACCACCGTCTTCAGCCAGGCCTTGAGCGCGGGCGAGGCGCCCCAGCCCGCGCCGACGGCGCCGGCCGGGGTCTTAGGCAGTCCCTTCCAGTTGTCGGCGAGCCAGGCGCGGACTTCATCGCGCAGGGCGTCATCAGAGGTCACGGCTATGTCGGCCATCATCAGGCTCCCAGCTGCTCAAGATAGCGCTCGCGATAGTCTGTCGGCGTCCCGAAAAGCTGGGCGTCCGCCCGCGCCCGGCGCAGGTAGAGGTGGGCCGGATGCACCCAGGTGAAGGCTATGCCCCCGTGCATCTGGATGCTGGTGGCCGTGACCGTGGTGAAGGCGTCGGCGCAGGCGAAGGCGGCCAGGCTGATGGCGGCGTCCGCGTCGGCCGCACCCTCCGCCAGCCGCGCGGCGGCGTTGCGGGCCGCCGAGATGGCCGACTCCGACTCCAGCAACAGGTCGGCCGCCATATGTTTGACCGCCTGGAAGCTGCCGATGGCGCGGCCGAACTGGATGCGGGACTTGGCGTAGTCGACGGTGAATTCCAGGACCCGCCGCGCCCCGCCGGCCTGTTCGCCGGCCAGGGCGACGAGGGCGAGATCAAGCGCCTGCTTGACCGCATCCCAGACGGGGCCGGCCGCATTGATGCGGCGGGCAGGCGCGTCCGTGAAGTCAACCCGCGCCAGCCGCAGGGTGTGGTCGAAGGTCGGCAGGGACTTGATCTGTACGCGAGCCGGGTCGACCTCAAACACCGCAACCTGATTGTCGAAGTGGGCCAGCACCAGCAGGATGTCCGCGTTCTGGCCGTGGATGACATAGTCGGCGACACCGTCCAGCCGCCACGCGCCGTCCCGTTCGGCGGCGTGAACCTCGATTGAATTTTCGGTCCATTGACCGGTCGGCCCAGTCATCGCGACCGAGGCGATTGCGGTTCCCGCCGCGATGCTCGGCAACAGCCGCGCCTTGGCGTCTTCGTCGCCCAGCGCCTGCAGCAGCGCCGCCGCCAGCACCCCGCTGGACAACAGCGGCGAGCAGAGCAGCGCCGCCCCCGCCGCCTCCATCACCAGTTCAAGCTCCAGCGGCCCCGCGCCAGCCCCGCCATAGGCTTCGTCGATCACCAACCCCACCACCCCCATGTCCGCGAGCTTGCGCCACAGATCGGCGTCATAGCCGGCGGCGGTCTCCATGGTGCGGCGCACGTCCGCCTCGGCGCCGCGGTCGGCCAGCAGCCGGCTCACGGAGTCGACAAGCGCGGTGCGCTCCTCGGGCGATAGGGTCGCCATCCTGGGCCTCCTCCTTGTGCCGCGCCGTTCGTCGCGCATCGTCAATCCTAAGGCCGACAGCCCCCCCGCGCGCAACCGTCACCTAGCGTCAGTCTTGCCTCGCCGCGTCCGCTCGTGTGACGACACCGCCAATCGCGACGGAGGCGACGACCATGACCAGCACCCAAGACACGCCGATCCTGATCGGCGTCGGCGAGGCGTCCGAGCGGATCGACACGGCCGACTATGCGGCCATGTCCCCGGTCGAGCTGGCGTCCAAGGCCGCCGCCGCCGCCCTGGCCGACGCCGGCGCGCCGGACTTGGCGCGCCACATCGACGTGATCGCCGCCATCCGCCAGTTCGAGGTGTCCGGCGCCAACGCCCGGCCGCCGTTCGGCGCCTCGAACAACTTCCCCCGCTCAGTCGCCAGACGCATTGAAGCCGCCCCCGCGCGGGCGATCCTGGAAGTCGTCGGCGGCCAGGGACCGCAGCACCTGGTCAACGAATTCGCCCACGCCATCGCCGCCGGCGAGATGGAGATGGCGCTGATGGTCGGCTCGGAGGCCATCTCCACCGTTCGCCATCTGCAGACCCAAGGCGAGACCCGGGACTGGGCCGAGGCCATCGACGGCGAGTTGGAGGACCGCGGCTATGGCATGGAGGGGCTGATCACCCTGGACCTGATCGCCCACGGCGCGCGCACGCCGATCCAGCTCTATGCCCTGTTCGAGAACGCGCGGCGCGCGCGGTTGGGGCTCGATCGTGCGTCATACGCCCAGGCCATGGGCGAGCTGTTCGCGCCCTTTACCAAGGTGGCGCACGCCAATCCCCACGCCATGTCCCGGGAAATCTATTCCGCCGACGAACTGGCGACCGTCACCGGCCCGAACCGGCTGACCTCCGACCCCTTCCCCCGCCGCATGGTGGCGCGGGATCAGGCCAACCAGGGCGCGGCGGTGCTGATGACGTCTGTGCGCAAGGCGCGCGAACTGGGCGTGCCGGAGGATCGCTGGGTCTATCTCTTGGGCGGCGCGGATGTGCGCGAGCGCACGGTGATCGAGCGCGAGGACCTGTCCAAAAGCCCCGCGGCGGTAGCCGCCTGCAGAAAAGCTCTGGACGTCGCCGGGCTTGGCCTGAACGACCTGACGGCGTTCGATCTCTACAGCTGCTTTCCCATCGCCGTGTTCAACATCTGCGACGGCCTTGGCCTGGCGACGGACGATGCACGCGGCCTGACCGTCACCGGCGGCCTGCCCTTCTTTGGCGGGGCGGGAAACAACTACTCCATGCACGCCATCGCCAGCATGGTCCGCCGCCTGCGCGCGGCGCCAGGCGACATCGGCTTGGTGGGCGCCAATGGCGGCTTCCTGTCGAAATATTCGGTGGGGCTCTATTCGACGACGGCGCGGCCGTTCACGACCTTCGACAGCAAGCCGCTACAGGTCGAGATCGACGCCTGGCCCGCGCCGGCCCTCGATCCGGGTTTCGTCGGCGACGCCGATGTGGAGACCTATACGATCGACTATTCCGGCCCCGCGCCGCGCTGCGTGATCGTCGGGCGGACGGATGCCGGCGCCCGGGTTGTCGCCATGGCCGCGCCGGAGGAGACCGCCATCGTCAGCGAGATGATCGCCCACGATCCGCTCGGCGGCCGCGTCACGGTCGGCGCTGGCGAGAACAACAAGACGGCGATCCGCGCGGTGCGCCAAAGGGGCTGACGGAGGGCCCGAAATCCTCTGTGCTTCGACAAGCTCAGCATGAGGATTTCTACTAACCCATCATTCGTCCTCACCGTGAGCTTGTCGAAGGGCGAGGACACATCCCCGCTTTCGCAGAAGCCACCTCAAAGGCAAATCCTTACCCCATCGGGTAGAGGATCTCCTTCGTCACCGCGTCGATCTTCTTCATCACCTCGTCGCTCAGCGTCAGGTCCCCGGCGGCGATGATGTCATCGACCTGATCCTCATGCGTGGCGCCGACGATGGTCGAGGCGACGAAGTCGTGTTGCTTGCTCCAGGCGGTGGCCAGGGTGACCACCGACATGCCCGCCTCGGCCGCGATGGCCATGAAGCGTTCGGTGGAGGTGAGGCTCTTGTCGTTCACGAACCGCTTGGCCATCGTCGCCTGCCGGCCGCCAATCTTCAGATAGTTGGAGAAGCGGGCGCCCTCCGGGGTCGCCCCTCCCTGGTACTTGCCCGACAGCACCCCACCGGCCAGCGGCGAATAAGGGATCGAGCTCACGCCCTCCTGCCGGCAGACCTGCGCCAGTTCGTCTTCGAACCGGCGGTTGTTGAGGCTGTGGTTGTTCTGGATGGTCTGATAGCGGGCGTAGCCGCCGTTGTCGGACGCCGCCAGGCTCTTCATCAGGCCCCAGCTGGTCTCGTTGCTGCAGCCGAGGATACGCACCTTGCCCTCGCGCACCAGCTCGTCGAGCACCTCCATTGTCTCGTCATAGGCCGTACCGTGGTCGGGCCAATGGGTCTGGTAGAGGTCGACATAGTCGGTGCCCAGCCGCTTCAGGCTGGCCTCGATGGCGCGGGTGATGTTGTGGCGATCCAGCGCCGTCATGCCCGCCCGTTGCGAGGCCTTCAGCCAGCCGTGGCTGGGACCGCAGACCTTGGTGGCGATGATCAGCTCGTCCCGGCGCTTGGTCTTCATCCAGCGGCCGACGATCTCCTCGGTGACGCCGGCCCAGTCTTCCTTCGGCGGCACGGGGTAATTCTCGGCGGTGTCGAAGAAGTTGATCCCGGCGTCCAGCGACTTGTCGAGGATCCGGAACGCCATCTTCTCATCGGCCTGGTTGCCGAAGGTCATGGTGCCCATGCAGATCGTCGAAACCGCGATCGCGCTCTTGCCTAACCGTTTGGTTTGCATCCCACCGTCCTGGAAATTTGATTGTCGTGCGACACGACGCTGGGACGCCGCGGCCGTCGGCGCCGAAGCAGCGCCTGACGCTCAAGCTTTAGCAGCCCGGCTCGATTTGGCCGAGCCTTTTGTGGGCGCCTCTGCTCAAATCAGAGACGTCTAAACTAACCCTCGCCCTCGAGCTCCCCCAGGGCGCTCTGCAGATAGTTCTGCTCGCCCAGCGACTTGGCCAGGCTGAGTTGGGTTTCGAGGAAGTCGATATGTTCCTCTGTGTCGGACAGGATGTCGACCAGCACCTCGCGGCTGCCGAAATCCTTCGCCGCCTCGCATTGGGCGACGCCGGCCACCAGGGTGGTGCGGCCGGTGTATTCCAGCGCCAGGTCGGCGCTGAGGGCCTCGAACACCGTCTCGCCGACGGACAGTTTGCGCAGGTCCTGCAGGTTGGGCAGGCCATCGAGGAAGAGGATGCGTTTGATCAGCTTGTCGGCGTGTTTCATCTCGCCGATGGATTCGTCATAGACGATCTTGCCGAGGCGCTTGAATCCCCAGTTGTCCAGCATGCGCGCATGCAGGAAGTACTGGTTAACCGAGGTCAGCTCGTTGGTCAGCGCTTCATTGAGGGTCTGGATGATCGCCCGGTCGCCTTGCATGCCGATATCCCTATTCGGCGGCGTAGCGCAGGGTGTCTTTTGACTCCTGGATCATGCGCCGCATGTCGCAGACGCATTTGGCGCACTGCGGCTTGGCTTGGCAATGGCGGAACACCTCGGCCGGCTTGACCGCGCCGGCGTCGATCGCGGCGCGCGCGTCGCGTTCCCGTATCCCGTTGCAGTTACAAAGGTACACCAGCGCCTCCAGCCTGACCGCCTCAATATAGCGCATGCGAATGCAGTTGCAACTCATTCGCAAACACCGCGCCAAAAGGCCGCGTTTGGCGCCTGTAAGCGCGCAGCACATCCGCCCCTGAATTCGACAACCGCCCTATCGGCCGACCCTGACCTCCGTGCCCTTCGTGTGCCCTGTGGTTCATTCTTCTAGCGATGCGCCAAGCCGCTCGGGCGGCTAGAATTCACCACAAAGCACACGAAGGGCACGAAGTTCAGGATCAAGCCTGTCGGGTCGCAAACGCTCCAGGCATTCCAATACCGGCCAAAGGCCGGAAGGATTGCAGCTGGCTTGCCACGCGCCGGCCCTGGCCGCATCAAGGCCCCGATGTCAGAGCCCCTCCCCGCCCCGCCGCGTCGACGCCTGTGGATCGGGCTGGCGGTCGCCGTCGTGGCGCTCGGGATAGGGGCCGTTGGCTACGCCCTGTTGCAGGCCCATCAAGCCCAGCTCGGCGCGCGGCTGCTGGCGGCCATGCCGGACGATGTGGACAAGCATCCCGACCTGGTCCGCTATGCCGACGCCGAGGCCGGGCCTCTGTTCGCCAAAAACTGCTCCGGCTGCCACGGCCTGGACCTGAAGGGTCGGGGCATTGGCGCCCCGGACCTCACCGATTCGATCTGGCTCTATGGTTCGGGGGTCTTCCATATCGAGCGGACCATCACCTACGGCATTCGCTCCGGGCAGAAGAAGGCCAACGACATCACCGAGATGCCCGCCTTCGGCCAGCGCGGCCAACTCAGCGACACCGACATCAAGAATATCGTCCAGTATCTGCTGCAGTTGAACCACCGCCCCTACAACGACCAGGCGGCCTTCCTCGGCAAACAGGCCTATGAGACCAAGGGCCAGTGTTTCGACTGCCACGCCGGGGACGCCAAGGGCATCATCGACTATGGCGCGCCGGACCTGACCGCCAATGTCTGGGACTTCGGCGGATCGCCCCAGGATTTGTACGACTCGATCTACTATGGCCGGCACGGCATTATGCCCGCCTGGATCGGCAGATTGACGCCGGAGCAAATTCGAGCCCTCGCCGTCTATGTCGACACCGCTTCCAAACGCTGACGCCGCCAAGCCCCGCGCGCCATGGCTGATGCGCTGGAGCGCGGCCACCTCGCACCGGCCGGCGCGGCCGGTGGTGTTGGCGATGGTCGCTGCGGTGGTCGGGTTGGGCGCCGCCGGGTTCGGCCTGCTGCATCCCGCCCATCGCGACCTGGCCCAGGTCCCGCCGGGCGACATCGCCCTGGTCAACCAGGAACCCGTCTTGATGAGTGATTTCATCAGCGAGACAGAACAGGCCAACGGCGTGCCCTTCGCCCAGACCACCCGCGCTGAGCGCGCCGCCGTGCTGCGCCGGATGATCGACGAGGAGCTGATGGTGCAGCGCAGCTTGGCCCTGGACCTGCCCGAGCAGGACACCGACGTGCGCACCGCGCTCAGTGACGGGGTGACCGCCCTGGTGACCGCGCCGGTGCTGTCCGACCACCCCAGCGACGACCAGCTGCGCGCCTTCTACGCCGCCCACCGCGCCAACTACGCGACCCAGGGCAGCATGGCGGTGACCGACCTGGTGCTGCGCATCGGCGGGTTCGAGAATGCCGACCAGTCGCCGGAGCAGGCGATGGCCGACGCCGCCCAGGCTGTCTACGAACTGCGATCGGGCGCGGGGATCGATTTCGTCAAGCAGCACTTTGCCTTCAGTGAGACCGGCAAGGTGACCGGCGAGGAACCGGACTTCGCCGCCCGCCTGCACCTCGGCCCCAAACTCTACGCCGCCGCCGACAAGCTGAGCGACGGGGAGGTATCCGAGCCGGTGCAGGACGCCGACGGGGTGCACGTGCTGGTGATGCAGCACCGCCAGCCGCCGGTGTTCACCGACTATGACGGGGTGCGCAACAACGTCTACACCGACTATGTCGCCGCGCAGAAGGCCCAGGCAAAACAGGACAATCTGAAATTCCTGCGGCGTGGCGCCCAGATCCTGGTCGCGCCGGGCCAAGACGAATGAGGCGGATGGCGCTGGCCATCCTGGTGCTGCTGCTGATGGGGCCAAGCCTGGCCTTCGGCGCTGACGCCGTGGCCACCGCCAGCCCCCACGTCAGCTATTCGATCTGGGGAGTCGACGGCGCGACCGTGCGGGTCAGGGTGATGATCCCGACCAGCGCCGCCCGAAACCTGGCCGGAGCCAACGCCCCGCCGCCCGGGCTCGCCACCGTCGCTTCGGCAGTCAGCAAGGGCATGACGGTCACCACCCCGGCCGGGGACTGCGAAGCGGTCGACCAGGGCGAGGGCGTCGGCCAGATCTATACCCTGGCGCTCACCCCCGGCCTCGATCGGTTCGAGATCCTGTTCACCTGCCCCCAGGCGCAAGGACTGGTGCTGAAGGACTCCCTGCTGTTCGACCGCGACCCCGGCCATATCGACTATGCCCAGATCAGGGTCGGCGCGGGGGTCCCGGCGTTGCAGGCCTTCACCCGCGACCGGCAGGCCATCGCCCTGCCCGCCTCCGGCGCAACACTGCGCGACGCGGACCCCATCGCCTTCGCCCGCGCCGCCGCGATCCGCCTGGTCGGCGGCCTTATCGCCTTGGCCCTCATCCTCGGCTCGGTGCTGCTCTCCCGGCGCTGGCTTGACTTGGCGTGGCTCGCGGCCACCGTCTCCCTTGGCTATCTCGCCTCATTGGCCGTGAGCCTGTCCGGACTTGTGACGCTGGACCAAAGCCTGACCGAGCCGCTTACTGGATTACTCATAGCGATCCTGGGGCTCGGCGCCCTGCAGGCCGCCAGCGGCGCGACCGGTTTCAACAAGCCCTGGCGGCGGGTGGCTTGGGTTGGTCTTGGACTTGTCCTGGCGGGTCTGATCGCCGTGGCCACGATCAAGGCGCCCGCCGCCGGGCTGGCGACGGGTGGCGTCGCGGCGTTTGGACTGGGCGCCGTCTGGGCTGCGCGGGCAGAACCAAAGCTGGGCGCCCTGGCGTTCGCGCCGGCCGCCGCCTTCGCCTTCCTGAAGGGTTTGATGTCCGCCAGCGACCTGTCGCCGCTGCACGCGCACGCCCGTCAACTGGCGCCGATCCTGGTCGGCCAGGACCTCGGCGGGCTCGCGGCCCTGGTGGCCTGCGCTGCTTTGGCCATGGGCCTGATCTGGCTCGCTGGCCTGAGGCTGCGGGCCTGGCGGGACACGGGCTCGGAATTGGGCGGCGCGGCCCTGATCGGCCTGGGATTGTTCTGGTTTGTCAGCCGCCTCTATAGCTGATATCGCCGCCGCAAGCGTCGGTTGGGGCCGGTGACGTCGATATTTCAGAGGACAAGATTGGGCGCGCCGCCCATTCCGCCAAGGCCTATACTCATGCCTAGAACAGAGGGCTTGAAGCAGGCTTGCGGCCGATGACGGGGCGCTCAGGGAACCGCGGATGAGTTTGCAGGACGAAGCCGCCGATCTGCTGCCCGGCGCGCCGCTGAGCCGCGCCGCCCAGCTCGTGCGCCGACTCGTCATGCTCTATGCGATCTTCGCCGGCGTCATCGTGCTGATGATGCTGATCGGACTGGCGCCGCTGAAGGCTGGCGAGAAGCTGAAAGACCTCGGGGTCGAGACCCTCACTGGCGGCCTCGGCGTGACCGCCCTCATAGCCCTGCTGCTCTCCCTCACCGCCCTTGCCGCCGCCGCCCTGCTGACCGACAGCCGGCTTTGGACCCGGCGGCGTGAGGCCGCCCTGGCCGCCGGCGAACTCGATCCCAATTCGCCAACCCTGCTGACCTCGCTGTGGCGACTAGGTCCCGGCGTGCTCGCGCGGCAGGGACAGGCCGTGCTGCTGCCCCTCGGCCTCGTCGCCATGGTGGTCATCTCGCGCCTGCTCTGGCCGAGCCTGACCGCGGCGCCGCCGGTCACCGGCGCCCCGAACCTGGTCGCGGCTGGCGTGGTCGGCCTCGCCTTCGCCTCGTTGATCGCCGAGCGGATGATGAACGCCTTTCCGGCCGGCCAGGCGCCTGAAGCGCCCGGCCTGCGCCGCCTGCTGCTGCTGACCACCCTGGCCCTGGCCATCGCGGCGGTGGCGGAGGTCGGGCGGGGCGCGGGTCTGGCCTGGGTGGTCTGGATCCAGCGCGCCCTGCTGGTGGGCGCGATCATCATAGCCGGCGAACTGGCCCTGCGCGCCCTCGCCCGCCTGTTCCTGCCGACGCCGACCACCGACACCGCCAAGGCGGCCACCGACAGCATCATCGCGGCCCTTGTCACCGGCGGCCCGCGCGCCCCGGCGGCGCTGATCCGCACCCATCTCGGCCTGGATTTCGCCCGCAGCTGGGCCCTGGCCTATATCCGCGCGGCGGCCTTCCCGGCCATCGGCGGCACCCTGCTGCTGTGCTGGCTGCTGAGCGGCGTCAAGCTGCTCGATGGCGACCAGCGCGGCGTCTATGAGCGTCTGGGCGCACCGGTGGGCGTGATGGGCCCGGGCCTGCATATCCTGGCGCCCTGGCCGCTAGGGCGGTTGCGGCCGGTGGAATACGGGACGATCCATTCCATCGCCATCGGCGCGGAACAGGCCACAGAGGCCAGCGAACAGATCGGCGCCGACGACATGCCGCAGCCCGGCATGAACCGGCTCTGGGACACCAGCCACCCTACCGAGGCGGAATATCTGGTGGGCAGCCAGACCGGCGGCCAGCAGGGCTTTCAGGTGGTGGACGCCGAGATCCGCGTCCTTTATCGCACCGGGCTGACAGACGCCGCCGCCTGGCAATCCGTATACGGATCAAGCGATCAGCTCGCGGTGGTGAAACAGGAAGCCAGCCGCCTGGCGACCCGCTACTTCTCCTCCCACACCCTCGACGAGGTGATGGGCGGCCAGCGCGAAAGCCTGGAAGACTCCCTGCGCGCCCAACTGGCCCAGGCGGTGAACGCCGACCACGCCGGCATCGACATCGTCGCGGTGCTGATCGAGGCGGTGCACCCGCCGGCTGGCGCGGCCGCCGCCTACCACGCGGTCCAGGCTGCGGAGATCAACGCCAACGCCAGCGTCGCCAACGCCACCGGCCACGCCCTGCGCACCGCCGGCGAGGCTCAGGCCGAGGCGCAGCAGCTGACGGACTCCGCCCAGGCCGGCGCAGTGGAAAAGGTCCAGGCCGCCGGCGGCGACGCCTATCAGTTCGACGCCGACCGCAAGGCCTATCACGCCAGCCCTCCGGCCTTCCTGTTGGAGCGCCGGGACGCCGACCTGACCCAGGCGTTGAAGGGCCAGCGCCTGATCGTGGTCGACAGCCGCATCACCAGCGCACAGATGCCGCTCATCGACATGCGCGCGCCGATGACCCCCGCGCCCGCCAGCAGCGCCGCCGGGCCGCCGACCCATGAGATGTCCGAGGGCTTCGCCCCCGACCAGCTGCCGTCAACCTCCACCGAGGGGCCGGCGCCGCCATCCACCAACGAGGAAGCGGCCGAACGGCCGCCGACCACCCGCCAGCCCGGCGCCCAATAGAGTGATGCCCTAAGTGTCCGCTCACCACCTTGATACCGCTCTGACCGACGAGGACGAGGCGCCCGACAGCCCCTATGGCATGACGATCCGTATCGTCGTCGCCGCGGTGATCGTGATCTTCGCCATCATCGCCGAATGCATGGTCATGGTCCCCGCCGACGAGGCGGTGGTGATCACCCGGCTGGGCGATCCGGTGCGGGTGCTGACCCATCCCGGGCTGGCCTGGAAGCTGCCGGCGCCGATCGAGACCACGGTGCCCATCGACCTGCGCCTGCACACCACCTCCACCGGGCTGCAGGACGTGGGCACTCGCGACGGCCTGCGGGTGCTGGTGCAGGCCTACACCGCCTGGCGCGTACCCAGCGACCCACAGCATATCCGCCAGTTCCTGCGAGCCATGCGCAACCAGCCGGACGAGGCGGCGCGCCAGCTGCGCAGCTTCGTCAGTTCGGCCATGCACATCACCGCCAGCAATTTCAACCTGGCCGACCTGGTCAACAGCGACCAGGGCCATGTGCATATCGACGGCTTCGAGCAACAGCTGCGCGGCCAGGTCTCGAGCCAGATGCTGCAGGGCTATGGCATCGAGGTGCGGCAGGTGGGCGTGGAGCGGCTGACCCTGCCAGCCGCCACCCTGGCCGCCACCGTCGCGCGCATGAGCGCCGAGCGGGAGACGGTCGCCGCCGCCCGCACCGCCGACGGCCTGCGCCGCGCCGGCCAGATCCAGGCCGACGCTGACCGCGACGGCCGCGAGGTTGTCGCCAAGGCCCAGGAACAGGCGGCCCAGGTCCAGGCCGACGCGGCGGTCACGGCGGCGAACGTCTACGCCAAGGCCTACAAGGCCGACCCCGGCCTCTACACCACGCTCAGGTCGCTGGACGCCGCCGGCAAGATCGTCGGCCCCAACACCAGCGTGATCCTGCGCACCGACGCCGCACCCTTCAAGGTGCTGAGCCAAGGCCCCCAAGGCGGGGGCAAGAAGTGACAGACGCCGTCTTCGACAGGCCAAACACTGAAGGACCGCCGCCGGCGCCGGCGCCGGGGCCGATCCTGCAGTCGGCGGCGATCGGCTTTCGGGTGGTCTATATCGTCACCCTGCTGCTGGGCCTGCTGTGGCTGGGCAGCAATTTTCGGGTGATCTCGTCTGACAGCCAGGTGGTGGTGATGCAGTTCGGGCGCATCGTCCGCACTCAGCACGCCGGCCTGCTGCTTGCCTGGCCGCGACCCATCGAAGAGGTGCGGATGCTGCCCGGCCCCGATCGCCAGCTCAGCCGCGCAGTGCCGGCAATGGCCCCGGTGGGCGGGATCGCGCCGGCCGCCGCGGACGCCGGCGGCGACACCGTGCCCGCCAGCGCCGCGCCTTATCTGACCGGCGACGGCAATGTGGTGCTGCTGGACGCGACCCTGATCTATCGGATCACCGACCCGGCCGCCTATGTGCTGTCGCAGGATCGGGTGGGGCCGGCCCTGGATCGGATCTTCCGCGCTTCCGCCGTGCACACCGCCGCCGGCTGGGGCCTGAACGATTTCCTGGTGGCCCAGCCCGCCGCCGGCCAAGAGACCAGCGAGAGCATCAACGCCCTGCGCGGCGAGGTGCGTGACGGCCTGCTGAACGGCATGAACGCCCGGCTGAAGGCCCTGGCCGCTCAGGGCGATGGCCTGGGGGTCGAGGTCGACCGCATCGACATGACCGCCTGGCTGCCCCCGGAGGCCAAGCTGGCCTTCGACCAAGTGCTGACCGCGACCCAGAAGGCCGACCAGAACGTCGCCGCCGCCAACACCGCCGCAGAGCTTCGCCGCCAGGGCGCCGAGCGCGAGGCTGATCGCCTGATCAGCGCCGCCCAGGCCGTGGCCCTGGAGCGGACCACCAACGCCAATGTCGACACAAGCAGCATCAGCGCCATCGAGCGCACCTCGGGCGCCCGCGCCGGCCTGGAGCAACAGGCCTATCGCGCCGGCATCGGCCCGGTGATGGCCAAGGCCGGAACCGTGATTGTGGTTGACCCGAAGAGCGGCGCCCGGTTCATCATGGCTGGACAGAATAAGGCCGCAACGGGCGCGCAGAAATGACGCCGCCCTTCTTTGGCAACACCTGCAAGAGTGGGGATGCGTCCTCGCCCTTCGACAGGCTCAGGGTGAGGACGACTGAGAGGCCGGTAGAAATCCTCATGCTGAGCTTGTCGAAGCACGAGAATTTCGGACGGAGAAGGCAAGACGCATGAGCACCGCCGTCGACATCACTCAAAAGCCGATGCACCTCGGCGCGCCGCTGGAGTACGCGCCCAAGCCGAAGCAGGAGCGCCCGTCGCTGATCGACAGCGCCGAGCGGATGCTGCTGGCCATGCGGCTCAGCCTGTCGATCGCGTCGGGCTGTTTGCTGATCGTCGCGCTCGGCATCCGCTTCATCTTCCCGGCGCAGAAGGGTCTGTCCGACCTGGTCGCCGGCGTCGCCGCCGTGCTGGTCGCCGGCCCCGTGCTTGCCGCCGCCTGGGAGAGCCTGCGCCACCCCAGCCTGGACGGGGTCACCGAACGCCTGGTCGCTCTGGCGCTGATTGCCTGCTGGGCCACCGGCGACATGCTGACCGCAGCGCTGCTGCCCATCGTCATGACCGTCGGGCACATCCTGGAAGAGCGCAGCATGCTGGGCTCCCAGGAGGCGGTGAACGCCCTGGGGCGGCTGACTCAGGCCGACGCGCGGCGCCTCGTGTCCGGCGGCTATGAGATGGTCTCCACCACCCTGCTCCGCGAAGGCGACGTGATCGAGCTGCGCGCCGGCGAGCGCCTGCCCGCCGACGGCGTGGTGCTGAAAGGTCTGTCCAGCCTGGACATGGCCTCGCTCACCGGGGAGTCCGTGCCGGTGGACGTGCACGAGGGAGACCTGGCCCTGGCCGGGTCGATGAACATCGACGGCCACCTGGAAATCCAGCTGACCCGGGTCGGCGAGGACACCACCCTGGGCCGCATCATCGCCCTGATGCGCGACGCCGAGGACGCCAAGCCGCCGGTGACCCGCCTGCTCGACCGCTATGCCGGCCAGTACATGATCCTGGTGCTGCTGGTCGCCGCCGGGACCTGGTTCGTCACCAACAATGTGCCGGCCATGCTGGCGGTGCTGGTGGCCTCATGCCCCTGCGCCCTGGTGTTGGCGGCGCCGGCGACCTCGGTGGCCGCCATCGTCGTGGCCGCCCGCCACGGCATCCTGATCAAGGGCTCGGCCTTCCTGGAGCACCTGGCCGACGTCACCGCCGTGGTCTTCGACAAGACCGGCACCATCACCACCGGCGAGCTGCAGCTCACCGACGTCAAGGCGATGAAGGGGTTCGACGCCGCCAAGGTGCGCCACCTGGCCGCCAGCCTGGGCGCCATCAGCAACCACCCCCTGAGCCGCGCCGCGTCCCGCTCCACCACCGCCGATGAGCGCTTCGAGATCGAGGATGGCCGCGAGGTCGGCGGGTTCGGGGTCATCGGGACATATGAAGGCCAGCAGGCCGCCCTGGGCCGCGCCGACCTGTTCGAGCGCCACGGGGTCAAGGCGCCCGAACCGCCGGCGCATGACGGCCCGATCGCGGGGGTCAGCCTGGGGTCAAAGTTCGTCGGCTGGCTGCTGTTCACCGACCAGCTTCGCCCTGGCGCCGCGGACGCGATCCGCGAGCTGAAAGAGCTCGGCATCGAGCGGGTGCTGATGCTGACCGGCGACCGCGCCGCCGTCGCCAACATCGTCGGCGCCGAGGTGGGCATCGACGACATCAGCGCCGGCCTGCTGCCACAGGACAAGCTCGAGCGGGTGCGCCAGGAGATCCGCCTGGGCTATCGGCCCATGGTGGTGGGCGACGGAATCAATGACAGCCTGGCCCTGCGCGCCGGCGCGGTGGGCGTGGCCATGGGCGCCCAGGGGGCCGACGTCGCGATGGCCTCGGCGGACCTGGCCCTGATGACCAACGACCTACGCCGCCTGGGCACCTGCATACGCCTCAGCCGCCGCTGCCGCCGAACCATCTACGTCAACGTCGCCATCGGCCTGGGCTTCACCTTCGGGCTGACGGCTCTGGCCAGCGCCGGCGCCCTGGGCCTGCAGGCGCCGATCATCGCGGCGGTGCTGCACAACGTTTCGACCTTCCTGGGACTGGGCAACGCTGGGCGTGTGCTGCTGTTTGATGAGACGCAAGGGGTTGTGGCGAAGGCGTGAGGGCGGCGCCGGCGCGTGGTTCGAGACGCGCGAAGACGCGCTCATCACCATGACCAATAGTGTTGAAGCCCAAAATCCTTCGCTCAATTGGCGCTAGGTGTGGGCGAACGCACGGGGGTCCGTTTCCGCAATGGGGGATTGCGGACGCATGTCGTCGTAAGCGATCCTGGGCTTAGCTCATCGGAATTGAAGGACGTGCGGATTTGTCAGGACCAGCAGCAGTGGGCGTTATGGCCTTTTGTTTCGTGTGTTTGCTCGTTGCAGCGGCGCTCTTGAGCTTCTTCTTCGCTCGTGGCCGTGTCCGCTCGATCCTGATGATCTTGGCCGCTCTACCGCTCGCGGCATGGGGAATCTACGTCGTAGCGGCCATGTTTATTTGGTCCCCTTCATTTGAGTTGCCGGGGCTCATCATAGCCTCAGTGCTCCTATCTGTTTCGGGCTTCGACATTTGGCTGGCCATTCGGAAGTGGCCAAAGATAAGTCGTTAGCTGCCCGTTTCGGATTCGACTTCCGCTTGGGGTCGGAAGCCGACCTCTGCCCATCGTGTCACCTACTCTCAACGTGGATTGAGCAATAACCTTCGTCATCCTGAGAGGCTGTGACTTAATCCGCTGTCGAGGGCGACGCCCTTGAACACCTCTCCCGAAGGGAGAGGGAGGGGCCCATTGCGCAGCAATGGGAGGGTGAGGGGTTAGGGACGGTGCAGAATAAGGCAGAAAATTCAGTGCTCTATTCTGAGGCTGCGTAACCCCCTCACCCCCCCACGCCTTCGGCGCGGGCCCCTCCCTCTCCCTTCGGTAGAGGTGTATCAAGGCTGCCCCCGAACGCGGATTAGGTCGCAGCCCCTGATGGGCCCGCAGGGCGTCTCGAAGGACGATGCATGCTGTTGTAGTGTCGGACCGGAATGAAACTCGACCCGCCGCAACGAACCGGACCACTGATCGCCCTGGCGTCCGCCATCCTGTTCGGCGCCAGCACGCCGCTCGCCAAGCTGCTACTCGGCGATGGCCTTGACGCTGGGCTGCTGGCCGGCCTGCTCTATCTGGGATCTGGCCTTGGCTTGAGCACAGTTCTCCTGGGTCGCGAGCTGTCGGGAGCGACCATCACCGAAGCCCCGCTGCGCCGCGCCGACCTGCCCTGGCTGGGCTTGGTCGTGCTGTTCGGCGGTGTGCTCGGTCCGCTGCTGCTGATGATCGGCCTGTCCACCACGCCTGCCTCGTCCGCCGCTCTGCTGTTGAATGTCGAGGGGCTGGGAACGATGGCCATCGCCTGGGTCGTCTTTCGGGAGAATGTCGACCGCCGGCTGCTCATCGGCGCCTTCGCAATCCTGGCTGGTGCGGTGGTGCTGTCATGGCGCGGCGGGCCGATGGGCGTGGGCTGGGGCGCGTTGGCCATCGTCGGCGCCTGCTTCGCCTGGGCGATCGACAACAATCTGACCCGCAAGCTGTCTTCCGCCGACCCCGTGCAGATCACCGCCATCAAGGGCGTCGTCGCCGGTTCGGTGAACCTGGCTTTGGCGCTGGCGCGAGGCGCGGCCCTGCCCCATGCCTCCGCCATCGGCGCGGCGGCGGTTCTGGGCCTATTCGGCTATGGCGTCAGCCTGGTGCTTTTCGTGCTCGCCTTGCGCCAACTCGGGGCGGCGCGGTCCGGAGCCTATTTTTCCACCGCGCCCTTCATCGGCGCCAGCCTGGCCATTTTGCTGTTCCGCGAGCCCATCACGCTCCAGCTTGTGGCCGCCGCCATCTTGATGGGCGCCGGCGTCTGGCTGCACCTGTCGGAGCGCCACGAACACGAACACCTGCACGAAGCGCTGGAGCACGAGCACCGGCATGTGCACGACGCGCACCACCAGCATGAGCATGCGGCGGACGATCCGGCCGGGGAGCCGCACACGCACCCGCATCGGCATGAGCCGCTAAGGCACGCCCATCCGCATTACCCGGACCTGCATCACCGGCATCGGCACGCGCAGTAGCGAGCGTTAAGTTAGAACTGGATCGCTCCGCCGGCGCCGGCGGTCGATTCATTCCAAACCCCAGCCGGCTTTAGCGGCTCGGATCAGACGCTCGGATCGCCCGGCGTTTCCATCTCGTCATAACCCATGTAGCGATAGACGATGATCGAGCCGATCCAGGCGACGATGAAGACGCCGATGATGATGAAGCCGAGGCTGTTGAAGTTGTCGTTCAACATCCCGACCACGTTCCAGACGCCGCCAGACAGATTGAGCTGCTCCTTCAGCAGGCCCAGCGCCTCGATGCCGCCGATGACCACGGCGATCACCACCGCCAGCAGGGTGATGATCAGGTTGTAGTAGAGTTTGCGGATCGGCTTCACGAACGCCCAGTCATAGGCGCCCAGCATCAGGATGCCGTCGGTGGTGTCGATCAGCGCCATGCCCGCGGCGAACAGGGCCGGAAACAGCATGATGGTCCAGATCGGTACGCCCTTGGCCGCCTGGGTGGCCGAGATGCCCAGCAGGGCGACTTCAGTGGCCGTATCGAAGCCAAGGCCGAACAGGAAGCCCAGCGGAAACATGTGCCAGCTGCGGTGGATCAGCCGGAACAGCGGCCGAAACAGGCGCGCGGCGAACCCGCGCTGATTGAGCAGGATGTCGAGGTCCTCGTCGACGTAGGCCCCGCCGTTGCGGACCGTCTTGAAGGTCCGCCAGACCGAACGAAAGATCATCAGATTCATCGCCGCGATGGCGAACAGGAAGAGGGACGAGATCGAGGTGCTGATGATGCCGCCGTAGCCCTTCAGCTGTTCGAAGCTGAAGGCCTGGGCCGTACCGGCGATGACAGCGGCCGCGATCATCACCACCGCTGAATGGCCGAGGGCGAAATAGAAACCCACGGTCACCGGCCGGCCGCCCTCCTGCATCAGCTTGCGGGTGACGTTGTCGATGGCGGCGATGTGGTCGGCGTCCACCGCATGGCGCAGTCCGAACCCATAGGCCAGCAGCGCCGTGCCCAGCAGCAGGGGGTGGCTGGCGAACACGATCGCCGCCCAGACCCAGACGGCGATATTCACGGTGATAAGCAGGGCGTAGACGCCGAAGATCGACCGGCGCAGACCGGGCGGCTGACGGCTGATCGCCCGACGCAACAGATCGAACATGGACCCTCTGAACTGGGGCGCGTGCGGTGGGGCGCGCCGCCACGGCGTGGCCATGCCTCAGACCACGGGCGCCGTCGACCGGATTACGGTTCCGCGCGCGTTCATGAACGTTGATTTGAGTCGCGCGGCGCTTGCAGCCCGCGCCGGGGCGGAACCGGACCGCGAGGATGGCGTTTTATCGCCAAGGTCGTTCGTTCGAGACGACTATCAGGAGACTACGATCATGCGTCGATTCATCATGGCCGGTTGTGCGGTGCTCGCGCTCGGCCTCGTCGGGTCCGCCCAGGCGACCGAAAAGGGCGTCGTTGGCGGCGCGGCGACCGGTGCGGTTGGCGGCGCGGTCGTTGCCGGGCCGGTGGGCGCGGTGATCGGCGGCGTTGGTGGTGCGATCGTGGGCAACCACGTGACCAACCATCACCGCTACTGGCGCCGGCATCACCGCCACCACGACTAGACAGCTGGCCGGCGCGCGACAGGCGCGCCGGCTGTGCTCACGTCAGCGGCTTCAGATCCCCCAGCATCGTGGGGATCAGCTCGCTGACGGTGGGGTGGATATGCACCGCCCGCTGGACCACGGTGTAGGGCGCCCTGGCGTACATCACGTCCAACAGGCTGTGGACCACCTCATCGGCCTCTATGCACAACAACGCGGCGCCTAGGACCAACTTAGTCTCTGCGTCGATCAGCACCTGCATGAACCCCTGGGTCTCCCCGCGCTCGCGGGCGCGGCCAACACGGGTCATGGGCAGATAGCCCTTCAAGGCCGCCCGGCCAGATTTACGCACATCGCTCTCGCTCATGCCGATCCGCGCCAACGGAGGGTCGATAAACAGGGCATAGGCCTGGATACGGTCGCTGACCTTGCGGTCGTCGCCGTCGAGCAGATCGCCCGCGACGATTTCATAGTCATTGTACGAGGTATGGGTGAAGGCGCCCCGCCCGTTCACGTCGCCGATCGCCCAGATCCCCTCGACATTGGTGCGCAGTTCGTCATCGACGGCGATATAGCCGCGCGGATCGAGCGCGATACCCGCCGCATCAAGGTTCAAGGCCTCGACGTTGGGCTTGCGCCCGATCGCCAGCAGCAGATGGCTGCCGTCGACCACGATCGGCGCTCCGGCCGCGGTCGCGTTCAACCTGATCGCGCCGGCCGTTCCCGAGACCGCGAAATCGCGGACGCCCAGGCGCACCTCGATCCCCTCGGCTTCCAGGATCGTCTTGACCGTCTCGGATATCTCCGGGTCCTCGCGGCCGATCAGCCGGTCGCCATATTCCAGCACGGTCACCCGCGACCCGAACCGGCGGTACATCTGGGCAAACTCCAGGCCGATATAGCTGCCGCCGGCGATGATCAAATGCTCGGGCAGGACATCCAGATCCATCATCGAGGTGTTGGTCAGATAGGAAATGTCCGCCAGCCCCGGCCAGTCCGGGACCACCGGTCGGCCGCCGGTGTTGATGAAGACCTTGGGGGCGGTTAGCGCCTCGCCGTTCACGGTGACTTGGTGGTCGCCGGAAAAGGCGCCTTCTCCCCGAAACAACGTCAAGCCGGGCGTTCCCTCCAGCCAGGTCGTCAGGCTGTCGATGGACTGCTGGACCACCGCATCCTTGCGCGCCTTCACCGCCTTCATATCCACGCGGACGGCTCCGTCCACCTGAACCCCATAGTCCGCCGCCCGCCTGGCCAGGTGCGCGACCCGCGCGCTGGCCACCAGGGTCTTGGTGGGGATGCAGCCGTCGTTGACGCAGGTCCCGCCCAGATGCTCCCGCTCGATCAGAGCCACCGTCTGGCCCTCCTGAGCAAGCCGCGCCGCAAGCGACGGGCCGGACTGGCCCGCACCGATGACAATGGCGTCGAAGCGTCTGGGCATGGGGGACCTCGTGTTGGAACTCTATGATCCTAACGCGCGAGACCTCCGCACGAGAGGCCCCTTCTCTAACTTCGGTGCGACACGCCCGCGTTGAGCCGCGCTGGTTCGTCGAATCTCGACGCAACTGTCACAATGCCGCGAGCGCCACGCCGCCCGAAGGTTGAAATCGTCTCAATTTCAATAGGCTAGAGGAGGCCCGCGCGAAACGGGCCCCGGTCTTCCCGCCTGGTCACCCGTTAGCGAATGTCCGCCCTGTTGCAGATTTCCGCTACTCAACCCCGAGACCAACAGCTAGTCTGGCGGGTGTTGCGTGGCGTCGAAACGCGAAGATGCGGGAAAAACTGTGGTGCGTTTCGCCCTGCTATGTCTGTCGATCCTGGCGCTTGGCGGTTGCGCAAGCTTTCCCGATGACGGTCCGGCCAGCCGCCAGGTCGTCAAGGACGCCCATATCACGGGTGACAAACACTACGACCTGGTGAAGCTGGACTACCGCGTTGCGCAGGAGGTCGCCGCCAATCCGCCGGCGCCCCTGAGCACCTTGGCAGGGGCGGCCAGCGCCGGCAGGCTCGGGCTAATCGGGGATGGCGACATCCTGTCGGTCTCGATCTTCCAGCCCAATAGCGAAACCTCGATGTCCATGTCGGACCCGGGTACGGAATCCAACGGCAAGAGCGGCGGCCTCGGCGGCCTTCCCGCCCTGCTTGTCGACGACGCCGGCCACGTCACGGTGCCCTACGGCGGTCAGGTCGAAGTCGCCGGACTCACGCCTGGCGAAGCGGCGCTGGCGATCAAACAGGCGCTGAAGGGCCGGCTGATCAGCCCGCAGGTGATCGTCAACGTCCAGTCCAGCCCGGCCAATTCGGTCACGGTGCTTGGCGAGGTGAAGACCTCGGGCCTGATCCGCCTGACGCCCAACAACGACAGCCTGATCAATGTGATCGCGACGGCGGGCGGCACCGGTCGGCCTATCGGCGATGTGGTTGTCTCCCTGACGCGTCAGGGCCACACTACCTCCGCGCCGCTGACCCTCGTCATGAGCGACCCGGCCCAGAACGTCCGGCTGGCCCCGCACGATCAGGTGCGGCTGATCTATGAACCGCGCAAGTTCTCCACCTTCGGCGCCCTGACCAAGAACGCCCAGACGCTCATCGAGGACGACAGCCTTTCGCTGGCGGGCGCCTTGAGCAAGCTCGGCGGGCTGGACAGCAACAACGCCAACCCCTCCGAGGTGATGCTGTTTCGGTTTGAACGGCCCGAGGTGGCCCGCGCGCTCGGCCTTGCGGTCGATCCGGGCGCTGCCCGCGTGCCGGTGGTCTACCGCCTCAACCTACGCGAACCCACGGGCTTCTTCGTCGCCCAGCGGTTCGAAGTGCAGCCTGACGACATCATCTACGTGCCCCACGCCGACCTGGCGGAGGCCCGGAAATTCTTCGAGTTGGTGACTGAAGTTTCCAACGTCGGCTACGACGTGGCGTTGACAACCTTGATCAAGTGAAGCCCTGCCCCTGCTTGTAAAACCCTGACGAGTTGGCGTTTCCGATGCTGTCATCACCCCGCGTGAGCGCAGAGACCAAGGCCGACAAGCGGCTGGAGTCGATTGCGGCCAATGCAAGCCACTGGTCGCCGGAGCCCGCCTCGGAGCGTTGCTTCATCTTTGTCACCGCCCCGTTCGGCCCCTTCTCGCGCCAACTGGCCCGCGAACTGCGCGCGCGGGGCGCCCGGTGCAAGCGCGTTCTGGTCAACGGCGGCGACGTGATGGACTGGGGTCTGCGTCAGGCCGCGATCTATCGTGGAAAACCGTCCGACTGGGCCAGTTGGATCGCCGACTATTTCCAGCGCGAAAAGGCCACCGATCTTATCATTCACGGCGCCACCTACAGCCATGCGCGCGAGGCCGCGGAAGAGGCGCGGCGCCTGGGCATGAAGGTCCATGTTTTCGAGGAAGGCTATTTCCGCCCCCACTGGGTCACCCTTGAGCGCGACGGGGTGAACTGCACCTCGAGCCTGCCAAAAGCCCCGGAGGTCTATCGCAAGGCGGCTGCGCACACGCGAATGGCGCCCTTCGTGCCGGCGGGAAAGATCACCCCGGCCGGCGTCAAGCGGCTGATCGCCTTCCATACCAACTACATCCTGGCGAGCCCGCTGTTTCCGCGCTTTCCGCTCCCCTATCGCTATTCGATCCTGAGTCAGATGAACGGCCATATCGGCCGCTATGTGAAACAGGCCTTCACCCGGCGCCGCACCGAGCGCCAGGTCCAGGCCATCCTGGACGACCCCCGGCCCCTGTTCCTGGTCCTGCTCCAGCGTCCGGGAGACGCCCAGCTGACCCATGACGCCCGGTTTGGCGAGATGCCGGATTTCATCGACCATGTGGTGCAGAGCTTCGCCGCTCACGCCCCGGCCGATGCGCGGCTCTGTTTCAAGGTGCACCCGCTCGACCATGGGCTTGAGCCTCATGCCAAGGTGGTCGGCCGCGCCGCCCTGGCGGCCGGCGTCGCCGATCGGGTCAGCTGTGTGGACGGCGGCCATTTCCCGACCATGGTGCGCGCCGCCGTGGGCGTCATATCGGTGAACTCCACCGGCGGCCTGTCGGCCATCGAGGCCGGGCGGCCGGCGATTGTGCTCGGGCGCGCGATCTACGCCCTGCCCGGCCTGACCCATCAGGCGGGCCTGGCCCGGTTCTGGACCGCCCCCGAGGCGCCGGACGCGAGTTTGGTGGTGGCCTTCCGCGCCGTGGTGATGGCGCAGACCCAGATCAACGGCGATTTCTCCACCCCCGCCGGCATGGCGCTGGCGGCGCCGGAAGCCGCCCGGCGGATGATTGCCGCTCAGTAGGCCGGCGGCCGGGGCGGGAAGAACAGGGTCTTGGCCGCCTGGCCGAGCCGCATGATCCGGCCCTTGGGCTTTTGCGACGACACCGTGGTGCTGGCGCGCAGGATACGGATGCGATCGACGAAGGTCTGGGCGTCGCACGGCAGCCAGGAAATCGGATCGAGATAGAGCGGATAGGCCATGAGCGCGCCGGCGACCAGGGCGTCCAGACTCAATGCCCGCCGCGTCGGTCCCTGATTTTCCGCCCGGTCGGTGGTCAGCCCCCAGCCGGCGTAGAAGGGCCAGCCGTAGGTCACCACCGTCTTGTCCCGTAGCAGCGCCTCAAAGCCGGTCAGGGAGGTCAGGGTATGTATCTCATCGACGGCCTCGACGCAGGCGATGATGTCCACATCCTGCACCACGAGGTCGGCAAGCGACCCCGAGTCGGCGTCCGCCACGCGGCCCCGGCGGTTGCCGGCGGTGACGTCGGGGTGCTCCTTGTAGACGATGAAGGCGTCGGGCGCGGCCTGCCTTACGCGCTGAAGCAGGGCCAGGTTCGAGCAGGACTCGCCCCCCGCCAGCACCGACGCATCTCCCTCCACCTGACCGGGGACCAGGATCTTGACCCGCTCGCCGGCAGCGGCGACATCCAGGGTCGGCCGGACCTGAAGATTGTATTTGGACAGACCCAACTCGACGATCGCCGTGCGCAACGCCCTGGCCCGCGCCAGGGTGTCGGGCTCGAAATCGACAGTGTTGAGGATGTGCTCCAGGTCCGATGGCCGCCGGGGGTCATAGTAGATGCCTCGGGAATCCAGCACGAGGGACGAGGCCGGATGGAAGCTTGACCCCAGTCCCACCGACCGGACGAAGCCGTCCTCGATATTGGTGACCTGGCCCGGCCAATTTGCCTGGGCGCGCCGAACTGAGGGGTTCGACCAGGACGCCCAGTTGGCGTAGCGCGCGGCGGCGTCATGGGCGGGGCCGCCATAGAGCGAGAAGCTCGACCCCGGACCAGCGAGGAAGGCCTTGAGCACCGGCTGCTTGGCCGCGGGAATGTTCAATCCCACCCAGCGGCCGCGCACACGATCCGCGTGACGCTTGAAGGCCGCCAGCCGCTCGAAGGCCGTGCGCGCGTCGCAGGGCTGTCCCGTCAAGGGATCGACGTAGCGCGGATAGAGGATGTAGGCGGCGGCGAACAAGGCTTCGGGCGACATCGGCGCCTTGGCGGCGACGCCCTGGGCCCGATCGTCGGTCAGGCCGAGGCCGGCGTAGAAGGGCTGGCCGAACACGGTCACCGGCCGCGCGCACAACAGGGCGTCGAGGCCGATCAGGCTGTCGACCACATAGACCGCGTCGGCCTGGGCGATCAGCGACATGACATTGGCGGTGAGGTCGACCACTGAATCGGCGAGCGCCAGCGCCTCGGCCGACGCGCCGTCCCCGGTATGGGGATCTCGCCTCACCAACAGGTGAGCGGCCGGATGCTCCCGCCGCGCCGCCTCGAGCGTCGCAGAATACAGATCCGGGCCGGCGACCGGCTGGCCTAGCCAGGGCTCGTCCGTCGCCCGATCGATCACCAGCACGCGGCGCTTGCCGGTCGGAGCGTCCCAGGTCGCCGCAGGCGCGCCGTTGGTCCTGGACAGCCCCTCCCGCTGTTTGAACCCGATCAGATCGCGCGCCGTCGCCAGCACGGTGGGCGTCTGCCATCCCCAGTCCGCCAGCAAGGCGTTCAGGCGCTCGGGACCGTCAGCGGCGTCGGCGATCAGGCTGAGGGGGACGGCGCCCGTTCCCGCTTCGCCTACCGATCGGATCAGACCGTCCTGCACCAGCCAGTGAGCCGCGCCCAGGCGCCCGGCCAGACCCTCGGCGCGGGTGCGTTCCGCTGGCGCGGCGCTGCTTAGGACCACGCCGGCGCCGGGCCGTGCCCGTTGGCCCAGGCTGGAAAGGTCGGGGAAATAGGCTTTCAGGTTGCGAACCCGCCGCAGGGACGCGTCCATCACCAGTCCGCCCTGCTGCTCGACCCCGGAAGGTCCGGTCGCCCTGGTGTCAGACATTGACCACTTGGCGCAGCGGCCCGGGCGCCTCCGCCTCCAGACCGAGGGCCTGGGCCACGATCTTGAAGTGCTCGTCCCAGCTATAGGCCGGCCGCCGCGGCCGCCGGGGCGGGCGATCGCAGGCGGACTGGATGGCCTCGATCCAGCCCAGGCCGTCGAGGGGGTCGATCAGCTGGGCCGTGCGGGCCAGTTCGCGGTGGACCGGGATGTCGGAGGCGATCACCGGCGCGCCCAGGGTCAGGGCCTCGATCACCGGCAGGTCGAACCCTTCGGCCAGGGACGGCGCAAGCAGCGCTCGGGCGCCGCGGATCAAGGCGGCCACCTGTTCGTCGGTCAGGTCGGTGATCTCGTGCACCAGTTTGCGCACCGCCGATGCGCGGTCGAGGTGGTCGATCACCGCCTCGTTTTCCCAGCCCCGCCGGCCCACCAGGACCAGATGCGGCGCCTTGGGTCCCATGTCCTCCGCCAGCCGCCGCCAGGCGGTCAGCAGGAAGGCCAGGTTCTTGCGGGCTTCGATGGTGCCCACGGTGACGAAATAGGGGCGCCGGGTGGTTCGGTCCGCCCGGTCGCACAGGAAGGCTTCCTCAAGCCCCAGTAACGCCACCTCGACCGGCGGCTGGCGCAGACTGCGTTGGCTGGCGTAGCGGCCCAGTTCCTCGGCGGTGGTGGAGGAGTTCACCAGCACCAGGGCGGCGTATTTCAGCAGGCCGCGCACCCGCCCCTCGTGCCGCTCGCCGGCGCTGGGGCCACAGAACTCCGGATGCGTCAGGGGGATGAGGTCGTGCACCATCACCACCGGCGCGACCCCCTGCTCCACCAGCCCCGCCAGCAGGTCGGGCGCCTCCAGGCCCGAGTGGGAGACGTTCAGATAGATGTCGCCCGCCCGCGGCTCGAGCTTGCCGCCGAGGAACAGCCACACCGTCTCCAGCCCGTCCGCCAGCTTGCGTTCGGGCTTGGCGGGCTTCGCGGAAGGGCGCAGGCCCCAGTCCGGCGCATTGTCCATTTCCAGGGCGTTGCGCAGCGCCGCCCATTTTAGGTCCTTGACCCCTGTCTCCGTCGACATGGCCTGAGCGCGCGCCGCCAGGCCAGGCAGGCAGCCGGGCCGAAGCGGCATCAGCTTGCCCCCCCAGGTCGCCACCGGGACCACGTCCAGGTCCGGGCGGGAGATCAGCCAGCGGGCATAGGCCAGAACCACCCGGTCAATGCCGGTCGGCGAATTGGTGCGCCCACGCATGGCCAGCCGGGTGGCGTCGAAGAGGATGCGTTTGGCCACCCTAGGTGAACCGTTTGTAGAGTTCGGCGAGCCGGCCCTGGTACGCTTGAGCACTGAACTTCTCCGCCTGCCCGAGCCCCCTCGCGGCAAGAGATTCACGCATCGCCTCGTCGGCGTCGAGAGCCTGAATACCTCGCTTTATGCCTCTTACATCAAGCGGATCGACCAGCAAGGCCGCATCGCCCGCGACCTCGGCCAGGGCGCCGAAGTTGGAGGTCAACACCGGCGTACCGAGGGCCATGGACTCGGCCACCGGCAATCCGAAGCCCTCATAGATTGATGGAAACAGGGTCGCCCGCGCGCCCCGCACCAGGCTCAGCAGCAGCTGCCGCGGCAGATATTCGAAGCGTCGGATGCGCCCCTCGGCGAGGCTGGAATCGATCAGAGCCGTTTCACCGTCTTCGAGCCAGGCCCGGCCGCCGACGATGATCAGCGGCGCCTTCACGCCGGAGGTAAGATAGGCCTCCACCAGCCGGCCGATGTTCTTCTTTGGCTCGACCGCGCCAAAATAGAGGAAATAGCCCCGCCACGGCAGGCCAAGGGCGCTTTCGATCTCCGCCGCTGTCTCCTGGTCGTTGGCCGCCGCCAGGGCGGTCGCCACATCGACGGCCTGGTAGGTATTGGTGATCCGGGCCTCGTCGATCCCGAACAGGCGGATGATGTCGGCCTTTGACTGCTCCGACACCGTCACCACATGGTCGGCCTTGCCGCAGATCTCGGCGCACATGCCGAAATAGCGAGCCTTGTCGTCCAGCGTCGCGTGCGGCAGGCGCAAGGGCACGACGTCATGAATGGTGTAGAGGTTGGCGGCGCGCACTTCGCGAATCGGCAGGACACAGGTCCAGTGCATGACGTCAGTCGGGGCCGGGGCCGCGGCTTGGCCAAGGCGGAGTTCGGTAAACCGGCCGTGGGCGCCGTAATCCCAGTTGGCGGTATGGAACACGTCCTGGCAGGACCAGGTCACGTTCGAGCGGGCGATGACCTCCGTGCGCGGGGCCAGCACCTCGCCGCTGCGTGGCACGGCGATGGCCTCGCGGATGGGCCGCGACGTGCGATGGCTGAGAAAACGTGAGACGGATTTGCGGGTCGGTTTGACGGGAACAGCGTCGCTCAGCGCGATCTCGTTGAGCAGGTTGTTGTCCCCCGGATCCCGCGCCGGACCCATCAGAATCTGGGTTTCAAGCCCCAGGCCGGCAAGGCCGTCGTGCAAGGTCCGGGCGTAGGTGGCGATCCCCGATCCCTTTTCTAGGCTCAGGTTGAAGCCATCGATACACACCCTACCCGCCATACGCGATTCCCACCGGCCAGAAGATTTCGACCCTAGGCGCCGCATGCGGGCCGGTCAAACGACAGCGCTCGCCTCCACCCTCGGATTGGGCGCGCCTCGGGGCCGCATTTCGGTTGACGCGCTGGGCAGGATCAGGTTTTGAACGGCGGCGTTCCCGACCTCCGCTGGCGATTTCCGAAGGTTTTGCATGGACATCGAGCCGCTTGCCATCGCCGACGTCAAACTCATCCGACCGAAAAAGCATGGCGATGAGCGGGGCTTCTTTTCGGAGGTGTTTCGCGAGGAGTTGTTTGCGCGGCACGGCATCGGCGGCGCCTTCGTGCAGGACAATCAGGTCTATTCCGCCAACCGGGGCGTGTTGCGGGGGCTGCACTTCCAACAGCCGCCGAACGCCCAAGGCAAGCTGGTGCGCTGTGTGCACGGCGCGATCCTGGACGTCGCGGTGGATATCCGGGCCGGTTCACCAACCTATGGACAGCACGTCACGGCGGAAATCTCCGCGGACAACTGGGCTCAGATTTGGGTTCCGCCAGGTTTCGCCCACGGCTATGTCACCTTGGAGCCCGACTGCCAGATCATCTACAAGGTGACCACCTACTATGCCCCGGCCAGCGAGACCGGCATTGCCTGGGACGACCCGGATCTTGGCGTCGACTGGAGGCTGACGGGCGCCGACCTGGTCATGTCCGAAAAGGACAGACACAATCCGAGGCTGGCGGAAATCATCACGCCGTTCGACTACCCTGCCATGGCCAGCCCAGCCTGATGGACCTGATCCAATGAGACTGTTCGTTACCGGCGGCGCCGGGTTCATAGGTTCGGCGGTCGCCCGTCATCTGGTCGGGGACCTGGGCCACGACGTCGTCGTCATCGACAAGCTGACCTACGCCGCCAACCTGGCCTCGCTGGCGCCGATCAGCGACAACCCCCTGTATCGGCTGGAGCAGGCCGACATCTGCGATGCGCCGCGCATGGCGCAACTGTTCGAGACCCATCAGCCCGATGGCGTGATCCACCTGGCTGCCGAAAGCCATGTGGACCGGTCGATCACCGGCTCGCGGGTGTTCGTCGACACCAATGTGATCGGCACCTTCACCCTGCTGGAAGCCTCCCGCGCCTATCTGGCCGGGGCGGGCAAGACGCGCGCCGGAGAATTCCGGTTCGTCCACGTCTCGACCGACGAGGTCTACGGCTCCCTCGGCGCGGACGGCCTGTTTGTCGAAGACACACCCTACGACCCCAGCTCGCCCTATTCGGCGACCAAGGCGGCGTCCGATCACCTGGCAAAGGCCTGGTATCGCACCTACGGCCTGCCGGTGATCGTCTCCAACTGCTCCAACAACTACGGTCCCTATCATTTTCCGGAAAAGCTGATCCCGCTGATGATCCTGGCGGCGCTGGATGGCGCGCCCCTGCCGGTCTATGGCGACGGCTCCAACGTCCGCGACTGGCTCTATGTCGAGGATCACGCCCGGGCCCTGGCGCTGATCTTTGAGCGCGGGCGCCCCGGCGAGACCTATAATATCGGCGGCCGTAACGAGCGGCGAAACATCGATGTGGTGAACCGGGTCTGCGAACTTATGGACCGCCTTAACCCGGCGGGCGGCCCGCACGATCGGCTGGTCACCTATGTGTCCGACCGTCCCGGCCATGACCTGCGCTACGCCATCGACGCCACCAAGCTGGAAAGCGAACTGGGGTGGCGGGCGCAGGAAACCTTTGAGAGCGGCATCGAGAAGACCGTCGCCTGGTATCTGGAGCACCGGGACTGGTGGGAGCCGCTACGGAGCAAGGTCTATGCTGGCCAGCGCCTGGGCCTGATGCCGGCCTGACGGATGCGGATTTTCGTCACCGGCGCGGAGGGTCAGGTCGCGCGGTCGCTGCGCGAGGCGGCGACCATAGACACGACCCTGGTCCTCGGCTGGGGCGCCCGGCCGGACGTGGACCTGACGCAGCCCGACACGGTCCACCGCGCCATCGACGCCTTCCGGCCTGACCTGGTGATCAATCCCGCCGCCTATACCGCGGTCGACAAGGCCGAGGCCGAACCAGATCTGGCCTTCGCGATCAACCGCGATGGCGCCGGCGCGGTGGCCGAGGCGGCCGCCAAGGCCGGAGCGCCGATCATCCAGCTGTCCACCGACTATGTGTTCGACGGCGCCAAGGGCGGCCCCTACCTGGAGGACGACGCCCCCTCCCCCACGGGGGTCTATGGCCAGTCGAAGTTTGCCGGCGAGCGGGCGGTGGCGGCCGCCAACTCGCGCCACGTCATCCTGCGAACCGCCTGGGTCTATGCACCCTTCGGCGGCAACTTCGTGCGCACAATGCTGAGGCTGGCGGGCGATCGAGATTGGCTGACCGTGGTGGACGACCAGATCGGCTGCCCCACCTATGCGCCGGACATCGCCACGGCGGTCCTGTCGATCGCGCGGCTGGTCCAGGCGGACGGCTGGCGCGCGGACTATGCGGGGGCGACCAACTGCGCCGGCCCCGACGCCATGTCCTGGTGCGGGTTCGCCCGGGCGATCGTGGCGGGCGCGGCCGAACGCGGAGGGCGAAACATCCCGGTCGAGGCGATCACCACCGCCCAATATCCAACCCCGGCGAAGCGGCCGGCGAATTCGCGGCTGGACACCGGGCGGCTGGCCAGTGTCTTTGGCGTGCGAATGCCACCCCTGGAGGACTCGTTGGGCCGGTGCCTTGACCAGCTGTTGGGCGCGCCGGACGACATTGAAAGGACTTCCCGTTGAAGGGCATCATCCTGGCCGGCGGCAGCGGCACCCGGCTCCATCCCATGACGCTGGTCACGTCCAAACAGCTGCTGCCTGTCTATGACAAGCCGATGATCTATTATCCGCTGACCACCCTCATGCTGGCGGGCATCCGGGACATTCTGATCATCTCCACCCCCCACGACCTGCCGAGCTTCCAGCGGCTGCTGGGAGACGGGCAGCAGCTGGGTCTGGCGATCAGCTACGCCGAACAGCCCAAGCCTGAGGGTTTGGCCCAGGCCTTCATCATCGGCGCGGACTTTGTCGCCGGCGGGCCTTCGGCGCTGATCCTCGGCGACAACATCTTCTACGGCCACGGTCTGCAAGACCTGTTGGCCCGCCCCGCGACACGGTCCAGCGGCGCGACCGTATTCGCCTATCAGGTCGCAGACCCGGAGCGGTATGGCGTGGTGGCGTTCAACGCCGAGAACCGCGCGGTCTCCATTGAGGAAAAGCCCCTGAAGCCTCAATCGAACTGGGCGGTCACGGGGCTGTACTTTTACGACGAGAAGGTCGTGGACATCGCGGCCGACCTGAAACCCTCGCCGAGGGGCGAGTTGGAGATCACCGACCTCAACCGGGTCTACCTTGAACGGCGCGCGCTGTCCGTGGAACTGATGGGCCGAGGTTACGCCTGGCTCGACACCGGCACGCCGGACAGTCTTCTGGAAGCCGCGGAATTTGTCAGCACGCTGGAGAAGCGGCAGGGGTTTCGCATCGCCTGTCCGGAAGAGGTGGCGTTCCGGCAGGGTTACATCTCGCGCGACCAGTTGGCGATCTTAGGCGCTCAACTGGGCAAGAGTTCATACGGCCAATACGTCCTATCCATCGCCGGCGCCGAAGCACCCGTTGCTGGCGGGAACTGAGCGGCTATGTCCGGGTCGATGATCTTCGCTTTCGGTCATCCCGCCTGGGATTGGCCCATAGCGCCGCAAAAGCGCATATGTCGCTGACCTAACCATTTCGAGGCCGTCACCCCCGTGATTCCCTTCCTAACTCATCAAGCCTCGATGTGGTCCAAACACATCCGCATCCTCCGCGCACTGGTGTTTCGCGAGGCCACCACCCGATACGGCAGAGACAATATCGGACTGCTCTGGATTGTCGGCGAGCCTGCGATTTTCGCGATCGGCGTCATGATCATGTGGTCGTTCATCAGGCCGCCGTACGATCGCGGGCTCAGGCTGCTGCCGTTTCTGATGACCGGCTATCTGCCGCTGTTGTTGATCCGGCACATGGTCAGTCAGGGGATCAACTGCGCCCTGGTAAACGCCAATCTGCTCTATCACCGCCAGATAACAATCTTGCATCTGTTTATCGCCCGAGCCGTCATGGAGTTCATCGGAAATTCAATGTCTTCCGCGATTATCGTCGGCGCCTCTATAGTACTCGGACTCATTGATCCGCCACGATCGGTCGCCACAGTTATAAATGGCTGGTTTCTATTGGCCTATATGTCCTTCGGACTGACAATAATACTGGGAAGCTGCGTCGGCATAACCGAGGCCGTCGAAAAATTCGCCAACCTGCTGACCTATATTCTCATCCCCGTATCCGGCGCCTTTTACATGGTCGATTGGGTGCCCTACCGATACAGGGAGTTGGTTCTGAAAATCCCGTTCGTGAACTGTATGGAGATGATCCGAGACGGATTTTTCGGCGACTCCTACCCAACCTACTACAGCGTCGGCTACGCCTTCATCTCGGCCACGGTGATGATATTAGTTGGTCTGGTCATTATGCAATTTGTCCGAAACCGCGTCCAACTGGAGTAGCGTCGGATGACCAAGTCAGCCGGAAGGTTGCCTCTGAGCTGGCTCAATCCGTAGCGTGATGACAATAGAATCGCCCGTCAACGGCGACGATTTCTAGGAAAAAGGCCTTGGCCAAAAGTACGACCGACCAGTTTCGCGAAGTATCAGTCTTCTACCCCGACTTGAACAATTCGAACATTGACGAAGTCCTGGCCGCCCTCAACGACGCGGGCGCGACGATCATCCACACGACCTTGGCCTGGTCTTCCGCGGAGCCGGTTGCCGGCGAGTTCGATTTTTCGGCGTTTCGAGCCAACTTCGAACGGTTGCGGCAGGAGGGGTTCAAATTCATCATTGCACTCGACAGCTCCGGCCGTCCGGTCGTCCCGCCGTCGAGGGTCGTCGTTGCGGAAGGGCTGAAGACCGCCAGGCCGGCATGGCTGGCGGGTGTTTTGTCGTTCGACATCTTCGGCGCAGACGCTGACGGTCGCGCTTATGCCGAGCTGGACTACAACGACGCAAGCCACCTTCCCTACCTCTACCGGTTCTACGAAGAGGCGCTGTCCTTCATTCGCCGCAGCCTGGGCGACGCCGTGTTCGGGCTGGTGACAGGGATCAATAGCGAGCTAGAGGTCAAATATGGCCAATTGGGTTTCCGCTGGCGGTCATACAGCCCGTCCGCCAAGGCCGCGTTTTCAGACTGGCTGCGGGCGAACGACCTCCATCCGGCCGCGCCGATGCCCCTGGCCGAATTCAACAATGAATTATGCGCCTCGGTGCCTCAGATTGTTCCGCACTTCGCCGAATGGATGAGGTTCCGGGAAGACTCGATCATTGCCTATATCGCGCCGTTGACCAAGCTCATCCGCGACGCCGGCTTTCGCACGATCGGGTATTTCGGGCAGTTTTTCACCTTCCACGACGCCATCTACGCGGCGGGGGTGGTTGAGCGGTGCGTGGACATCTTCGACATCGTGTCGTTCGATTATAACTACTTTGACGGCTACAAGTCCGCGCGGGATCCGTGGATTGTCCCCGCACTGGTTTCGTTTGGCAGGTCGCTCGGATATCGCGCGATCAAGCTTGGCCTCTATGTCGAGCGCTATCGTGACTTCCAGACCAACCAGCTTGACGTGTCTATCATGGAGACCCTGCGCGAAACCCTGGAGCGAATTGATGATGGCGACGACATTGTCAGCATAGAGATCGGCGGCGTCGAGGCGAACGATCTGTCAGTCCTGCGCTCGACCGGGCTGATCAGCCACAGAGGCCAGGCCTTTGAAGTCTCTGACGCCCTCCCCTCCCCCGACGAAAACGCCATCCGGGTTGGCGTCGTTGCGTCGTTTGACACCCATTACCTGTGGCATGGCGACTTTTCGAACGGTCGCGACCTGCTCAATGATGCGCTCACTGACAGCTATCGCGTGTTCCGAAACTCTCGCCGCTTCAAACCGTCGGTTATCTCGGCGCGGTCGCTGGCGTCGGGCCGATTCAGCGCCGCGGACTTCGACCTGATCTATTTTCCGCACACTCTGGCGATGGATGATGCGCTGATCGCCAAGCTCGACGAGCTTGTCGCCGAGGGCCTTTTGATCGCTCAGGATATCGGGGCTGGCGCCTTCACGCCCAACGGCGAGCCGCGCATCCTGTCTTCCCTGTCAGTCTTCGGCGTCGGTGGCGCGGAATGGCGCGCGGAGCCGGCGATGTTCCTGCACAAGGGCCGCCCGGTCATGGTTGGCGCGGTCGGCGAAACCTATTTCTCCCATGTCCGCCTGGCCCCGGCGGTGGGCGGATCGGTGCTGATGCCCGAAGTGGGCGTGGACGGGGTCGGCCTGATCGCCACGACCGCCTCCGCCCTGACCTTCGGTTTTTTGCCGCAGATCGCCCGCGGCGGCGGCGGTCGCCTGTTCTGGGAGACCCTGTTCCTGGAAACCCTCGAAGACTTCGTGCGCGAGCGCCAGCGGGCCGCCTGACTCAGGTCTATTGCAGGAACGCCTTATCGTACCAATAGAGCGCCTGCTCAAACCAATGGTCGTCATTGTCGCGCAAGATGAGCTCGGCGTTGCCGCTGTGCACCCGATAGTAACAAAGCAGGTCCTTCGCCCGGGACCATTTGCAGCCGTGATAGGCCAGTCGCAGCCAGGCTTCGTGGTCTTCGCGGTACCGCATCTCCTCGCGAAAGCCGCCGAAACGCAGGAGCGCGTCGCGCCGAACCGCGACCGAGCAGGTCATCATGATGTTGATCTGCTTGAGGGTCTCGAAGTCGAACTCCGGCGGGTCCAGCAGTTGCCCGTTGTAGACGCCATCGATGCGGCGGGTGCCGTCCATCAAGACCTTGGTGGGTCCATAGACGGCGTCGGCGCCCCGCTCGCGGATCGCCCAGAGCGTCCGCTCCAGCCGCTCATGATGAGCAATGTCGTCGCTGTCGTGGAAGCAGACGAAGTCACCCTGGGCGATCGAGATGCCCTTGTTGCGACCCCGACAGGCGTTGCCGCTGTTTGTCCGGTAGCTGAAAGTCCGCACCCGGGGGTCGCTCTGGACCAACTCCTCGACGACCTCAAGCGTCGACTCCGGCGACCCATCGCAGATGAGCAGCACCTCAAATTCGCTGTAGGTTTGCCGCAGCAGACTGCGAATGCTCTCCCTTAATTTCTGAGTCCGGTCGTAGACAGGCACGACGAAACTGAAGCTCTCTTTGCCAGCCATCAATCAGCTCCAAAACGTCCGCCCAACGCCGTCATCGGACCCGGCCCGCCGATGCTTCATCTCGCTCACGCCACCAAAGGGCGGTCGCGGCCAGCCCCTCCTCGATGGTCTTCACCGGCCGCCAGTCCAGTTCCCGAGCGGCGAGCGACGCGTCGAGGACATTGACCAGGACGTCGATCGGCCGATCTGGCTCCGGTTTCAGATCGATCGTCTTGCCCGTGGCCGCTTCTACCTTGGACACGATCTCCAGCAGAGTGTGGCCACGGCCAGATCCTATATTGATAACCGCCTGATCGCCCGCGTAGAGCGTTGCGCGCGCCATTGCGTCAGCGACGTCTGAAACGTGGACGAAATCCCGGACGGTCGAACCATCGCCCCAGATTGTCAGCGGCTCGCCGGTGAAGGCGTGTTCCATAGCCGCCGCGATGAATCCCTGGCCGCGCCACGCGACCTGTCCGGCGCCAAACGGGTTTGATATCCGTAAGGACAAACACCTCATGTTCCGCAACGACGACAGCACCCGGAGATAGTTTTCGACCGCCAGCTTCGAAACACCGTAGGCGTTTTTCGGCCGGGTGGGGTCGGTCTCCCGCAGCGGCTCCCTTGAATCCAGCCCGTAGACCGTGCCGCCGGATGACGAGAATACAAAATTTCGCACGCGGCTTTCGTCGCAGAGTTCGGCGACCCTTACGGCGGTGCGCACGTGCGCGTCGATCTCGCCGGCAAGGTCGGAGTTCGCCGACGCCGGCAGGCTATTGGAGGCCAAAAAAATCGCCGCGTCGCACATGTACGCCGATGACGCGACCAGCGCCTCGTCGGACACGCTTCCGACGATCCAGTCCAGATCACGAGATTCCGGAACACCCGCCGCTTGCCGGCTCGCGATGTCGATTACGCGGACGCGGGCGCCGGCCTGCAACAGGCTCTCGACGGTGCGCCGACCGATGAAGCCGCCGCCACCCATGACCAAGACGCAGGAACCGGAAAGATTCACGCTCATCGGCAGGCCTTATTCGCGCACCTGGTCATAAACCCGCGACGGCCAACTGAGGCGACCCTGGAACGACGGGAGTCGACATATCTTCAAGCAACCTCGCCAAGGTATCGATTTCGCGCTCCCAGCTGGTGCGATGGGCGAATTGGCGAACCTTGTCCGACCAGGCCATGCGCTGCTGAGGCGACATCTCGAACACATCCACCAGCGCCTTCCCGATAGAGCTGGGGTCGGGGCGCGACAGTTTGGCGATGTCTCGGTTGAGCAGCCACTCGACGTTGGGACCCGTGTTGGACACCACCGGAACACCGCAAGCCATGAGCTCGAGCGGCAACAAGGAAAGGTTCGAGAAGGAGATCACCAGTCCGCAATCGCACTGGGAGTAGAGATCAGGCAGTTCCTGCTGTTTCAACGAGCCAGTGACCAGCGCCGGGAACGGCAGACTTGCGCCATCGACATGCCCGCCAGCCAGAATGATGTTAACGTCGGGACGGCGTTTATGAAGTTCATTCAACGCCAGGGCAGTGGTTTCCCAGCCGCGCCGGGGCGTCTCAGGGCGCACGTAACAGAATACATTGAGGTTGGCGGGGTCCCTGCGAAGGGTCGGCTGATAGAGCTCTCGGTCATACGAGAACCCCAGCGCATGGCAACGCATCCGATACTCAGAGGTCAGCTTTTGGGCTAGCCAGGACCCGGCAGTGATGCCCGTGAAGCCGAACCGGTAGGTCTCATCCGCGAACGAGGATTCTGAAGACGTGGGGTAGAACCAGGGCTCAAAGTCCTGAATGAAATAGCATTTTATGGGCGAGCCTCGGTACTGCTTGACCGAATAGGCCGACTGCCAGCCGGTTGCGATCGAGAAATGAGCCGGAGGCACGTCATCGTCGATATACATGGCGCGACCGTCGAAGCGGCAATACCAATCGTTTATTCGCCGCTCAAGGACATCTGAGGCGATCTTCTCTTCGGTGAGTGTTCCGTCGTTGGAGATGATGACGCGACAGTCGAAACCTCGGCGCTCAAGACCGCTGATGAATCGAAAGATGTTGATGTGCCCGCCCGAGTTGGGCCCGAGCGGCGGCATGAACCAGTTCACAGAGATTTTGCCCCCGGACGACAATCCGGCGAACGACGGGCCAAATGCCTCTCGCGTCACAAACTTCCAGAAGTCGACAACACCGGCCAAAGTCGTTGCCCGCCGCTAGCCGACAGCCGCGGCTTTGAACGCCGGCGCGGCGACCTTGGCCGCCTGTCGGAGTTCAAGCAGCTTGGCCGGATCCGCGGTCATGACGGCGACCTGATCCCGAAGCGGGGATTCCTGAGGTTGAAGCACCCCGGCAATGACGCCGCTCGCAGCTAGCGCGGCGTGGGTTTCGGCAGTTGTTCCGAGCGGGATCGCGCCACAGGCCAGATAGGCGAAGACCCGCGCGTTGAAGCCGGCGTCGACATGCGTCATCAGCACGATGTCCACCGATGCGAAATAGAGCCCGTATTCGGCCGAGGGAATATCCTCAAGCAGCATGTCCGGACGCATCCACGCTTTGAGCTGTCCGGCGAATAAACACCAGACCTCGACGTCCAGTCCGTCCACCGCCAGAAAGGCGTCGACTAGGCCGGTGCTCTGGATTTCGTCGGCGGCGTCCAATAGCAGCCGGGGGCGTCCTGTTCGGTCTATCAACGCTTCGGCGGTGGAAAGCGTCTCGAACGACAGATCGTTCAGAGCCACGGGCGGCTTGGCCGGCTCCGGCGCCGGATGGGTTATTGAGGCCGCCGCCGGGCGTTGAACCTGCGTTGCTGACGGCGCATTCAACGCTGCGGGTCTCTCGGGACGCGCGAGTGGGGACAACGCCATAGCAGCCGAGGCCGACAGCCGACGCAGTTCGTCGAATGCGACGGGATTGTTGTCCTGGCGGGTGCTCATCTCATAGCAGGTCGCCGCGCTCTGCAGGTCGCCTCGTAACTTGTAGACATGGCCGATGCTGAGCATGAGGTCGGCATGGTCGCCATGAATGCGCAACGCTTCCTGGTAGGCGTCAAGCGCATCATCCAGACGTCCAGCTTCCTTCAGGGCATGGCCATACTGAACCCAAATGGCGGCATGGTCGGGCCGGATACCGAGATAGTCCCGATAGGCTATTGCCGCGCTCGGCCAGTCTCGGACGTCGCGCGCCGCATCGCCGCGCTGGCGAGCGGTTTTGGCCCGAATTCGAGACAGCCGGTCGATCCAATGGGTCGACGACGCCTTCAATCCCGACGGCGTCTGGGCCGCAGGTGCGGCCGGCGCGCCGATGATCGCCGCGGCAGACACCGGCCGCGGGAAACCCTGGGCCGCGCCAGGAGACAGCCGCGCGAGCTCATCGGCCGCGTGCTGATTGCCATCGACCGCCAGGCTACGGCGGTAGAAGTCCTCAGCGCCGCCGGGGAGTCCCATGATTTTGTAAAGATGGCCAAGATTCAGCAGCAGGTCCGCGTTTCGCGGGTCGATGCGCAGGGCTTCGCCGTAGGCGGCTAGGGCCTGCGCTGGCTGGCCGGATTCCTTCAGCGCATGGCCGAGTTGAACCCATATCGAAAAATTATTTGGGCGGATGCGCAGGTGACGTTGATATTCGCTCGCGGCCGTATTCCAGTCGCGACGATCACGCGCATCGTTGGCGCGGATCAGTTCGCGGCGTCCAGGCGACAGTATCCGGCGACGAGAGGAAGCGCGAGCGCTCGACGATCGCTGTTCGCTCACGGTGCCTCCAAACATGCTGGCGAGTGGCTGATAAGTCGCTCACCTGTTTGCAGATTGCAATGCGCGGCCCGCGTTCAGCGAACGGAATCGCGGCCTTGCGTTGCCGCCGCGCAGCGAATGTGCGGGTGTTGCCGACTTGTGTAGGGGTGCTATGTCGGGCGAGGCATGGCCGCATCGCCAAGAATGGCACAACGCATGATGGTGACGGACTCTTGACCGGCGGCCTTCTGGAAAAAGCCCGGCGCTTGTTTTGGGGACACCAGCTGTCGCGCCTGGTCGGGTTGGCCGATACCGCCCGTGATCTGCGGGACTATGACAAGGCCGCAGAACTCTACCGCCGGGCGGCGAAGGCCCTGCCCAGCAGGATCGACCTTTCGGTCCAGCACGCCAACATGCTGAAGGACGCGGGCAGATTTGACGCGGCCGAAACGGTCTACCTGAACGCGCTCGCACGCACGCCGCATCCGGCCGAGATCCATCTGCAACTGGGACATCTGCATAAGCTGGCCGGCCATCGCGCGCCGGCGCTCGACCATTACCAAATGGCGCTGGCGCTCGATCCAGCGCTTCAGGCGGCGCTGAACGAACTCGCGGAGGCGGGCGTCGTGGAATATCAGGTTATCGCCACCGAAAGCCGTTGGCGAGAAAGCGCGGCTTTGGATCTCGCGGCGGGCGCAGCGGTGGAGCTCTACGGTCGGCTTCGAATGCATTTCGACGTGCCGCCCGTCCAGGGAGGAGAGACGACATCCTTCGCCGTCATTCTTGTTCTGGATGACGCGTGCGCGCAGTCCCTGCAAGATCAGATCACCGCGGTCTTGGCGCAGTCGCACGTCGCCTGGACGCTGACGGTCGTATGCGAGAGCCGGCCGAGCGGTTCGACCGCGCAACCATGGCCCCCCGACCCCCGCATCCGCTGGACAAATCCGCCGGCCGGCAAGAATGCCGAGCTTCGCCTGGCAAACGAGATTGGCGCGGATTGGACGCTGTTCCTCGACCCCTGCGCGTCGCCTCACCCGCTGGCGCTGACCTGGCTTGCAGCGACCGCGGCGCGTTGCGGCTGCGCGGCGATCTTCACGGACGAGGAGATCGCAACCCCCTCCGACCCCGCCCTGCTCAAACCCGTGCTGCGGCAGATCGCGGACCGATATTCAATCGCGGAAGCCAACCTGTGCGGAGAAACGATCGCCGTAAGCAAACGCGCCCTGGTAAACTTGGCGGAAGATGGCGACGGCGCTCCAGACGGCGAAGGTCGATGGCCACTCTTTCGCGCGCTCATCGGCCGTCAACCGGTGGCTCACATTCCTCTGCCACTGTTCAGACGATCCGCCCTCGCGCCGGAGCCGCCTGCGATCAGGCTCCCAACACAACCGCCGCGGGCCCAGCCTGTCGCTCCCGGGATAGGCAGCGATGCGGCGTTGGCCGTGATCATTCCGACAAAAAACAACAGTGAGGATGTGCGGGCCTTCATAGACAGCCTTGCGGCCTTGGCGCGGGCGCCCGAACGCCTGGAAATTCTTGTAGTCAATAATGGCGAGGCGGCGGGAGACGACCCCATCCTCTTGGCCTTGAGCCACCGCCCTGGGGTGACCGTGCGAGACCTAGTTGAGCCATTCAACTGGTCCAGGTTCAGCAATCTCGGCGCCGCCTGGACCAGGGCGCCAGTACTGGTCTTCGCCAACGACGACATGCTGATGCTCTCGAACGGCTGGGACGAGAGCCTGCTCGATCTCATCGCCAGACCGGACGTGGGGGCGGCCGGCGCCAAGCTGATCTATCCAGACGGCGCCTTACAACACGCGGGCATTCTGTTCGGCTGGAACGGCTCGGTCATCCACGATGGCCTGTATCGCCAAGCCACCTCGGCCGCGGCTCACCAGCGTTGGCAAGTCACCCGAACGGTCAGCGCCGTCACCGGGGCGTTCCTGGCGACCCGGCGCGATGTGTTCGAAGCGATGGGCGGCTTCGACGAAACCAACCTCGCTATTTCCTACAGCGACGTGGACTATGCTCTGAAGGTCCGCTCACGCGGCCTGGACGTTGTCTGGACGCCCCACATTACCGCGGTCCACTACGAGTCGAAGACGCGAGGGTTGGACCGGCTGGACCTGGCGAAGGCGGCGCGGAACGAGCACGAGCGGCGGTGTCTGGAGGCGCGTTGGCCGGGCTTGTTCGAGGTCGAGCCCAGCCTCAATCCGTTTTGGCTGCAGAAAACCCTGCCCTTCAGGCTGCTCGGTGTTCCTTCAGAGGCCCGACTTTGGGCCTACATCGAAAGCGGCGCGCGCCTTCATCCGTGGGCGGTTGAGCCGCCGGCGTTTTGACAGACGCCGCTTAACGCCTGAACATCGCGCGCCAGAATCCTTTGGTCTGACTCCGCGCCTGGATCGCATCCAGCAGGGCCTGAGCTAGTTGCGCTTTTTCCGCCCGATCGGCTTCGGCGCTCGCGGACGCCCGCGACAGTTCGAGGCGCAACTCGGCCTCTCTTGCCGCCGCGGCGCCAAGGCGGGACTCGGAGACGTCCCTATAAGCGCTCGCTTCGGCCATGGCGTGTTCCAGGCGTTGCTTTAAGTCGGCGCCTTCAATGGCGACCTGCGTCGCCAGGGCGCGGGCGGACTCCTCTGCTTCGGAAGCGCGCCGGCGCTGCATCTCGAGCTCCCGCCGCCCACGGGCCAACTCCTGATCGCGGGCGGCCTCAACGTGGGCCATGCGCGTAAGTTGAGCGCGCAACCCGACCTCACGACGGGCGGACTCGTCCGCGGCGATCTTGGCGTTGGCAGCGGCGGCCGACAGGGTGGCTTCAAGCGTCGCCGCGTTGGCGAGCGCGGCCGATTTTTCCTCAAGTTCCCGCTCAAGGGCTTCGATTCGTAGGTCGGCGGACTTGGTGGCGGCCGCGCTCGCCTCAATCTGAGCCTGTTGCACCGCCAGACGATCAAGAGCGTTTGCTTGCTGGGCCGCGGCGGCGGCCTTTCCGGCGTCGATAACGATTTCGAGCTGGTCCGCCCGCTCACGCTGTTCAGCCGCCTCGGCCTGGGATTTCGCCAATTGGGCTGCGCTCTGTTGCTCTCGCTCGTCAATCTGGCGCCGTACGCTGGCGGCTTCGTCCGCAAGCGCGCTCTCCCGAGCGCTTGCCGAGTCCAACTCCGCGCGGGCGAGCCTCAAGGCTCGCTCCAGGTGTTTCAGCACCGGCCCGACGGCCTGTTCGATGTCGCCCAGCCAAAGGCTCATTTCATCGGTGAAGTCTACATTCCACGGCTCACCAAGACTGGCGGCATGCAGAAAATCGTAGAATTTCTGAACGGGCTCAAGCTTCTTCAGCATCGATGCCGAGCCAGAGAATGAAAAGTGCTTTATCTCCGACTTCAGGAACCCCTGAATTTCCTCCCTTGAATCCCACGTTCGTCTGGCGAGATTGACTCCCAGCCCAGCCTCGACCCGATCAAGGACGTCCTCCGGATCATTGAGGAGCTGGTCGAAATTGACGAATATTCGGCTGGCGCCCCGCGTCCCCAACTCGGCGGACAACATGTAGGTCGACCAGATCAGCAGCCCCTGATTGTAAGGCAGACCGTCCCGTTTCTGCAGCGACCGAGCGACCTCATCGGGATGGCGGACCATGATGACGAAGGTAATCCTGAACTCTTCGTGGGTCAGGGCTTGGCGCCAGAGCTCGAGCAGAATGGAGACCCGGGGCTCCTTGAATACGATCAGCGATGCGTCGCCATAGTTCCGCCGGACGATCTGCACGGCTTCATCGAGGTACTGCTCGACCGGAAAACGGCGCTTACGAAAATCACGCGGGCCGAAGGCGTCGCTCCATTCCGAGTCCATTTCAGCCAGGATTCGATCATTGAAATCGGCGACTTCCGCGGGCTCCCAGTGCCCCTCCGGATTTGCGGCGCCCGGCCCCATCAGGCCCGTCGGTAATGCCGCGCCGGACAGCGATAGCACGCGGGCCATGGCGGACGTGCCCGAACGATGCATGCCGAGCACGACGAGCGCCTGACGCTGCCGCTTGACCGGTCTGGGTTCCACCATCACGCCGCCCCAACACGCACCGGAGACCATTCTCTCCGCTTTCTTAGACGATTGCCACGTCGGCTCAACAGCCCCGCCCGCCGGCGGGTTCGGCCGAGACGGCCAAATAGGTGTAGCCTTCCCTCAAGCATCCATGCAGAACCGGCGCGGGTTCGACGGAGACCATAGGTACATGCTCACAGTGAGCGGCTTGGCGAAGCGCTATCCGCATCAGGGTCGGGTGCGGACCCTGTTCGAAAATCTGAGTTTCGAACTCGGGCCAGCCGAACGGTTGGGCGTGCTTGGCCGCAACGGCCAAGGCAAGTCGACACTGATCAAGATTCTGGGCGGCGTACTGGCGCCGACCAACGGCGCGGTGCGCTGGAACATGCGTTCGTCGTGGCCGCTCGGGTTTTCAGGGGGCTTCCAGGGAGGGCTGACCGGCGTCGACAACATTCGCTTCCTGGCCAGGATCTATGATCGCCCAATCGCCCAGCTGATGGAAAGCGTTGAACAATTCGCCGAGCTTGGCGAATCGCTCACCATGCCTGTCAAACACTACTCTACCGGCATGCGCGCCCGGCTGGCGTTTGGTCTTTCGCTGGCGATCGAGTTCGACTGCTACCTCATCGACGAGGTAATCTCGGTCGGGGACGTGCTGTTCCAGGAAAAGTGCGAGCAGGCGCTGTTCGGAAAGCGCGCGGACCGGGCCTTCGTCATCGCGTCCCACGATATGAACTTCATGCGGCAGAAGTGCCAACGCGGGATCATCATCGACAATGGCCAGTTCTGGCTCTTGGATGACATCAACGAAGCCGTCGATCTCTACACCGACATCTGCATCCAAACCGAGGCGCGACGAGCAGCCGACCCGCTCCGGGCCTGATCCGCGCGGCTATTGCTGGCCGTGTTCCCGCAGGCCGGCCAGGACAAGCGCGACAGTGGCGTAGAGCAGCAAGGCGCCAATGAAGACGACCCAGATCGAATAGAGCCGTCGAGGCTCCCGCGCCGAATCCGGCAGGTCGGGCGAAACGATCCGTTCCAGATACAGGTGTTTGCGACGCATATCGAGGCGGGCGGACTCCACCGCCGTCGACGCAGCCGTCAGCTCCTTGGCGGCGAAGTCTCGATCGATGATCAATTGCTCGTATTCCCCGATCAAGGGCGCGAGGGAGGTATCCTGGCCCGCGATCTTGGCGTGTTGGCTGTCTGCCTGGGCTTGGAATGCCTGGATCTGCTGATCCAATAGCGCGAGTTGAGGGCTCTCGGGCGCCGAGGCGGCCAACGCCGAGCGCTCCGCCCGAAGCGTGGCCAGTTGGCCCTCGATTTTTCCGACGAGCTCCAAGTCGGCCAGCGATGACCGGGTGGGGTCGATAAGCTTCTCGCGGTTGCGGAAACTGGTCAGCGCGGCCTCGGAGGAGGTCACCCGTTGCTCGGCGTCCTGGGTGTGACGATTGGCGTCCGCGAACGCATCCATCGCCGACCGGTCATTCAATCGATTGATGACGCCTTCGCCGCCATCCAGCAAAGCAGTCGCCAACGTCTGGGCGTCCTGTGGCGAGAAGGCCTTGACGCGTAGCGTGCTGATCCCGGTCTGCGAATTGTAGCCGACGGTCACAAAGCGCGAATAGGCGCCATAGAGGTCCTCAAAGCTGCGCCCCTCGAATGGTCGGGGATACCTGGCGATCATGTCGATCGACGGTCGTCCCAGCAGTTTGCTGAGGTGGTGATACTTCTCCAGGTCGCGGACGGCGTCGCGCGACGATATGTACTCATGCACCGCATAGACGTCTGTCGCACTTGAGGTTGCAGTCCCCAGGCCGACGCCTAGCAGCACGGAATCCAGCGTGCTGGGCGCTTGCTGACTGGGGGTGCGAACGATGAAGCGCGCCTCGGAGACATACATCGGCGCGGCGATTAGCAGGTAGTAGATCGCCGCCAGCGCCGTTGGCAAAAGCACCATGACCGCGAACAGCGGTGCGCGTCGAACGCGGTCTGCAAGGCTCTCAAATACGCTGCTGAAGCGATTCACTTCGCCTGCGGAGGCGTTCTGTTCGGTAAACCGGATCAAGCGAAACCCTTTCGCGCGCGGTGTCTCTATTGCAACGTCCACCCGACCTAGCGCAATGGAAAATCTACATGATTTGGCGACCGCCCAAGCGATGTTCCGTTTCGCCTCCAGAAAGAATACGACTGATTGACGGTGCAACGCGAACAACGGCGGCGCTAATCTGAACGGAATGTCGGGTATCGGCCTCACCACAGCGACAACGCCGGAGGACGGTGGACAGCGCGCACTGCGGGACGCAGGCGTTCGCCGCAGGCGTGTCTATTACATCGCCGGCTTCGACCCCCGGGGCGCCGGCTACTACCATGGCCTTTATCGCGATCATGGCGTTCGGCAAGCGGCGTTGGCCGGAGCGGCCATCGCGGTCGGACCTCGGCGCAACCAGGGGAAGCTGTTGGCGCGCTGGAACGTGTCGGCGACCTATGACGGGCGGACCAACGAGACGGACTACTGTTTCCTGCGCTGGGACGACCTGGTGCGGGGACGCTGGAAGCAGACCGACCTGAAGCTGCTCAGCGAGATCTGGCGGTGCCTGATCCAGTTCGCCCGACACGGGGTCATCGCCCAGATGCTGCGTGGCGGTCCGGCGACCTTCCTGGCGGGAATATTCCCGGCGGTGGCTTCGAGCCTCTACCTGGCGGGCATGATCAGTGGCACGGCCCTGCTCTGCTGGGCGGGGTTCACCATCGCCGTCCGGCTGGGCGCGCCGGGGTGGATCGGCGCCCTTCCCCCGCTGCTGCTCCTGACCCAGGTTCGCGCCGGCTGGCGCTGGATCGACCGGCGTCTCGGGATCGGCTGGCTGAACCGCTGCTTCAGCTACATCATGGACAACGCCGAGGACGCCAGCGAGGCGGAAGCACGCTGCGACGCCTTCGCCGAACTCATCGTGGAGCAGGCTAACGACGCGGCGATCGACGAGGTGCTGCTGGTTGGCCATAGCCAGGGGTCATTGCACGCGGTGCGGACGGCCGCGCGGGTGCTGGCGCGGGAACCGCAATTCGGCCGTGGGCGGACGCGGTTTTCACTGCTGACCCTGGGCCAGCCGTTCGCGGTCTATACGCCCCTGCCGGAGGACGCGAGCTTCAAGCGCGACCTGGCGCGGGTGGCGGCCAGCGACGCCCTGGTCTGGCTGGACGAAACCTCGCCGGGCGATCCCGTCAGCTCCTGCGGCATCGATCCGCTGATCGGCATAGCCGTTGAGGGACGGCTTTGGCCGGTGCGGAAGTCGCCGCGGTTCCACCTGCTACTGACCAGGGCCAACTTCCGCAGGATCAAGTTCAAGCCGCTGGATTTCCATTTCCAGTATGTGATGAGCGGCGACATCCTGGGCGCCTACGACTACTTCCGGCTCACGGCCGGGCCAGACCTTCTGCTCGAGGCGGCCGAGGCGTGAACGCCATCGTCCCGCCCAAGCCGAAGCGGCCCCCCGGCAAGTCGTCGAAGCTGCAGATGGTCCGCCTGGGCGTCCGCTCCAGCCTGGCGGTATTTTTCGACGAGAGTTTCGGCGTCGATATCGGCCGCACCTGGATCCCCACCCTGCCCTCGCTGAAGAAGCGCTGGATGTTCACGGTGCGCGAGCCCGAGCTGGCGCGGGAGGTGCTGGTCCGCCGCGCCGGAGATTTCCACAAGAGCGACATCATGGATCCGATGTTGCAGGACGTGACCGGCGACAGCCTGTTCACCAGCGACGGCGAGACTTGGCGGCGGCAACGGCGGCTGATGGATCCGGCCTTCGCCCAGGCTGGGCTGAAGGCGGTGTTCCCGCTGATGCGCCAGGCCTGTGACGCGGCGATCGCGCGGCTGGCCGAGCATGCGGCCCAGCAGCCCGATCAGGCCTTGAACGTTGACACGACGACCACCTACTTCGCCGCCGACATCATCTTCCGCACCCTGTTTTCCGAGCCGATCAGCCAGGCCGACGCCCAGGCGGTGTTCGCCGCCTTCGAGGTGTTCCAGAAGGTGTCCTACGCCCAGGGCATGTTGCAGATGGCCCGGGTGCCGGCGGCCTTTGCCCCCGGCGCCGGCGCGGCAAAGAAGGCGGCGCGAAAGATCAGGGCCATACTGAAGGGCCCGCTGGACCGGCGGCTGAAGGCGCTGAAGGCCGGCGCGCCCTGCCCCACCGCCGACATCCTGGCGGTGCTGACCTCGACTGTCGATCCGGACACGGGCGACGCTCTGGGGGAGAGCGAACTCCTGGACCAGATCGCCTTCCTGTTCCTGGCCGGGCACGAGACTTCGGCCAGCGCCCTGGCCTGGGCGCTTTATTTGCTGGCCATCGACCCGGACACTCAGGCCAGGCTGCACACCGAGGTCGCCGAACAGGTCGGCGACAAGAAGATCGAGTTCGCCCACATCAAGCGTCTGGCCAGGACCCGCGACGCCTTCCGCGAGACCTTGCGCCTCTATCCGCCGGTGGCCTTCTTTGCCCGCGACGCCATGCAGGACATGCACATGGGCGGGCGGGACATCGAGAAGGGCTCGATCGTGGTGGTGGCCCCGTGGCTGTTGCACCGCCAGCCACGCCACTGGGGCGAGGCGCCGGACGCCTTCAATCCTTGCCGGTTCGACACCGCCCAGGGCCAGGAAGGCCTGCGCTGCGCCTATATGCCGTTCAGTATGGGGGAGAGGGTCTGCGTGGGCGCGGCGTTCGCTTTGCAGGAAGCGACGCTGCTGCTCGCCGAGGTGGTCCGGCGGTTCCAGCTGTCGCCGGAGCCGGGACATACCCCCGAGCCGGTGGCGCGGCTGACCTTGCGGTCAGCCAACGGCATTCGCGTGCGGATCAAGGCCAGGTAAATGCCAGCCCGCGAAATAAAAGGCCGCAAGATCGTCATGGCGACCATGGGGTCTGAAGGCGACGTGCATCCCTTCATCGCCGTGGCCCTGGCGCTGAAGGCGCGGGGGCATAGGCCGGTGATCGCCGCCCGCGCCGCCTTCCGCGCCAAGATCGAGCGGGAGGGTCTGGGCTACAGCCATCTGCGGCCGGACATGGACGACGCGGACGCGATCGGCCTCTCACAGGACGAGATCGTGCGGGCGGTGACGGATCAGGC